>ERZ650306.1340-NODE-1340-length-13959-cov-14.878812_pt1 | contig 13959 bp, 17 predicted proteins | sample MGYA00376242_ERZ650306 | MGnify/ENA primary metagenome ERZ650306 (study PRJEB26733, sample SAMN07839244) | wastewater metagenome | biome: urban; feature: wastewater treatment plant; material: waste water | place: USA: North Carolina | collected 2016-03-31 ... | reverse complement strand
CAGCTTCAAGTTGGCGGATGCGTTGCTGGTCTGGGGTCAGTGGCAGACCGATGCCTGGCTGACCGTTGAGTTCGGCTTTGTACTGGGCGACCCAACGGCGGACGGCGGTTTCGCCCAGGTTCAGTTCGTGACAGAGCTGGGTGATGCTGTGCTGTTGCTGAACGATTTTTTTGGCGACTTCGAGTTTGAACTCGGGGGTGAAGTGGCGACGGGTTTGTGGCATGTTCGATGTCCTTGGGGTGGGGGATTGTTCCACCTATCGGGCTGTTCGAAAAGATTAGACCACGACAGACTGCCCCCTGACTTCCTGCGATGCTCGGCGCGCTTTACGGGGGGGTAAACCGGCTAAGCGCCACCGCCTGCTGCCTCAATACGGCCGCCCTGCGCGCAGCGCAGTCCCACCCCTATATCCTAACCGCTCTCCTACGCCAACAAACTACGCAACATCCACGCAGTCTTCTCATGCACCTGCAAACGCTGGGTCACCAAATCCGCCGTGGACTCATCCGCCGCCGCATCCGCCGGGGCCAGCAGGGCGCGCGCGGTGCGGCACACGGCTTCGTGGCCTTCCACCAGCAGCTTGATCATGTCGGTGGCAGCCGGCACGCCCACCACTTCTTCGATGCTGGTCAGTTTGGCGAATTCGCTATAGGTGCCCGGCGCCGGGTAGCCCAGGGTGCGGATGCGCTCGGCCACCATGTCCACCGCCGTCCACAGCTCGTTGTATTGCTCCTCGAACATCAGGTGCAGGGTGCGAAACTGCGGGCCGGTGACGTTCCAGTGAAAATAATGCGTGCGCAGATACAGGGTGTAGGTGTCCGCCAGCAGCCGACACAGGCCTTGGGCGATTTCTTCGCGTTCTTTTTCACCGATGCCGATATTGACGGCTTGCACCGCCGGGGTTTTGGCTTTGGCCATGGTCAGCTCCTGGATTGGGTTAAACTTGTGCAATGAACACAACAGACTGGTTGACACTGTCCGGCTCGACTGCGCGCTTGGCGCTGCATATCCAGCCGGGGGCGAAAAAAACCTCGGTGGCCGGGCCGCATGGCGATGCGCTGAAAATCCGCCTGGCCGCGCCGCCGGTGGACGGCAAGGCCAACGCCGCCTTGCTGGCGTTTCTGGCCGAACGGCTGGGCGTGCCCAACCGGGCGGTCAGCCTGCGCAGCGGCGACACCAGCCGGCGCAAGCTGGTGGAAATCCAGCCGTGCCCGCTGGACGCGGCGGCGATTCGCGCCGCGCTGGCCAGCGAGTAGCCCGGTTTGACCGCGTGAGCGGCGCTAAGGTCAAGATTACCCCTGTGATGCCGGCAAGGCCATGACAAAAATTTTATCGGGGCGATAGTCTGATTCAATCCGGATAGATCACCCGCGCCATTGTTAATCCTGCCCCGGCAGGCGTTTTTTCGGATCATCCACCCGGCTGAATTCGCCCTCAATCACCGAGTCATTCGCCGCGCGCGGGCCTTCGCCCGGCGCGCCCGGGCCAGCGCCCAGTTGCGGGCCGCGCAGCGGCAGCAGCAGAATCAAGGCGATGATGTCGCTGATGACGCCAGGGAAGATCAATAACACCCCGGCCAGCAAAAAGCGCAGCGGCCACAGCATTTGATACAGCGACATCTGCCCGCCCTGGTTCAGCGCGCCCCAGGCGGTCAGCAGCAGGCCCAGGCGCTGGTTGCGCAAAATCCACATGCCCACCAGCGCGCTGGCCACCAGCCACAGCAAGGTGGCCAGGCCGCCAATGCGACCGGCCAGCAACACCAGCCCGATCAGTTCGATGACGGGAAATGCCAGTATAATCCAAGCAAACCTGCGCATGAAAGCCTCTTGAAAACCAAATGTCTGAAAAAATCGTCCTGCTCTTGTGCAACGCGCCCACGGCCTGCGCCGCCGATCTGGCGCGCGCGGTGGTCGGCGAACGGCTGGCCGCCTGTGTGAACCTGTTGCCCGAGGTGCAGTCTGTCTACCACTGGCAAGGCCAGCTGGAAGAGGCGCGGGAAACCCCGTTGCTATGCAAGACCACCGCCTCGGCGGCGCCGGCCTTGATGGCGCGGCTGGCCCAACTGCATCCGTATGATGTGCCGGAGATTCTCAGCTGGCCGATCGCCGATGGTTTGCCATCCTATCTGAGTTGGGTGGCGGGTGAGGTCATTTCAAGCCCCTGTGAACGGAAAACCGTGTGATGTCCGTGTTTTTTTCTGTATGGCGCGGCTGGCTGGCGCTGCTCGCCGCCTGCCTGGCGCTGGCGGCGGCGCCGGCCCTGGCGCTCGACCCCAAAGACCTGTTGCCGCCCGAGCAGGCGTTTCAGGTGGAGGCGCAGCGCGTCGGCCCGGCCTTGCGGCTGAATATCCGCATCGCCGATGGCTACTACCTGTACCGCAACAAGCTGGCGCTGGCCAGCGCGCCGGCCGGGCTGACCGCGCCGCCGGCCTGGCCGCTGGGCAAGCGCAAGCACGACCCGTATTTTGGCGAAACCGAAATCTACCGGGGGGTGTTCAGCGTGGACGTGCCGCTGGTCGGGCCGTGGCCAGATCAAGGCCGTCTGCAACTGAGCCTGCAAGGCTGCGCCGACGCCGGCATTTGCTACCCGCCCGAGCAGCGCACGCTGACGCCGGACAGCCGCCCGGCCAGCAGCTGGCTGCAAGGCGGCCCGCCGCCCGCCGGGCAAGACACGGCCCTGGATCGCCTGAGCCTGCCAGCCCTGCTGGCTTCTTTTTTTGTCGCCGGGCTGGGCATGGCGCTGACCGCCTGCATGTATCCGATGCTGCCGATTATCTCGGCGATTGTCGCCGGCCAGGGCGCGCGGCTCACCCGCATGCGCGGGCTGACGCTGGCGTTTGCCTATGTGCAGGGGCTGGCGTTCAGCTATGTGCTGGTGGGCGTGGCCGCCGGGCTGACCGGCAGCCTGCTGACTGTGTGGCTGCAACAGCCGGCGGTGATTTTGTCCGCCGCCGCGCTGATGGTGGTGTTTGCCCTGGCGATGTTTGACGTGATCGCCATCCAGCTGCCGTCGGCCTGGCAATCGCGCCTGAACGACGCCTCCGGGCGGCTGGGCGGCGGCCGGCTGGCGTCGGTGTTCGCCATGGGCGCGCTGTCGGCGCTGATTATCGGCCCGTGCGTGGCGCCGCCGCTGGCGGTGGCGCTGGGCTATATCGGCGCCAGCGGCGACGCCTGGCTGGGCGGCGTCGCGCTGTATGCGCTGGCCATGGGCCTGGGCGCGCCGCTGCTGGTGGTGGGCGCGCTGGGCGGCGCGGTGCTGCCGCGCGCCGGGGCGTGGATGAACCGGGTCAAGGCAGTGTTTGGCGTGGTGATGCTGGCGCTGGCGGTGTATCTGGCCGCGCCCTTTTTGCCCGGCTGGCTGCCGCTGGTGCTATGGGCGGCGATTGCCCTGGGCTGCGCGCTGGCGCTGTGGCGGCTGGGCGGCGCGCCAGCGCGCGGGCTGGCGCTGGCCGCCGCCGCGCTGGGCCTGGCCTGGCTGGGCGGCGCCGCCACCGGGGCCACCCAGCCACTGCGGCCATGGGCCGGGTTAAGCGGCGCGGCGCATGCCGAGTTTCCGCCGTTCACCCGCATTGCCGACAGCACCGAGCTGGACGCCCGGCTGGCCGCCAGCCAGCAGCTGGTGTTGCTGGATTTCTACGCCGACTGGTGCGTGGCCTGCAAGGAAATGGAAGCCGAAACCTTCCCCGACCCAGCCGTCAGCGCCCAGTTGCAGCGCTTTGTGCGCTTGCAGGCTGATGTCACCGCCAACCGGCCGGAACACCAGGCCCTGCTCAAGCGCTTTGGCCTGTTTGGCCCGCCCGGCATCATCGTGCTGACGCCAGATGGCCGCGAGCTGCATCGCGTGGTAGGCTTTACCCCACCTGCCGATTTTGCCCGCCAACTGGCGGCCTTGCCGTCGCCATAAGAGTCGCGAACAAAACCCAGCGAAGCGCTCCTGGCTAGGCGTGTGACCGCAGACAGTACAAGGAGTACGGCAAGGTCGCGCAACGACGCCAGGAGGGTTTTGTTAGCGGCTCTAAGCCAGATTGCAGGGTTTCACTCTACCTATTTCATCGACGCAGGAATACCCTGCTAAAGCACAAGTTTATTACATTTACTTTCATCGCCACGATATTGCCGCGAGATGGCCAATATGTGCAGAACACGCCAAATTTTCACTCCCGATGATACGGATGATTGTTCAGGATCGACACCGCGCGGTAAAGCTGTTCGGCCAGCAGCACGCGCACCATGCCGTGCGGCAGGGTCAGTGCGGAGAGGCGCAGCAGCACGTCGGCGCGTTGTTTGATGGCGGGGGAGAGGCCGTCGGCGCCGCCGATCACCAGGCAGATGTCGTCGCCGCTTTCCAGCCAGGTTTTCATTTCGCTGGCCAGACGCACGCTGGTCCAGTCCTGGCCGCGTTCGTCCAGCACGATCAGCTTGCTGCGCGGCGGGATGGCGGCCTCGATGCGGGCGCATTCGGCGGCCATGCCTTTTTCGGCGGTGACGCCGCCGCCGCGTTTTTCGGGTTTGATTTCCTGCAAATGCAGGGCGGCCTCACGCGGCAGACGACGGGCGTATTCATTGAACGCGTCGTCCACCCAGCGCGGCATTTTGCTGCCGACGGCCAGCAGGGTCATCTTCATGGGAACACCGGCAGGAAGAGGGGAGCGCCGCACGCGCCAGACAACGTTGGCGCGGGACTAGCGGCGCGGGGCGATGCTTACAGCGCGCTCCACGGGCGGGCGGCGTTCGGGCTGAACGACGGCTTTTCGCCGCCCCACAGCGCTTCGATGTCGTAGTAGTCGCGCACGGCCGGCAGCATCACATGCACCACCACGTCGCCGGCATCCACCAGCACCCATTCGCCCGAGGCTTCGCCTTCGGTGCCGACGATGTCCACGCCGTTTTCCTTGAGCTTGACGTGCACGCTGTTGGCCAGCGCCTTGACCTGGCGGTTGGAGTCGCCGGTGCACACCACCATGCGCTGGAACAGGTCGGTCAGCTTGTGGGTGTCGAGGTTGATGATGTCCTTGCCCTTGATGTCTTCCAGGGCTTCTACCGCCAGGGCGGCAATCGCTTGTGCGTCCATGATGTCCTTAATTGTGTGTGAGGCTGGGCCGCCGGGCTGCTCAGCGCGGCTCACAAAACTCTCCTGGCGTGCTTGCCTGACGGCACTGTCGCCTAGCCAGGATCGCTGCGCTGAGTTTTGTTCGCCGCTTTGAGTGTGGCTCCCACGGTCCTTGTGCTGTGGCGAGCCGCTCAGCGGCCGTACAAATGCTGTTGATTAATATAGTCCACCACGGCGGGGGCCAATAGCCCGGCGCAGGGCTGGCCGGCGGCCAGCGCTTGGCGGATGGCCGTGGCGGAAACCGCCTGGGCCGGCAAAGTCAGGGCGCGGATTGTACCGTACTGCGTTCGTTTTGAAAAATCAGCCACTTGCCGCGCCTGCCAGCGCGCGGCCAGTTCGGGCGGCAAGGGCGGGGTGGGCAGGTCGGGGCGCTGCCACACCGCCAGATTGGCCAGGGTAAAAATCTGTTGCCAGTGGCGCCAGCCGGGCAGCGCCGCCAGCGAGTCGCCGCCGATCAGCAGCCACAATTCGGCGGCCTCGCCGTATTCGGCGCGCAGTTCGGTGAGGGTTTCTACCGTGTAGGCCGGGCGTGGGCGGCGCACTTCGCGCGCGTCCACCCACAGGCCGGCTTCGTCGCCGAGGGTGAGCCGGGCCATGGCCAGCCGCTGTTCGGCGCTGGCCTGCGGCGCTTGCGCGCGGTGATAGGGCTGGCCGGCCGGCACGATGTGCACTTTGTCCAGCGCCAGCTCGTCGCGCAAGGCGCGCGCCATGTCCCGATGCGCCAGGTGCATCGGGTCGAAGGTGCCGCCAAATACGCCGATGCGTGGGCTCATGCCGGCGCGTAGCCGTCCACCACCACGTCCAGCTGGCCGGTGGCCGGGTGAATCACCAGGCCATGCACCGGAATATCCTTGGGCATCAGCGGATGGCTGCGGATGGTGGCCACGGTGTGGCGCACGCTGTCGTGGACATTGTCAAAACCCTTCAGCCAGCTGTCCAGGTCGATGCCGGCGCCGCGCAGGGTGGCGATGGTGTCGGCGGACACGCCGCGTTCTTGCGCGCTGGCCAGGATGCGCGCCGGGTCGATGGCGCGCATGCCGCAGTCGTGGTGGGCCACCACGCAGATTTCTTCGGCGCGCAGCTCGTACACCGCCACCACCAGGCTGCGCATCACCGAACCCCACTGGTGGGTGACCAGGGCGCCGGCGTTTTTGATCAGCTTGGCGTCGCCGTTTTTCAGGCCCATGGCCTGCGGCAGCAGCTCGACCAGCCGGGCGTCCATGCACGCCAGCACGGCCAGGTTTTTGTCGGGGAATTTATCGGTTTCGAATTTTTCGTATTCACGGTTACTGACAAACTCGCGGTTATGCGCGAGCAGATCGCCCAACAGGCTCATTGAATGGTCTCCGATGAAAGGCGCGCCGTCGGCGCAGCAGGTGGGCTGGGCCGGGCGCGGGGCAGGACGGAAGGCGCGGGTCATGGGGGGCGCGCAACGCCGGGCGATGCTATCACGGCCAGCGCAAAACCGGATAAGAGTCGCTCACAAAACCCCGTGCAGCGCGCTTGGCGAGGCGCACGACCGCAGACAGTGCGGGGGTACGGCAAGCTCGGGCAACCACGCCAGGAAGGTGCTGTGAGCAGCGCCAGGCAAACCTCCGCCTGATGCGCGCAGAGAATCAATCCCCCTCAGGGCGTGGCGCGCGGCTGGCGCATCCAGCCGGCCAGCCGGCGCGCCAGCTCGGCATCCTGGCCAATAAAGCCATGCCAGTGCAGCGGGCCGCAAATATTGCCGGAGGGCGGGCCGCCGCCGTCGATCCACCACAGCGCCTTGACTGGCGCCTGGCTGAGCGCCGGCAATAGCGCAGGCACTCGCTCGGGCTGGCAGACGGTGCAGGCATCCTGCTGGTGGTGCATCAGCAAGGTGGGCACGCGGATGCGCGCCAGCGCCTGGCCGGGAAGCGCGCCGGGTTTGTCGCCCACCACGCTGGAGGTCAGCACCAGTCCATCAATGGCTGCGCCTTCCTGAATGGCGGCAGCGGCCGCCGACACCGTGCCACGGCTGGTGCCCATCAGCCACAGCGGGCCGGGTGCGCGCTGACGCACGGCGGCCAGCACCTGATGAATATCGGCCAGATGCCAATCGGTGACGCGGTCCGGGTAGTCCAGCGCGCCGTGGTCAGAAGCGCGGCCAAAAATGGCGACATTCAGCCCGGCCTGGGCCAGCGGCGCGGCAATGCGCACTAAAAAATTCTCGCTGTCTGGCAAGCCGTTCACCACCCGGCCAAATCCGCCGCCGCCACCGGGGAACAGCACCACGTTGGCAAACGCGGGCGAGGTGGCCGGCAACCAGAACACCGACACCTCGGCGCCTGGCCGGCTGGGCAACCGCCAGATTTCGCCGTCAGCGTGGCTGCCCACCGCCCAACAAAGCGCGCATAGCGCCAAAACTCGCCAAAAAGCCCGAAACAGCATGTGTTTTTCCTGTTTAATCCCGAGAAAAACAGTCGGCTTACTCGGTCAGCGTGCGCAAGGCGTGGCGCAGGCGCTGGCCTTCGCGCACCTGGCGAGCCAGCGCGGCGCGGGCGTCTTCGGCCGAGCAGGGCACAAAATGCAGGTGTGCGCCGGGGCGGGCTTGCGCCAGCTTCCACAGGTCGGCCTGAATCACCGTCGCCAAACACGGATAGCCGCCGGTGGTCTGTGCGTCGGCCAGCAGGATGATGGGCTGGCCATCCGGCGGCGCCTGCACCACGCCGGGAAACACCGCATGCGAGAGCAAATCCATATTGTGGCGGCGCACCAGCGGCGTGCCGCGCAGGCGCATGCCCATCCGGTTGCTGCTGGGCGTCACCGTCCATTGTCGCTGCCAGAACGCCGCCTGGGCGCTGGGGCTGAAGCTGGCGTAATCCGGGCCGGGCAGGGCGCGCACATAGGGCGTCCAGTCCGGGCTGCGGCAGCCGGGGCCGTCGCGCAGCGCGCGCGGCGCGCCCAGCGGCAGCCGGTCGCCGGCTTCCAGCGCGCGGCCATGCACGCCGCCAAAGCCGCCTTGCAGATCGGTGGCGCGCGCGCCCAGCGTCAGCGGCGCGTCGATGCCGCCATCCACCGCCAGATAGGTGCGCATGCCGTACTGGCAGCCGCTCAGCGTCAGCGTGTGCCCGGCCTGGGCGAACACCCGCTGGCCGGTGTGAATCGGCCGGCCGTTAAGCTCGGGATGAAAATGCGCGCCAGACAAGGCCAGCCAGGCGTCGCGGCCAAAGCGCACGCTGACCGGGCCCAGGGTGATTTCCAGGCCGGCGGCGTCCGGATCGTTGCCCAGCAGGCTGTTGGCGCGGTATAGCGCCGGCATGTCCAGCGCGCCGGCCTGGGCAATGCCCAGATGGCGCAGGCCGCGCCGGCCGCGATCTTGCACGCTGGTCTGCACGCCGGGGCGGAGGATTTCAAGCATGGCGCAGCTCCTCGCAGACAAAACGCACCCGATCACCCGGCTGCAACAGGGTAGGCTGGGCGGCGGTGGGGTCGAACAATTTAAGCCGGGTGTGGCCAATCAGCTGCCAGCCGCCGGGGCTGCTGGCCGGGTACACGCCGGTCTGGCTGCCGCCAATGCCCACCGAGCCGGCCGGCACGCGGGTGCGCGGCTGCGCGCGCCGGGGGGTGGCCAGCGCCTCGGGCAGGCCGCCCAAGTAGGCAAAGCCGGGCTGAAAACCCATGAAAAACACCTGATATTCCGCCGCGCAGTGTTGTTTGACCACCTCGGCCGGCGTCAGGCCAGTGTGGCGCGCCACCTCGGCTAGATCAGGGCCGGCCTCGCCGCCGTAGCACACCGGGATGTCCACCTGCCGCGCTGGCGCGTCGTCGTCGGCCGCGCCCAAGGCCGCCCAGTGCTGGCGCAGGCAGTCAAAGGCGTGGTCCGGGTCAAAATCCAGCGGGTGATAGCTGACGGTGAGGTTGTTCATGCCGGGGACGATGTCCAGCACGCCCGGCGCGCCGGCCAGGCTGGCGGCCAGCCGCCAGATGCGCCGCTGTTGCGCCAGGGTGGCCGGCGCCGGCAGGGCCAGCGCCACGGCGGATTCGCCCAGAGAATAGTAATGCGGAGCGGCTTGGCTCATGCCGGACTCCTGTGCAGAAGCAAGAAGAATTGATATTGGCATATTGCCGCAAAAATGCTGCGCCCGGCAAGTTTACGGGCCAGTTGAGATTGCTATACTTGCGCATTCTCGTTGACACTCCCCCGCCGCCATGAGCCCCTCGCTGAATATTGTCTCCTCGTCACACCTGGTGTCCGAGCGCAGCGCTGAACTGTCGGAGTTTGAATTTGGCCTGATGGTGGTCAGCAATGCCTTTAACCGCTGGATGGTGCGCTGCATGGCCGCCGCCGGCGAAAAAGACATGACAGCGATGGACGTGGCCCTGCTGCACCATGTCAATCACCTGGGTCGCAAAAAAAAACTGGCGGACATCTGTTTTGTGCTCAATATCGAAGATACGCACGTGGTGTCCTATGCCTTGAAAAAACTGGTGCGGGCGGGCCATGTGGCCAGCGAGAAGATCGGCAAGGAAGTGTTGTTCTCCACCACCCCCGCCGGGACGGCGCTGTGCGAGCGCTACCGGGAAGTGCGCGAACGCTGCCTGATCGGCGCGCTGGTGGAAAGCGGCGCCTCCAATGCCGAAATCGGCAACACCGCGCAATTGCTGCGCGTGCTCTCCGGCCTGTATGACCAGGCTGCGCGGGCAGGCGCCTCGTTGTGAGGTGGACGCCGGGCCTTTACTCTTACTTGGAGCAAGGGTTTTCACCTGGGGGTAAGCAAACCGCTTGCCTTTTGCCAATCATTATATAAAAGTATATAGTGTGAATACTCCGCATGAACTTACCGCTGAACTTCCCGGCTCCGCCATGGAGGTTTTACGTGACAACTCTGAACGGGCGGCCAGCCTGCTGAAAAGCCTGGCCAACCCCGATCGGCTGTTGTTGTTATGTCAACTGGTCGAAGGCGAACGCAGCGTCACCGAGCTGGAAGCGCTCACCGGCATCCGCCAGCCCACTTTGTCGCAGCAGCTGGGCGTGCTGCGCAACGAGGAGCTGGTGGCCACCCGGCGTGACGGCAAATGGGTGTACTACCGGATTGCCAGCGAAGACGCGCTGGCGATTCTGGGCACGCTGCACCAGATTTACTGCGCCTGACCTTAACCGACGAGCGGCCTGTTCAGGCGGGGGGAACCGTACTGAACAGGACGCTTGTCATGACAATAGACTGGATTCACTTCACCCCCTGGGCGGCGCTGGCCGGCGGCGCGCTCATTGGCCTGGCCGCCGCCCTGCTGTGGTGGCTCACCGGGCGCATTGCCGGCATCAGTGGCTTGGTGGGCGGCTTGCTCACCGCCCCTTCTGATTGGGCGTTTCGCCTGGCTTTCACCCTGGGCCTGATTGCCGCCCCCCTGCTGTGGCGGCTGTTTGCGCCCCTGCCTGAGATTCAACTTTCTGCTTCGTTTGCCTGGATGCTGGCCGCCGGTCTGGTGGTGGGCGTGGGCGTCAAACTCGGCTCCGGCTGCACCAGCGGCCACGGGGTGTGCGGCTTGGCGCGGCTGTCGCCGCGCTCGCTGGCCGCCACGCTGAGCTTTATGGCTGCCGGCTTCATCACCGTATGGCTGCTGCGCCATGGACTGGGAGGCTAAACCATGAATCGACCGATGATGATTGTCGCCGCGGGCTTGGTGGGCGTGCTGTTTGGCCTGGGCCTGATCGTGGCCGGCATGGCCAACCCGGCCAAGGTGCTGGCCTTTCTGGACGTGGCCGGCGCCTGGGACCCAAGCCTGGCGCTGGTGATGGGCGGCGCGATTGGCGTGGCGCTGCCGGCGTTTGCGCTGTCGCGCCGGCGCGAGCGCGGTTGGCTGGGCGCGCGCTTTGACTGGCCACGCGCCACACAGATCGACCGCCGCCTGCTGCTGGGCGGCGCGCTGTTCGGCGTGGGCTGGGGCATGGCGGGGGTGTGCCCAGGCCCGGCGCTGGTGCTGCTGGGCGCGGGCGTGCCGCAGGCGCTGGGCTTTGTCGCGGCGATGCTGGCCGGGATGTGGCTGGTGGGCAAGCTGTGGCCTGCCAAGTAAGCGCGGCTTACACAACCCGCCTGGACTTGTGACGCGACCTTGCCGCGCGACTTGTACTATCTGCCAAACGCGCGGCACGGGGTTTTGTAAGCGGCGCAAAGGCAGCGTATGCAAAGGATGCTTAGCGAGTCATCTGCGCCGGCTGCACAAAAAGTCTCATGCGATCAGGGTTGACCAGCAATCACCTTGGCGCGGTATGATCATCGCCATGAAACCACGCGCCCTGCTCAGTCTGCTGCTCTCCGCCTCTCTGCTGTGCTCGCCGCTGGCCGCTCAGGCCGACGCGCTGGCGCTGCCCGATCTTGGCGACGCCTCGCAAACCACCCTGTCGCCGCAGGCCGAGCAAAAACTCGGCCGCCAGATCATGGCGATGATCCGCGAATCCGGCGAGATGCTGGACGATCCTGAGGTCGAGCTGTATCTCAATCAACTGGGCCGGCGGCTTTCCAGCGCCTCGCCCGAGTTGGGGCAGAATTTTCAGTTCTTTCCCATGCTGGATCCGCAGATCAACGCCTTTGCCCTGCCGGGCGGCTATATCGGCGTGCACACCGGGCTGATCTACACCGCGCAAAGCGAATCCGAGCTGGCCTCGGTGATCGGCCACGAAATGGCCCATGTCGTTCAGCACCATATTGCCCGCTCGATGGTGCAGCAGGGCAATAACCAGCTGCTGGCGATTGCCGGCCTGCTGGTGGCGATTCTGGCCGCCAGTGTCAGCAAAAACAGCCAGGTCAGCGCCGCCGCCGTGAATGCCGGCACCGGCATGGCCATCCAGAACCAACTGACTTTCAGCCGTGAGTTTGAACGCGAAGCCGACAATATCGGCATGCAGATTTTGTCGCGCGCCGGTTTTGACGCCCGCGCCATGCCGATGTTTTTCGAGCGCATGCAGCGGGTGAACCGGGTGAACGACAACCAGGCGCTGGCGTTTTTGCGCACCCACCCGGTGACTGGCGAGCGCATCAGCGCCGGCCAGGACCGCGCCGCCCAGCTGCCAGTCAAGCTGGTGGCCGACAGCCCGGCGTTTTTGCTGGTGCGAGAAAAAGCCCGAGTGTTGCAGTTGGGGCCGATGGAGGCGGTGAAGTTTTATCAGCATGCCCTGGCGCAGCGTCAGTTCAATAACGAAGCGGCGATCTGGTATGGCCTGGCGGTGGCCAAGCTCAAGCTGGGAGACGCCAACGGCGCACAGAGCGCCTTGAACGAAGCCAGCCAGCGCATGGGCCCGCAGCCGATGTTGCTGAGCTTTGCCGGCGCCATCCGTCTGCATCAGCGCGATTACCCTGGTGCACGGGCGCTGTTCCGCGATGCCGTCCGCCGTTACCCGGATGCGCGCTATCTGGCCTATGGCGAGGTGGACGCCGCCCAGGCACAGGGCGACGCCGCCGGGGTGGCTGCGCTGCTCAAACCCTTGTCGGTGCGCTACGCCAGCGACCCGGAGCTCTGGCAGCGGGTGGCGCGCCAGTATGCGGATCATGACCGCCTGCGCTATCACCAGGCGCTGGGCAATGCCTATTACTTGCAAAACAAGCCTTCTGCCGCGCTGGAGCAATACCAGCTGGCCAGCCAGGCGCCGGGCGACGATTTTTATGTGCGCTCGTCCATCGAGGCGCGCATCCGCGAGCTGCAAACCCAGCTGGACGAAGCGCGCAAGGAAAACGGCGGCAAACCCTTGCCGCGCGAGCGCTGGCGCGACAGCATGCAACACGACCATGCCCCGCTGAGCAGCCACGCGCACTGATTTCTGCGTTTTCTACACACTCACCATGCCCGCCCGACGGCACGATACTGCCTACCGGTTTTTCCGCCACGGGCGGCGGCCGAGCGCGCGTCTGGGTGCGCCTTGCTGCTGGCATGGTCAGTGCCCCCATCACATGCCTTGAGGCTGAATCTGGCCAAAAACCACGCTATAACGAAACTTGCGCGCACAAGTGTGCAAAAAACAACATGACGCGCCGCAGCAATTTGCCTTTGCGCAAGCAGTTTTGATTATTTGTTTGCTCAAACGAATGCATTGTGTTCAAAATCCGACATCCAGCAACATGAACGCGCCAAAAAATCGGGTGACCCCTGGCAGAGCGCGGGCCAGACCGGGCTGGACAGGAGGCAGAGCACAGAGTTTTCTGATCGTTTCTGTTCGTTTGCAAACATTCGACGGGCAACCAGCCCGCAATCGGCAGATTTCCGGCGCGCATCGCCGCCGCTGCCCAACCCTATCGCTCAAGAGGTGGAGAGACATGGTGAACCCAACACTGCCCAACGACATCGACCCGCAAGAAACCAAAGAATGGATCGAAGCGCTGGAATCGGTCCTGGCCGCTGACGGCCCGGAACGCGCGCACTACCTGCTGGAAAAAATGATCGACAAGGCCCGCCGTCGCGGCGCCTATCTGCCGTTCACCGCCACCACCGCCTACCTGAACACCATCCCGGTGGGCAAGGAACAGCGCTCGCACGGCAACCATGAGCTGGAACACCGCATCCGCTCCATCATTCGCTGGAACGCCGCCGCTTTGGTGCTGCGCGCCGGCAAAAAAGACCTGGAGCTGGGCGGCCACATCGCCAGCTTCCAGTCCGCCGCCACCCTGTATGACGTGGGCTTCAACCACTTCTGGCGCGCGCCCAATGACGAACAAGAAGGCGATCTGATCTATATCCAGGGCCACTCTGCGCCGGGCATGTACGCCCGCGCCTTCCTGGAAGGCCGCCTGAGCGAACAAGATCTGGACAGCTTCCGCCAGGAAGTGGACGGCAAGGGTCTGTCCTCCTACCCGCACCCGTGGCTGATGCCGGATTTCTGGCAGTTCCCCACCGTGT
>ERZ650306.1335-NODE-1335-length-13969-cov-11.133031_pt1 | contig 13969 bp, 10 predicted proteins | sample MGYA00376242_ERZ650306 | MGnify/ENA primary metagenome ERZ650306 (study PRJEB26733, sample SAMN07839244) | wastewater metagenome | biome: urban; feature: wastewater treatment plant; material: waste water | place: USA: North Carolina | collected 2016-03-31 ... | reverse complement strand
ATTTGTTATATTTAATTTATTGTCTAGAATCATTTATTATTTTACCTCAATTTCCTCAATAATTTTATCAATTTCAGTACGGAGTTTGTCAATATTTGACACTGTTTTTTTAATTTCAGCATTGAGCATGTTAATATCTATCACTTCTCTTGTATCTTTTGCTTCAACGTATGAGCTCACTGATAAATTGTAATCTTTTTCAGCAATTTCTGATTGATCAACATTTTTTGCAATATGGTCAATGTCTTCTTTACGGTCAAAGATGTTCATAATTTGTTCAATGTGTGATTCTATTAAAATATTATTATTCGTTTCCTTCTTAAAGAAATCTTCACCACTCACATCAATAAATTGTATTTTTGTATCTGTTTTACATTTTGATAAAACTAAGATATTTACGGCAATTGATGTTCCAAAGAATAAATTTGGTGCTAAAGAAATAACCGTTTCTACAAAATTGTTGTCTATTAAGTATTTTCTAATTTTTTGTTCTGCTCCACCTCGATAGAAAATTCCTGGAAAGCAAACAATTGCCGCACGTCCTATACTTGATAGATGATTCAAGGAATGTAATATGAATGCAAAGTCAGCTTTTGACTTTGGTGCTAGCACTCCTGCTGGAGCAAAACGTTCATCATTAATTAAAGTTGGATCATCACTTCCAATCCATTTGATTGAGTAAGGCGGATTTGATACGATTGCATCGAATGGCTTCTCATCATCATGCTTTGGATCTAAAAGTGTATTACCTAATTTAATATCAAATTTATCATAATTGATATTATGTAAAAACATATTCATACGTGCAAGATTATATGTTGTATGATTGATCTCTTGTCCGTAAAATCCATCTTCAATAACGTGTTCATCAAACTGTTTCTTTGCTTGTAACAGAAGTGATCCAGAACCAGCTGCGGGATCATAAATCTTATTAATCTTTGCTTTCTTATGTGTTGCTAGTTTAGCTATTAATTTTGAAACACTTTGCGGAGTGAAAAATTCTCCTCCAGATTTTCCTGCATTTGCGGCGTAATTAGAAATGAGGTATTCATAAGCATCACCAAAGAGATCAATTTGATTATCTTCAAATTTTCCAAAATTAAGACCTTCTACACCTTTAATCACAGCAGCTAATCGTTTATTTTTATCATCAACACTATTTCCTAACCGATTACTTGTCGTATCAAAATCAGTAAATAGCCCTTTAATATCTGCTTCTGATGGATATCCATTAGCTGAACTTTCAATTTCAGTAAAGATTTTTGCTAAGTCAGTATTTAAACTTTCATTTGTATTAGCCGTCTTAGCAACATTACAAAATAATTGGCTTGGGTATATAAAATATCCTTTTGTTCTTACTGAATCTGATACTATATCCTCCGTCATTTGATTATCTTGTAACTTCGCATAATTAATATTTTCATCGCCAGCTTCAATATAATTAGCAAAATTTTCACTAATAAAACGATAAAAAAGTGTTCCTAGAACATACTGCTTGAAGTCCCATCCATCTACAGATCCACGAACATCATTCGCTATACTCCAAATTTGTGATTGTAATTTCGCTCTTTGCTCTGAACTAGACATTTTTATTCCTCCATTTAATTTTTATGAAATACTTCCATTACACCATCTTAAATACTGCTTTCCCGTACTCTTTCAATATTTTCCCATCAAAAAATGTTTTTAAGTTTTCTTCTAATAATTCTACAAATAAATATTCACTTTCATAATGTCCTAAATCAATTATCGTTTGATTAGACTCTCTTGCATCTAATGATTCGTGATATTTTAGATCTCCAGTAATGAACACATCTGCTTTCTTTTTAACATTTCCAGAAAAAGACATTCCTGATCCTGTACAAATAGCATACGATTTTACTAGTTTTGCTGTATCCCCAACTACTCTTACATTTGGTATACATAGTTTTTCTTTTATTATTTTACATAATTCTTCAATTGTTATAGCGCTTTTAAGTTTTTGTATTCTCAACGGATTTATAATTTTATCTTTTGCATCAATTAAATCGCTTGTAACGAGTTTCCTTAATTCTATGCTTCTGTTATTGCTTATAGCAAAAACTTTTCCTTCTTGACCTATTTTTTTGATTATAAAGTCGTTTAATCCACCTATCCCTGAGTCGATATTTGTATGCATAGAATAAACTGCTATATTATTTCGCGCTAACTTCAATATTTTTTCTCCATTTACTTCATCTGTAGTAATTTTTTTTAATGGGGAAAATATAAATGGGTGATGTGAAATTATCAAATCAACTTTATTTGCCACTGCCTTATCTACAACATCTCTTGTTATATCTAAACATAACATTATTGATTTGATCTCTCTTCTAGTACTATCGAGCAGTAATCCTACATTATCCCATTCTTCAGCTAATTCTAAAGGAAATTTTCCTTCTAATTGTTTAATTATCTTCTTTAGTCTCATATTATTCAACTTCCTAATTTATATAGTTTTGTGAGTACATTTCTGTACCAAAATCTTTTTTTACTAAATCAATTGATAGTTTGTTAAGTGCTTTTTCTCTTAGTATATTTACGTTGTAAAGTGATATATTAAGCATCTTTGCTATTTCATTTTCTTTGTAAACTTTCTCATCCAGTCCGTAATATAGCACTAATATTTGTTCATCTATATAATTTAGCTTCTTTGGAATATTTTCTAATATGTATGCTTGTGTTATTGAGTTTGCTTTTTCCATCAATTCCTCACTGCTAATAGCTTCTTCTGGGTCATAACCATCAAATAATTCTTCTAATTGCCCCATGTAATCCTTATCTATTCCCATTTGTTTACATATCTCATCTACTGATCTTCCTTGATCTTTTTCCATTTGTATTTTCAAGTAAAGTACAAAAGATAACTCCGATGCTTTTACATCTCTCAATAGTTTTTTCTGATATTCCAGAATATATTTAATTGCAAAATTCTTCAGAAAATATCCCTCTTCTAAATTCAAATCATTTATTCTTTTACTATAGTTAAGCGCACTTATTACTCCAAGTGTTGCTTCTTGAACTATATCTAGAAATGAAAATCCAAACTTTGAATAGTTAATGCTCTCTTTGATTGCTACTTTTAGATTTTTTTCTACTAATGTACTATTATTACTGTCATCTAATTCATATTTCTCTTTTACATCTTCCAAGTAGGCTCTTATCATTTCTTTTTCTTCCATATAGAAATTCTCATTATCGAATGTCATAAGGTCAGTACTATCAATTGAAGTTCTAACTTCTGGTACCCCTTCAATATATACAAATTTTAAAAATTCAAAATACTCATCATCTGTCATTATGTTATTCTCTATTATTTTTTCGAAGCTGAATTTTTCATCTTTTCTTATAGCTTCTATTATATTTTTTATCATGTTTCTATCACTCCAATTATTATAATCTTATTCTTACACAACTATTTTATCATATTTTCAATATAGAAAAAAGGATAATATTCCTTATCTCCATTTAATTGACAAATAGCTATCAAAATGCTACCCTCCTATATACACAAATCAAAATTGGAGGTATTAACTTGAAAATTTTTGCATTTTTAGCTGTTAATTACGATGATAGTTTATCAGCACAGTTATTTGAGAAATACGTTGAAAGTAAAACGGCTCAGGGTCATGAAGTTAGAACAATGAAAATAAACAAAATGAATTTTAATCCTATTTTAGAGCATGGATACAAAACTATTCAAACTCTTGAACCTGACTTAGTTGCTTTTCAAGAAAATCTAAAATGGTCTGATCATTCTGCTATTTTTTACCATATATGGTGGGGGGAAGCTCCTGCTAAATTCAAAGGATTGATTGAAAGAGTTATTCTTCCTGGATTCGCATTTAATTTTAAAAAAAGTGGTATGATGGAAACATTACTTAATGGAAGAACAATGAGAGTATTTGCTACAATGAATGCACCTACCTTCTTCTCACCTTTTTTACCTGATAAGAAATTTATGAAGTATGTTTTCAAAATGGGTGCTGGAATTAAACTTAAGTTTTCTTATTTTGGAAAAAGTGAACAACTAACAGCTGATGGAATCTCAAAAGTTATTAGTAAGGTTCAGAATACATTATAGAAAGAAAAAGGAGCTATTATCGTATTGATAACTAGCTCCTGTAATCTTCTAATTTTTTTCTTCTGCTCGGGTGTCTCAACTTTCTTAATGCTTTTCCTTCTATCTGTCTTATTCTTTCTCTTGTTACATTAAATATTTTCCCTACTTCTTCAAGCGTTTTTGGTGATCCATCATCTAATCCATACCTATATCTAAGAACCATCTCTTCTCGTTCATTCAGAGTTTTTAGAACTTCATCTAATTGTTCTTTTAGTAGCACTCTTGTTGTTGCATCGTAAGGATTTAGGAATTTATCATCTTCTACGAAGTCTCCTAATTCACTATCTTCTTCACTTCCTACCGGTGTTTCAAGTGATATTGGATCTTGATTCATTTCTAAAATAGCTTTTACTTTGTCAACAGGTAATTCTAGCTTCTTAGATAATTCTTCTGCCGTTGGTTCTTTCCCTGTCTCTTGTAGTATTATTCTACTTTCTTTTTTTATTTTATTTATTGTTTCAATCATATGTACTGGTATTCTTATTGTTCTTCCTTGGTCAGCAATAGCTCTTGTTATTGCCTGTCTTATCCACCATGTAGCATATGTCGAAAACTTAAATCCTTTTTCATATTCAAATTTTTCTACTGCTTTCATTAATCCCATATTTCCTTCTTGAATTAAATCTAGCATTTTTAGTCCTCTATTTGTATGTTTTTTTGCTATACTTACAACTAGTCTAAGATTTGACTCTATTAGTTTTTGTTTAGCGTCGTCATCACCTTCAAGTACTTTTTGTGCCAATTCTATTTCTTCTTCGTAATTTAACAGAGGGATTTGTCCAATCTCTCTTAGGTACATTTTAATAGGTTCATCCACATCTAGTGCTTCAGCCATCTTAATTAAATCTGTTTGTAATAATTGATCTACCTCTGTTTCATCAATCTCGGCTTCGACAAATACTTCCTCTTCCTCAATTTCAGAAGTAGTTCCATCTGTCTTAACATTTGCTGCCATGATTTCCTTTTTTTCTTCAGCAGTATCAACTATTGCTATACCCTTTTCCTCTATTCCTCTTATTAATTGCTCTAATTTGTCAGGCGGAAATTCTGGGGGTATAACAGAATTAATTTCTTCATAACTGACTACTTTATCTTCTTTTGCTTGTTTTACAAGCTCCAAAAGCTTATCTTTTAAATTAATTGATGATTTTTCAGACATAATCTGACTCCTTTAGTAATTTAAATTCTTCGTACAGTTTTTCAATTTCATTCATAATATGAATTACTTTTAATTCTTCTTCTATATCCCTTAGTTTTAAATACTTCTGTTGGTTTTCTCTTGATTCTCCTTTTGAAAAAATCAACTCTCTCTTAAACCAACCTACAAAAGTATCTTTAAAATAATTTTCAATATTGTCTATTTTTGCGTCTGCTTCAGATGATAAATTAAATATTATTTTTTCTTCTTCTTCTTCAAATTCCTGCTCTTTCAATTTATCTATATCAAAATTTATTTTACCTAATTTTTCAAATAAATCCATGTAAATTATATTCTCAAATTTCTTTTCTTGGAATTTATTTAATTTATTTGGGGCTTTTAGTATCAAACGAAGTGTTGATTCTTCCAATATATCGTATTTACTTTTTCTTTTTGTTTCAATTGATAATGTTTCTGGTTTCTTTCTAGTTTTAGTTCTCTTATATAATCCTAATTTTTCAAATTCTCTACGTATTTCATCTTTTTCTATTGATAATTCTTGTGAAAGTTTATTTATGTAAATATCTATTTCAATACGATTCGATAATACAGAAAAAAAATCTTTCAATTTGAACAATACCGCCATTTTTGCTGTATGATTCTTCAAATCAACATCTTTAGAGAATTCTGTGTACAAATAATCAAATGCTTCGATTGATGTTTTCAATATTTTAGTAAACTCTTTTTTTCCTCGTTTTCTAAGATATTCATCAGGATCTTTTATCGTATCATTGACTACTAAACACTTCACATTAAAGTCATGTTTTTTAAATATGTACATTGCTTTGAGAATTGCATTTTTTCCTGCTTCATCATTATCATAAGCAATAACCACATTGTTTGTATACTTCTTTAATAATATAACTTGATCTTCTGTTAGTGATGTACCTAAGCTTGCAACTGCACTATTAAATCCATACTTATGTGATGTTAATACATCTAGATACCCTTCCATAAGTATTGCAAACCCTTTTTTCTTAATGTCTTGTCCTCTGTTTGTAAGACCAAACAATTCTTTTCCCTTATTGAAAACTAAAGAATCTGGTGAATTTAAATATTTAGGTGCATTTTCATTATTCTCAATAATCCTTCCACCAAAACCTATAGTTTTAGAGTATGAGTTAACTATTGGAAACATAATCCTATTTCTAAATACATCAAAGATATTACCATTTTCATTTTTCTTTATAAGCCCTAGTTCAATTAATTCTTTTTCCTCATAACCTTCTTTTGTCAAAAAATTATATAAATCATCCCACTGATTACTTGAAAATCCGATGTTATACTTCTTAACATCTTCTTCAGTAAATCCTCTATTTTCAATATACGTAGTGGCTTCTTTATTATTTATTAGATTATCAACATAGTATTTCTCTACTTTTGATAATATTTCATAATATTTGTTGTACTCTGATTTATTTTCATCATTCTTTCTGACTACTTTTGACATTGTAATGTTATATTTTCTGGAAAGTTCCTCAATTGCTTCAACAAAACTTATATTATTCATCTTCATATAAAAAGTTATTGAATTCCCACCAATTCCTGTACTAAAATCTTTAAAAATATTTTTTACAGGGCTTACAACAAATGATGGAGTTCTTTCTTCTCTAAAGGGTGATAGCCCTTTATAATTAGCCCCTGTCTTTTTTAAGGTTACGTATTCACTTATTACTTGAACTATATCTAGCTTATCAAGTAGTTTTTGTACTTCTTTATCATTATACATATATTAACCTCAAGTTTTTTTTGTTCACATGACTACTACTATTATATTTTATAATTTGAAATAGTCAATAGCATGCCAAAAAAATTATTTATTATGTAGTAAAATTTCATCATTCATTATTTCTTCAAATACATTGTCCATAATTTTATATTTCTCTACACCATCTATAAATTCTTCTCTCGCAGCACGTCCGGCTACTATTGCTAATTCATATTTATTAGGAATCTTTGTTAACAGTTCATCTATTGTAATTTTTTCTTTTTTCATAGTTTGTCTCCTTTTATTCCATTGAATTTTATTTGTTTATTATATTAATCAATTCTTGGCAAGCTTTTTCCAAATTATCATTTACAACTGTATAATCATATTCCTTTTCGTATTCTAGTTCCTTTTTTGCATTTGCAAGACGTAATTCTATTACGTCTTTAGTATCTGTTTTTCTATCTTCTAATCTTTTTGCTAGCACTTCCATGTTAGGCGCCTTAAAGAAAACTAATATAGCTTCAGAGTTCTTTTCTTTAACAATTATACCACCTTGTACGTCAATCTCTAGTATAACATTTTGACCAGAATTAATTCTTGACTCAACTTCTTCTCTTAACGTTCCATAATAATTTCCATGAACTAATGCATATTCATAAAATTCTTCATTTGCAATACGTTTTTCAAAGTCTTCTTTTTCTAAAAAAAAGTAATCTTTCCCATCAATTTCACCTGCTCTAGGTGATCTTGTTGTTGCAGAAATTGATAATGGGATTTGTAACATATCTCTAACAAGCTTTGTAGCCGTTGATTTCCCTGAACCACTTGGCCCAGAAACCACAATTAATTTACCTTTCATGCAGAATTCTCCTTTTCTAGCTATTCTCCATTCTGTTCTATTCTTTGAATTAAAGTTTCTACATTTATTGCAGATAGAATTATCGTACCATTATCCATTATTAATATTGCTCTCGTTTTTCTTCCAGCAGTTGCATCTATTAATATTTCTCTATTTTTAGCATCTTCCCTCAATCTTCTACCTGGCGATGTATCAGGAACCACTATACTAATAATTCTTTCATCAATAACATAGTTATTAAATCCAATGTTTAATGGCTTCATTATAGCTCCTTTTATTTCCATACTTTGCGATTGAGGGAAGCCTAACGACTTCCCACAATCTTTTATATTTTATTGTTAATATTTATTCTTGTTCTGCAACTTCTGTAACTATTTTATGTGATTTCTTTATTTCTACATCTAAATCTTTATAGTCTTTAAATCCTGTTCCTCCAGGGATTTTCTTACCTATGATTACATTCTCTTTCAATCCTTCTAATCTATCAACTTTTCCTTCTATTGCTGCGTTTGCAAGTACTTTCGTTGTTTCTTGGAATGAAGATGCTGAAATAAAGCTTTCTGTATTTACTGCTGCTTTTGTTATTCCTTGTATTACATATTCATATTGAACTAATTTTTTATCTTTCGATGATAATAATTCATTTTCTTTGTCTATAGATTTCTTATCAACTAATTCATCCTCTAGGAATAATGAGTCTCCTGAAGATTTTATTTTTACTTTTTGGAACATTTGTTTTACTATTATTTCTATATGTTTATCATTTACTGAAACGCCTTGTTCTCTATACACTTGTTGTACTGACTCTAGTATAAATTGTTGCGCTTCTACTAATCCTTTTATTTTTAGGACATCATGTGGTGATATAGGTCCATCTGTTATTTTTGCACCTTTTTCAATTAACATTTCATTCGTAACGACTAAATGTTCTCCAACTGGTACTGTGTACTCTTTTATCATTTTTCCTGTTTCTGGATCTTCAATTAAGATAAGTCTCATACCTTTTTTCTTTTTATCAGAAAGATTTATTCTTCCTGCTATTTCAGATAATATTGCTTTACCTTTTGGATTTCTTGCTTCAAATAACTCTTGAACTCTTGGAAGTCCTCCAGTTATATCTTTTGTACCTTCTCCAGATTTTATTATTTTTGATACTATTTGTCCAACTTTTACTTTATCTCCTTCTCTTACCATTAAATAAGCTCCGTAAGGAATATTGTATTCTGCTAGTTTTTTAGTTTTATCATAAATAACAATTCTTGGATTTCCATCTCCACTTTCAACTGGTTTAATGGCTATTCTTTCAATAACGTTATATTTTGGATCAATATTTTCTCTTACATATATATCTCTAAATTCAACTTTTCCTTCAACAGATGTTATTATCGGTACGTGATATGGATCGAATTCAACTAGAACTTGACCTTTTGTAACTGATTGGCCATCTTTTATTTTTAATGCCACTCCTGAAGGTATTTCATATCTTTGTTTTCCAATAATTATTCTTGCATTTTGTGAAACAACTATTTCTTCTCCTGCTTCATTTGTAAGTACTTTAACATCTTTTAGTTTTGCTTTCCCATCTGCATCTGTTCTAATATTCGACTGAACTGATGCTGCTTGCGCAACCCCACCTGTATGGAATGTTCTCATTGTAAGTTGTGTTCCAGGTTCCCCTATTGATTGTGCTGCAATAACTCCTACAGCCTCTCCTTTAAGGATCTCTTTGTGATTAGATAAGTCAAGTCCATAACATTTCTTACAAACTCCTTTTTCTAATTTACAAGTCAATGGTGTTCTCATTTTTATTTCTTTTATTTCTAATTTCTCTATTGTTTCTATTAAATCTTCCATTATTAGCGTGTCTCTTTTTGCAATTAATTCACCTTCATGCATTAAATCCTCAGCTAAAGTTCTTCCATATATTCTTTCGCTTAGTTTCTCAATTACATCCCCTGAGTCTACTAAGTCTGATACAACAATTCCTTCTGCTGTTCCACAATCATCAGAATTAATGATTACATCATGTGAAATATCAACAAGTCTTCTTGTTAAATATCCTGAATCGGCTGTTCTTAATGCCGTATCTGCTAATCCTTTTCTTGCTCCATGTGATGACATAAAGAATTCTAATATATTAAGACCTTCTCTAAAGTTTGCTTTTATTGGTACCTCAATGATTCTTCCTTGTGTATCTGACATTAGTCCTCTCATACCACCAAGTTGTCTCATTTGTGCTATTGATCCTCTGGCTCCTGAGTTTGCCATCATATATACTGGATTAAATTCATCAAGGTTATCCATCATTTCTTTTGTTACTTTATCTACTGCTTCTGACCATATTGCAACAGTTCTTCTATATCTCTCTTCATCAATTAAAATTCCCTGTTTGTATTGTTCTTCAACAGCAGTAACTTCTTTTTCTGCTTTTTCTAATATTGATTTTTTAGATTCTGGTATTTCCAAATCTTCTATCCCAACAGTTATTCCTGCTATAGTTCCATAATGGAATCCAAAGTTTTTTATTTTATCTATTAAATCAGATGTTTTTTCAAACCCAAATTTCTTATATAATTCAGCTATTAGTGTTCCTAATTCACCTTTACCAAATGTTTTTCCATAATTTCTTACTTCTTTTGGCAACATTGTATTAAACATCAATCTTCCAGGTGTTGTTTCAACTAATTCTCCATCTATTCTAACTTTTATTATTGCATGCGTTCCTATTTGTTTTGCTTGGTAAGCTGTTATTAATTGGTTTTTGTTAGAGAATACCTTACCTTCTCCTTTTTCACCTTTTCTTTCTTTTGTCATATAATAACATCCCATTACCATATCTTGAGATGGTACTGCAATTGGTTTTCCACTTGATGGTGCAATTATATTATTAGTTGCAAGCATTAATAATTTTGCTTCCATTTGTGCTTCTGGCGATAATACTAAATGTACTGCCATTTGATCTCCATCAAAATCCGCATTAAATGCCGCACATACTAATGGATGTAATCTTATTGCTTTACCTTCTATAAGTGTTGGTTCAAATGCTTGTATAGATAATCTATGTAGCGTAGGAGCACGATTTAATAATACTGGATGATTCTTTATTATCTCTTCTATTAATTCCCATACACTTTCATCTTCATCTTCAACCATTTTTTTAGCTATTTTAATATTTGTTGCTATTTCTCTCTTAACTAATTCTCTCATAAGAAATGGTTTGTATAATTCTAATGCCATTTTTTTAGGTAATCCACATTGGTGCATTTTCAAGTTTGGTCCTACGACTATAACTGATCTTCCAGAATAATCCACACGTTTTCCTAGTAGATTTTGTCTGAATCTTCCTTGTTTACCTTTTAACATATCAGATAAAGATTTAAGTTCTCTGTTATTTTGCGTAACAACAGGTTTTCCTCTTCTACCATTATCTATTAATGCATCTACTGCTTCTTGTAACATTCTTTTTTCATTTTTTATTACAATTTCAGGTGCATTTATTGAAATTAATTTTTTTAATCTTGTATTTCTATTAATAACTCTTCTGTATAAATCATTTAGATCAGATGTTGCAAATCTTCCTCCGTCTAATTGTACCATCGGTCTTAAATCAGCTGGTATTACTGGTAAAACCGTAAGTATCATCCACTCAGGTCTATTCCCTGAATGAACTAAATCTCTAGTTATTTTTAATCTTTTAACTAATTTTTTTCTTTTTTGAGATGAGTTTACAATTTCCATATCTCTCTCTAATTCTTTCTCTAGTGATACTAAGTCTATTTCCTCTAAAAGTCTTAGTACTCCCTCAGCACCCATTTTTGCAGTGAATCCTTTTTTGAATTGGCTTTCATATAACTTATATTCTCTATCTGTTAATATTTGGCCTTTTTCAAGTGATGTTTCACCTTTATCTGTAACTATATATCTTGAAAAATATAAAACTGATTCCAGTTCTTTCGTACTTATCCCTAATAATAAACTCATTTTATTAGGTGTTCCTTTTGAGTACCAAATATGTGCTACTGGTGTTGCTAGTTCTATATGCCCCATTCTTTCTCTTCTTACTTTTGAAGTTGTAACTTCAACTCCACATTTCTCACACGTTATACCTTTGTATCTCATTCTTTTATATTTTCCACATGCACATTCGTAATCCTTAGATGGTCCGAATATTCTTTCGCAGAATAACCCATCCATTTCAGGTTTCAATGTTCTATAATTTATAGTTTCAGCTTTCTTTATCTCACCAAAAGACCATTCTCTTATTTTTTCAGGTGAAGCCAATTTAATTTGAATACTATCAAAATCTCTTATACTCATTAATAAGAGCCTCCTCAACCATTATTTTGTTTATCTAGCAATTAAATTTACTAAATAATTTATCCATCAATGTTCTTATCTAACTCTATTGTATCTCCCTCTTTATCGTACAACGTTACGTCTAATCCTAAAGATTGAAATTCTTTTATTAATACTCTAAATGATTCAGGTGCATCTGCTTCAGGCATTTGTTGCCCTTTTACAATTGCTTCATATGTTTTAGTTCTTCCTGTAATATCATCAGATTTTACTGTTAACATCTCTTGTAAAATGTTTGATGCTCCATATGCTTCCAGTGCCCAAACTTCCATTTCTCCAAGTCTTTGTCCACCAAATTGTGCTTTTCCTCCTAGTGGTTGTTGTGTGACTAAAGAGTATGGTCCTATTGCTCTTGCATGCATTTTATCTTCAACTAAATGATGCAGTTTAAGCATGTACATTCTTCCAACAGTTACTGGATTATCGAATGGTTCACCACTTCTTCCATCTATTAGTTTTACTTTTCCTGTTCTACTGTAACCTGCTTTTTCTAGGTAGTCTTTAACATCTTCTTCTTTTGCTCCATCAAATACTGGTGTTGCGATATATTGATCCATATCTCCAATAGCTAATCCTAAATGCACTTCAAGGACTTGTCCTATATTCATACGCGATGGTACTCCTAATGGGTTAACTGCTACATCAATTGGTGTTCCATCTTCTAAATGAGGCATGTCTTCAACAGGTAATACTCTTGAAACTACCCCTTTATTTCCATGTCTTCCTGACATTTTATCCCCAACTGTTATTTTTCTTTTCTCTGCAATATATATTCTTATAAGTTGATTGACTCCAGCTTTCAAGTCATCTCCATTTTCTTTTGATAATACAAGAACATCTACTATTGTACCTTTTGCTCCATGTGGTAATCTTAATGAAGTATCTCTAACATCTTTTGCTTTTTCTCCAAATATTGCTCTTAATAATTTTTCTTCTGCAGGTGGTTCTGTTTCTCCTTTTGGAGTTACTTTACCAACAAGAATATCTCCAGGTGTTACTTGCGCACCTATTCTTATAATTCCATTTTCATCTAAATTTTTCAAAGCATCTTCTGAAACATTTGGAATTTCTCTTGTTATTTCTTCGTCACCTAGCTTTGTAGTTCTTGCTTCAATGTCGAATTCTTCTATATGAATTGATGTAAATACATCTTCTTTTCTTAATCTTTCTGAAATTAAAATCGCATCCTCAAAGTTGTAACCTTCCCAAGGCATGAATGCCATTAAGATGTTTCTTCCAAGTGCTAAATCTCCACCATTTGTTGATGGTCCATCAGCTAATACTGATCCTATTTTTACTTTTTCACCTAAATCTACTAATGGTTTTTGATGTAAACACATTGCTTGATTTGATCTTTCAAAGTTCAGTAATCTATGTGTTACTTCTTCTTTATTCTTATTAGTTACAACAACTTTCGAAGCATCTACATATGTTACTACTCCATTTGCTTTTGAAACTACAACTGCTCCTGAATCAATAGCAACTTTTCTTTCTAGTCCAGTTCCTACATAAGGTGCTTCAGTTTTAAGTAATGGTACCGCTTGACGTTGCATATTCGATCCCATAAGTGCTCTATTTGCATCATCGTGCTCAAGGAATGGAATTAATCCTGCTGATACTGATACAACTTGTTTAGGCGATACATCTAATAAATCAACCTTTACATTCTCAACATGAACAATTTCTTCTCCATATCTACAAACA
>ERZ650306.1330-NODE-1330-length-13991-cov-7.996484_pt1 | contig 13991 bp, 9 predicted proteins | sample MGYA00376242_ERZ650306 | MGnify/ENA primary metagenome ERZ650306 (study PRJEB26733, sample SAMN07839244) | wastewater metagenome | biome: urban; feature: wastewater treatment plant; material: waste water | place: USA: North Carolina | collected 2016-03-31 ... | reverse complement strand
ACGGCCTTGGGCATGGCGATGGATGCGCTGGCCGGCTGGCTGGGCGCGCGCGCTTATGGCGCCAGCAAGCAGGCGCTGTGGGGTTCGCTGATTGGCGGCGTGGTGGGGCTGTTGTTTGGCTTGCCCGGCTTGCTGCTGGGGCCTTTGCTGGGCGCGGTGGCGGGGGAATGGCTGGCGCGGCGCGACGCCTGGCGGGCCGGCCAGGTGGGCATGGCCACGCTGGTGGGGCTGGCGCTGGGCATGCTGGCCAAGATTGGCTGCGCGCTGGCGATGTTGCTGGGTTTTGCCTGGGCGTGGTGGACGTAGCCGGCGGCACAGGTGCGCCGAGCCGGCGGACAGGGCCAGCGTCAGCGCCCTGCCCGCGCAGCGCTGAGTGCGGCGCACACGGCTTGGCGCGCCTCACCACACTCAACGCTGTGATTCTGGCCGGGCACGCAAGACTGTGCCACAAGGCCAGGAGGGGGTTGTGGCCGCGCTAGAGCGGCTCACAAAACTCAGAGAAGCGATCCTGGCTAGGCGCGCGACCGCAGACAGTACGGGTAAGTACGGCAAGGTCGGGCAACAACGCCAGGAGGGTTTTGTGAGCCGCTCTTCTTAATGCAGCGACGGCGCCGGCCCATTGGGCGGCGCATCAGTAAACAAGCCTTCTGCGTCGCCTTCGTCGAACACATAGCGCTGGTTGCAAAAATCACACTGCACTTCCACGCTGCCTTGCTCTTGAATCACGCTGGCGACTTCTTCCGCGCCCATCATCTGCAACATGCCGGCCACCCGCTCGCGGCTGCAGGTGCAGGCAAAGTTCAGGCTGGCCGGCTCGAAGCATTGCACCGATTCCTGGTGGAACAAACGATACAGCAGGGTGTCCGCCGGCAAGGTGAGCAGCTCTTCGGCGCTGACGGTTTCCGCCAGCGCTTGCACGCGCGGCCAGCCGTCGCTGTCGCCGTGGCCTTCCGGCAGGCGTTGCAGCAGCATGCCGGCGGCGCTGTCGCCGTTGCAGGCCAGCAGCAGCCGGGTGTCCAGCTGTTCCGAGCGCAGCATATAGTGCTCCAGCATGGCGGCGACGTTGTCGCCCTCCAGCGCGACAATGCCCTGATACGGCTGGCTGCCGTTGCGCGGGTCCAGGGTAATCACAAACTGGCCCTGGCCCAGCAGCGCGGCCACGCTGGCGTCGTCGTCCAGCTCACCATCCCAGCGGGCGGTGGCGCGCAGGGTGTGGTCGGCGTTGATTTCCACCACCGCCAATTTCAGCGCGGCGCTGCCCTGCATCTGCATCACCAGCGTGCCGTCAAACTTCAGATTGGCCGCCAGCAGCGCGCCGGCCGCCAGCAGCTCGCCCAGCAGGTCGCGCAGGCGCGGCGGGTAGGCGTGGTGAGACAGGATTTCCTGCCAGGCTTGATCCAGGCGGATCAGCGCCCCGCGCACCGGGGCTTCATTGAACAGGAAACGTTGCAACACATCGTGCATGGAAACTCCAAATATCAAAAAACCTTGCTGCGCCTGAGCGTGGCTCACAACACTCTGCGAAGCGGCCCTGGCTGGTCGCACGGCCGCAGACAGTGCAAACCGCACGGCAAGGCCGTGTGTGGTGAGCGGCGCTTAGTCGCGCAGCGTGGTGGAATACAAAGTCAGCGGGGCGGCGGTGTTGATGTCAAACTCGCAACCGGCCTCCACCCCCAGCTGGGCCACGGCGGCGGCGGTGTCCAGCGTGTTCCAGGCGGCGTACATCGCCCCCAGCGCGTAATCGCGCCCCGAGCCAATTGCCCAGAAGCGGGTGTATTCGTACACCTCGCGCATCGAATACACGGCAAAAATCCCACTGGGGTTGGCGATCAGCACCGTCATCTGGCTGGATTCGTAAGGGTCGTTTTCTTCTTCGTCCGGCTTGAGAAAAAAATCTTCTTTCAGCTTGGGGTGCAGCTTGCGAAAAGTGTCGAACACCGCCGCACGGCTGGAAAAATCACGGTTTTTCAGCTTGCTCAGCGCCGACTGAAACACCAGGTCGTGCGCGGCGCTGCCGGAAATGCCGATAAAGCTGTCGTCCAGCTGAAAAATCTTGTTATAGCGGGCGTCGTAAGTGGAGGTCAGCCGGGTGTCGCCAAATGTGGACTGACTGTCGGCGGCAATCGCCACTTCCCGCCCCTTGCGCGCCACGGTGATGGTGGTCATGGCTTGGTTTTTTCCTGAAGGCAATAAGGCGTAAGATAAAGCCATTTGGGCAAAAAGCAAGCCAATGGCCGAGCACGGCCGGCGGCGCATCCATGAGGTCACACCATGTGCCAGCTGCTGGGCATGAACTGCAACACCCCGACGGACATCCTGTTTTCTTTTGAGGGCTTTCACCGGCGCGGCGGGCTGACCGATCAGCACGCCGACGGCTTTGGCATCGCCTTCTTTGAAGGCGTAGGCTGCCGGCTGTTTCTGGACGACCAGGCCAGCGCGCACTCGCCAGTGTCGGATTTGATCCGCCGCTACCCGATCAAATCCAAAAACGTCATCGCCCACATCCGCAAGGCCACCCAGGGCCGGGTGGCGCTGGAAAACACCCACCCGTTTCACCGCGAGCTGTGGGGGCGCAACTGGATTTTTGCCCACAATGGCAATCTGGAGCACTTTGCCCCGGCGCGCGGCCAGTATTACCGGCCGGTGGGCGACACCGACTCTGAAGCCGCGTTTTGCCACCTGCTGGAAACCCTGCGCCAGCGCTTTGCCGAACCGCCGCCGCTGGCCGAGCTGACCGCCGCCGTGCGCGAACTGGCCGCCAGCATCCGCGCCCATGGTGTGTTCAACTTCATGCTCAGCAATGGCGACGTGCTGTTCACCCATTGCAGCACCCACCTGCACTACCTGGTGCGACAAGCGCCGTTTAGCGTGGCGCACCTGGTGGACAACGACGTGAGCATCGACTTTGCTGAAGTCACCACCCCCAGCGACCGGGTGGCGGTGATTGCCACACAACCGCTGACGGATAATGAAACCTGGACGGCGCACCCGAAAGACACCGTGCTGGTGTTCCGGGATGGCGCGCCGTTGGCGGGCTAAGCGTCGCTCACCAAACCCAGCGAGCCAAGCGTGTGCAGACAGGCAAGGTCACACAACAACGCCAGGGGGTTATGAGCCGCTCTTAGCGTCGGTCAGCCCCACCCACAGGAGCCCCAAGCATGCCGCAGGTGTTTTCCCCCGCGCGCGTGGCCGCGCTGACCGAGCGCGCCAGCGCCGCCCAGCGCCCGCGCTCGGCGGCGCTGGCCGCCGGCAGCGGGCATTTGCTGTCTGGCGTGCCCATGCACTGGATGCGCGACTGGGGCACGCCGTTTCCGCTGTATATCGACCACGCCCAGGGCGCGCAGTGCGTGGATGTGGATGGCCACGTCTACACCGACTTTTGTCTGGGCGACACGGGCGCGATGTTTGGCCACTCGCCCGCGCCGGTGGCCGCCGCCATTGCCGAGCGCGCCGCGCGCGGCTACAGCTGCATGCTGCCCGGCGCCGACGCCAACTGGGTGGGCGCGCATCTGGCCGAGCGCTTTGGCCTGCCGGTGTGGCAAATCGCCACCACGGCCACCGACGCCAACCGCTTTGTGCTGCGCTGGGCGCGCGGCTTGACCGGCCGGCCGGTGGTGGTGGTGTTTGATGGCTGTTATCACGGCACGGTGGACGACACCCTGGTGCGGCAAGACGCCGACGGCCGCACCGTCGCCCGCAGCGGGCTGGTGGGCCAGGTGGCGGATTTGGGGCAATACACCCGCGTCGTGCCGTTTAACGACCTGGCGGCGCTGCACGCGGCGCTGGCCCCCGGCGACGTGGCCTGCGTGCTCACCGAGCCGGCGCTGACCAATATCGGCATGGTGCTGCCGGCCGAGGGCTTTTTGGCGGGCGTGCGCCAGCTCACCCGCCAGCATGGCGCGCTGTTGGTGATCGACGAAACCCACACCATCAGCACGGGCTACGCCGGCTACAGCGGCCAGGTCGGCCTGGAGCCAGACATGCTGGTGCTGGGCAAACCGATTGCCGGCGGGCTGCCGGCGGCGGTGTACGGCATGAGCGCCGAGGTGGCCGCCCGCGCCGAGGCGCTGCTGGCCAGCAAGCCGGATGGCCACAGCGGCATGGGCACCACGCTCAGCGCCAATCTGTTCACCCTGGCCGCCATGCGCGCCAATCTTGAGCAGGTGATGACCCGCGACGCCTACGCCCTCACCACGCCCCGCGCCGCCCGCCTGGCCGACGCCCTGCGCGCGCTGTTTGCCCGCCATCGCCTGCCCTGGTGCGTCACCCAAATCGGCGCGCGCTGCGAATTCCAGTTTTGCCCCACCCCGCCGCGCACCGGCGCCGAGGCGGAAGCAGCCATGGACCACGCGCTGGAGCGCTTGATACACCTGAGCCTGCTCAATCAGGGCGTGCTGATCACCCCATTCCACAACATGATGCTGGTGTGCCCGGACACGCCGGAAACGGCGATCGCCGCGCTGGTGGATGGGGTGGAAGCGGTGCTGGAGGCGCTGCGGGGGTAAGCGGCTTGATGTGCGGCGGCAAGGCCGCTGCTCACACCGGCATGCCCAACAGGGTGTCGATCACATCCCCGCGCCGGAAAGTGGCGGCCAGTTGTTGCAACGATACTGGCTGCCCGCCATACAGCTGGGCCAGCGCCCGCTCGACATCGGCCACACTGGCGTCGAAATATATCTGCGCCTTGCTTTCCAGCAAGGTCTTGGCCTGGGCAAAGTGGCGGTGATCCAGCGCGGCAAGTGAAATACCCAGTTCCGCCAGCAGGCGGCGCCCCATCTGCATGGCGATAAAGCACGCGGCGTAGCGCACGCACAGCGGATCATCCTCGGCTGGGCGGCGGCGGCGTTGGTCGGCCAAGCGGTGCAGCAAGACGGCGATAATGGTTTGTGCGCCGTTCAGTTGCTCGGTGAAAATCGTCTCATACAGCTTGCCAAAATGCGCCCGCGTCAAAAAGCGCGCCTGGTGCGGCGCATGCCGCCACACCGCCAGAATGGCTTCGGCGGCCTGCCCGGAAGAAATATCTCCCGCCTTGCTTGCGCCTTCCATGCGCTTGCGCCGATACGTGAAACCCAGATCGCGCAGGCTATGCTCCAATTGCTGCTGTCTGGCGTCATTGGCGCGCAGGTCTTTAAGGTCTACCGGGTTTTGGCTGTTGGTGGCGTGGGTGATTTGCAGCACCAAGTCTTCGTTGTCCTTGGGCAGCTTGTAAATGCGCACCAGCACGCTGGCGTCCGCCGGCAAGTGCTGGCCGAGCTTGTTTAACTCTTGCTCGGTTTTAAGAATGGTCATGCAGGTTTGGCCGCCGTTGACGATTTGCAGATTGTCCACCTTGATCTGGTAATCGCTGCCCTGCAGGGCGTTATAGGCAAAATCGTCGCAGACCACGGTCAGGCCGTTATTGAAAAAATAAAAGTCCGCCGGGCTGTGAGAGCGCAAGGTGGCCTGAATGCCTTCATTCACTCGGTTGCCATGCAGGCCCAGATAGCGGCGGATATTGCGCTCCAGCAGACGCTCGCCGTGGATGCGCATCAGCGCCGCCACCTCGGTCACCGGCAAACGTCCCAGGCACACCCGGCTGAAGTTCATGTCTTCCACCACGGCCTTGCCGACCAGGCGCAGGGTTTCATTCACCGGCTTGAGCCGCTGCCACAGCGCCAGCAGGCCGTCATGGTTGAGATGCTCCCAGCTGACCTGCTCGCCAAAGCCCTCGCGCTCAATGGCCTGTTGCGCGCTCGCATTCCAGCGCTGGCCGTTGCTGCACGCCACGGCGCGCACACGCGGAATCCAGCCATCGCGAATCATCGAACGCACCGCTTCTACTTTGATGCGCAAGCGTTCGTTGATTTGCCCCAGCTCGGCCGCTGGGTTAAAAATATGGCGAATGGCCTTAATCAGCGCCTCAATGCCTTTTTCTTCAAAATGCCCGGTCGCGTCGAGCTTGTGGCGGTATTTGCTTTGAAACAAGGTGACCACAAACTCGCCATCCACCTCTTCGCTCATGTGCAAGGCATCCACGCCAAAATCCCCGCCCCCCTCGGTCAGGCAGTCAAAGGCCTGCTCCATGTCCAGGTCCAGCAGGGTTTGCACACACAGATAGACAAACGCCAGTGATTTCAGCCGGCCAGGGTCGTGCAGATTCAGCTCATCCGCCGCGCGCGTGGCGATTTCGGCCTGCACACCGGCCAAACGCTGATCGATGATGGATGCATTCAGATTCATGCCCTGCCCTTTCCAAGCTTATGTCGTTGCGGCTAAGAGCGTGTTCTAAGAGTCGCTAACAACCCCCCCTGGCGTTGTTGTGTGACCTTGCCGTACTGCTTGCACTGTCTGCACACGCCTGGTAGCCAGCCACGTTGAAACACGAGGGTTCATGTGCCACGAAGAACCCCTCGCCGCGCTATACCACGTCATTCCCGCGCAGGCGGGAATCCAGGCGTGTCCACAGCGTACAGCCGGGTGAGCGCTCACCAGCGCCATGCCCACCGCGCAGGCTGTGGTACGGTCTGGGTTCCCGCCTTCGCGGGGACGACACCTAAGGTGAAACTCATGCCGAAAGCGGTCTAAGCGCCAGTCAATCTGTTCAGATCATGGTGACTGGCTACTAGTTTGGAGCCACGAAGCCGCACCCAAGAACAGCGCAATAACCACCAATCCACCGGCCAAAGTAGGCTTGCAATGAAGACCCTAAGATATTCTCGACATGCTGCGTGGCGGTTTATTGCGCAGCGTCCAGCGACTGAAGAGAGCGAGGACGAGTGCCGGGTTAGAGCGCTTTGTATGCACTAGCAACCTTAGCATTGATCTTTGTAGCGAGTTCCTGCGATTCGCGCATGAGGGACTGAATCCGCTCCAGATTGTCTTGGTGCTGCGCCCAAACTTTCTGTCCTACGATGGCTGAAAAATCCATTTTTGTCGGAGCCTTGGAGTTTTCGTATGCCTCCAGCCGCTTGACTCGTGCGGAGATGTCTTTGATGCCGCGTGCTGTTGGGGATAATCTCGCAGTACTGAGCATCCAGGTTTTCCATTCTTTGTTACCCTTTGATTGGTTGCACTTTCCACAAGATGGCACGAGGTTGTGAATTTCTGAGATGTACCCAGTTGGTTTCTTGTCTTTGACAAGCGGGCGAAGATGATCCCATTCCGACGCAACGCCACCACAGTATGCGCATTGAAAATTTTCGTGGGTCATTCCGAGGATTTTCAATGCCTGCTGAACCTCTTCCGCGCAGGGCGGCACAACCGGAATTATCGAATTGATGAAGGCGTTCGTTATGCTGGAGCTACGCCCCGTGATTTTCATCGGGGTTGGCATTCTGAATAGTGACAGATAGTCCATTAGGATTGCTCTCTAACGTCTGAACTCACCGGCCTGTACCGCTCTTCGCGCAAGTCCGATGGAATGATTGGTTGGGTATATACGGCATATAAAAATTCTTAGCAATGCGTGCCAAATACGACCATTCGATGAATAAGTGCCAATGACTTTGCTGTCTTCTTTGTCATTTTAAATCCCACCCACTTTACATAGCAAGCGCGTCCCCCTCACGCCAACCGCAACCGCCTCTCCCCCAGTGCGTCCAACCCCTCCCGCAAGCACGCCAGCACCGCCGGGTCACTGGCGTAGGCGGCGTGCAGGCGCAGGTGTTGTTGGCCGCCGCCGCTGGGGGAGAACAGCGTGCCGGGGGCGAACAGGATGCCGGCGTCGGCGGCGCGGCGGGTGATGGCGTCGGCGTGCAGGCCGTCGGGCAGTTGCGCCCACAGAAACACGCCTTCGCCGTCGGCGTGCGGCAGGGTGACGCCGCATTCGGTGAGGGCGGCGATGCTGACGCGGCGGGCGCGGGCCAGGCGTTCGCGCAGGCGTTCGGTGTGGCGGCGGTAGTAGCCGCTTTCCAGGATGTCGGTGATCACTGCTTCGTTCAGCGCCGAGCCGGACAGGGTGCTCATCACTTTCAGTTCAATCAGCTTGTCCAGCCAGGTTTTTGGCGCGGCCACATAGCCCAGGCGCAGGCCGGGGTTGAGGGTTTTGGAGAAGCTGCCGATGTAAAACACCCGGTTCAGGCCGTCGATTTGCGCCAGGCGCATGCCGGGCTGGCTGGCCAGTTCGCCATACACATCGTCTTCCAGCACCAAAAAATCATGGCGTTCGGCCAGCATCAGCAGGCGGTGCGCCACTTGTGGCGAGGTGTTGCCGCCGGTGGGGTTGTGCAGCAGGGTTTGCGTGAACAACAGACGCGGGCGGTGTTCGCGGGCCAGGGCTTCCAGGGTGTCCAGGTCGGGGCCGTCGGCGCGGCGCGGCACCGGCAGCACTTGCATGCCCAACGCGCGCAGTTGCGCGTGGATCATGAAATAGCCGGGGTCTTCCACCAGCACGCTGTCGCCGGGGCGCAGGCAGGCGCGCAGCACCAGGTCAAAGGCCTGGGTGGCGCCGTGGGTGATCAGCAGTTGTTCGTGCGGGATGGGCAGTTGCAGTTGCGCCAGGCGCAGGGCAATTTGCTCGCGCGCGGCCGGGTGGCCTTGCATCGGGGCGGGTTGGCTGGCAAACGGCTGGCGGCGCAGGGCGCGGGTGAGCACGGCCGGGGCCAGGGTGTCTTCCAGCCAGGCTTCGGGCAAAAAGCCCGAGCCGGCCGGCACTTTATAGCGGCTGCCGCCCAGCACGCCCTGCACCAGGCCCAGCGCGGTGTTGGGCAGCAATTGCGGGTCGGCGGCAGCCACCAGCGCCGGCGCGCCAATGCCGGGCCGGCGGCACACAAAATACCCGGCGCCCACCCGCGAGCGGATCACCCCGCGCGCCAGCAGGCGGTCGTAGGCGTTGACCACGGTGAATACGCTGACTTCCAGCCGCGCCGCCAGCTGGCGCACCGAAGGCAGCCGCGCGCCTTCGCCCAGCCGGCCGCTGTCGATGGCGGCTTGCGCCTGGTTGACGATTTGTTCGGTGGCGGGCAGGGTGGGGTCCAGGGTGAACATGGCTTCCTCGTGTATTCAGCAGCCGCCCGTCGGGCGGCGGGCGGGGTGGGTGGGCGGAGTGGCGCAAGCGTCGCGCGGCAAACCCCGCCAAGCGCGCGGCCGCAGACAATATTCAGCAGGATAGCAAAGCCAGGCGCGCCAGGAAGGGGTACGGCAAGGTCGGGCAACAACGCCAGGGGGTGCGCGGCGCTAACGCCACACCAGCATCGCGGCGGTGCCCACCAGCAGGGCGGCCATCAGTTGGTTGAATTGCCGCAGCCGTGCCGGCTCGGTCAGCGCCCGGCGCAGCACGGCGCCAAACAAGGTCCACACCGACACGCAGGGGTAGTTCACCACCACGGCCACCAGGGTCACCCAGGCGGCGCCGGCCAGCAAGGGCCAGTCCGGCGGCAGGAACAGGCTGGCCACCGAGGTGGCCATCACCCAGGCCTTGGGGTTGATCCACTGAAACCCGGCCGCTTGCCAAAAGCTTTGCGGCCGCTGCAAGGCCGCCTCACCCGCGCCGCCCGCGCCCAGCATGCGCCAGGCCATCCACAGCAGATACGTGCCGCCAGCCCAGGCCAGCAGTTGGTGCAGCCAGGGCCAGCGCACAAACACGCTGCCCAGGCCCAGGCACACCAGGCCAATTTGCGCCGAATGGCCCAGGCTGACGCCCAGCAGGTGCGGTAGGGTGCGGCGATAGCCAAACGCCACGCCCGAGGCGGTCAGCATGACATTATTCGGGCCGGGGGTGATCGACATCACCGCCATATAGGTGGCCAGCGGCAACATCCAGGAAAGCGAGACAGTCATTGCATCAGTCCTTTGCAAGCCATGAAGAACACGCCCCCATGCTAGGGGGCGCAGGCCAGCGCGGACAGTGACAGTGAGCGCAGACTGTGTGACAGAAAAAACAATACAGTTGGGGCGGATTCAGCCCCCGGCAATCAAACCACGTTCCACCAGCAAGCGCTCGACGGTGTCCACAATCACCTGGGTTTGCGGGTCGATTTCGATATTCACCCGCTGGCCGGGGGCGCGCCAGCCCAGGGTGGTGCGGGCCAGGGTTTCCGGGATCAGGTGCACGCAAAACTCGCTGCCGCGCACCGCACCGATGGTCAGGCTGCATCCGTCCACACCGATATAGCCCTTGGTGAACAAAAAGCGCGCGTAGTCGTCGGGCAGGCGGAACCAGGTGGTGCGGTTGTTCGGGGTGTCGATCACCTCGATCACTTCGGCGGTGCACAGCACATGGCCGCTCATGGCGTGGCCGCCGATTTCGGCGCCAAAGCGGGCGGCGCGCTCGATGTTCACCCGGTCGCCGGTTTTGATGTCGCCCAGATTGGTGCAGGCCAGGGTTTCCTGCATCAGGTCAAAGCTCACCCGTGCGCCGTCCACGGCGGTGACGGTCAGGCAGCAGCCGTTGTGCGCCACCGAGGCGCCGGGCTCCAGGCCGTCGGTCCAGTCCAGCGGCAGCTCGACAATATGGGTCTGAAATTTTTCGCGAGCATCAATGGCCACCACCGGCGCGGTGCCGGCGACGATTCCGGTAAACATGGGCATGCCTTTCTGACAAAGGGTGGGGTTAAAGGATTGTACTCGCTTCGCCGTGCCGATGGCGCAGTGCAGCAGGAGGCGCAGGCGCGTCGCTTTGGCGGCGGCAATTTGGTCGGCACGCTGGCGCGGGGTTTTGCTGACCGGCTATCTCCGTTACAATTCAAGGCTTTTTCTTTCCCTGGCCCTCCCATGTCCGACGCCTTGACCGCCGTGGCCGGCGAAGCCGCGCGCCGCCGCACTTTCGCCATTATTTCTCACCCTGATGCGGGTAAAACCACGCTTACCGAAAAACTGCTGCTGTTCTCCGGCGCCATCCAGATGGCCGGCACGGTCAAGGGCAAGAAAAGCGGCAAGTTCGCCACCTCCGACTGGATGGAAATCGAAAAGCAGCGCGGCATTTCGGTGGCCTCGTCGGTGATGCAGTTTGACTACCGCGAGCATGTGGTGAACCTGCTGGACACCCCAGGCCACCAGGACTTCTCGGAAGACACCTATCGCGTGCTGACCGCAGTGGACGCCGCCTTGATGGTGATTGACGCCGCCAAGGGCGTAGAAGCGCAAACCATCAAGCTGCTGAATGTCTGCCGGCTGCGCACCACGCCGATTGTGACCTTCATGAACAAGTACGACCGGGAAGTGCGCGATTCGCTGGAGCTGTTGGACGAAGTCGAAAACGTGCTCAATATCCGTTGCGCGCCGATCACCTGGCCGATTGGCATGGGCAAGACTTTCCGTGGCGTGTATCACCTGATGAATGATCAGGTGATGTTGTTTGAAGCCGGGCAAGACATCGCCGACCAATTGGTCAGCGAAGTGATTCAGGGCATCGACAACCCGCGTCTGGACGAGCTGTTCCCGCTGGAAATGGCCCAGCTGCGCATGGAAATCGAGCTGGTCAAGGGCGCATCCAATGAGTTCGACCTGGAAGCCTTCCTGGCCGGCGAGCTGACCCCGGTGTTTTTTGGCTCGGCCATCAATAACTTTGGCGTGCGCGAAATCCTCAACGCCCTGGTGGACTGGGCGCCGCCGCCGTCGCCGCGCGACGCCAGCGTGCGCATGGTGGACCCGAGCGAAGAAAAATTCTCCGGCTTTGTGTTCAAGATCCAAGCCAATATGGACCCGAAACACCGCGACCGCATTGCTTTTATGCGCGTGTGTTCCGGCCGTTTTGAGCGCGGCATGAAAATGAAGCACCTGCGGCTGAACCGCGACATCGCCGCCTCCAGCGTGGTGACCTTCATGGCCCACGACCGCGAGATTGTCGAAGAAGCCTTTGCCGGCGACATCATTGGCATTCCCAACCACGGCAATATCCAGATTGGCGACAGCTTCTCGGAAGGCGAGGCGCTGCAATTTACCGGCATTCCGTTCTTTGCCCCGGAGCTGTTCCGCTCGGTGCGCATCCGCAACCCGCTGAAAATCAAGCAATTGCACAAGGGCTTGCAACAGCTGGGCGAAGAAGGCGCGGTGCAGGTGTTCAAGCCGGCCAATGGCGCCGATTTGATTCTGGGCGCGGTGGGCGTGCTGCAATTTGAAGTGGTGGCGCACCGTCTGCAAACCGAATACGGCGTGGAAGCGGTGTTCGACCCCTGCCAGATTTACACCGCCCGCTGGGTGAGCTGCGACGACGCGCGCATGCTCAACGACTTTGAAAAAGCCCTGGTCAACAACGTCGCCATCGACGCCGCCGGCAGCCTGGCCTACCTGGCGCCCAACCGCGTCAATCTGGACCTCACCCAGGAGCGCTGGCCCAAGGTGGTGTTCCACGAAACCCGCGAACACGCGGTGAAACTGTCGTAAGCGCCGCTGACAAAACCCCCTGGCCTTGTGGCGTGACCTTGCCGTAGGGCCGCTACGCTGCGTTTTGTGAGCCACGCCAAGCCTGTGTGGTCAGGCCGGATATGCCGGCCTGGCCGCCCGCCCTCCTGCTGAAATGTCCGCCATGCGCCATTCTCCCCACGCCCTCAGCCTGACCGTTGGCGCCTTGCTGGCCGCCCTGCTGCCTGCCGCCCAGGCTGCCGAACCCACCGAGCCCGACGCCGCCGTGTTGTCGGAAATCACCGTCAGCGCCACCCGCAGCGCCGAAGCCCTGCGCCGCGACGCCAGCGCCGGCAAGCTGGTGGTCGGCCGCCAGGAGCTGGACGCGCTCAACAGCAGCAGCGTGGCCGAGCTATTGCGCAAGCTGCCCGGCGCCGGGATTTTTACTGATCTGGACAACCCCGGCCGGGGCGGGCGCAGCCGCGTTGCCGAGCGCAATCTGCCGCAAATTCTGGTGGATGGCCAGCTGCTGCCCGGCGGCGGCCGCGCGCCGGCCACCGCGCTGCGCCTGCCGGTGGAGCTGATCGAGCGGGTGGAGATCATCCGCAACAGCACGGCGGAATTCCCCAATGTCAGTCCGGCTGGCACGATTAATCTGATTCTGCGCGACGCGCCCAACCGGCGCACCCTGGCGGCCAAGCTGGGCGTGGGCGCCAGCCAGGGCCAGCCCAGCCTGCGCGCCGAAGGGCAATATGGCAATCGGGAGGGCGGGTTCAGTTATTTGCTGTCCGGCTCGCTCACCGAGCGCCCCAGCCAGGGCAGCCGCGACACCGCGCGCAGCCTGTACAGCGCCCAGGGCGAAACCCGGCAGCAAGAAGCCGCACACAGCCATGGCCAGGATAGCAACGCCAGCTTCAGCCCGCGCTTTACGTGGCGGCTGGGCGAGTATGGTCAGTTGATTGTCAGCCCCTTGCTCAGCTACACCCGCGCCGACCAGCGCAGCAGCACCGACATCCCCGGCGTCAGCCACGAAGACAGCCAGCAGCACGACACCCGCGCCAGCGCCCGCCTGCTGACCGAGTGGAAGCTCAGCCACGCCGACAATGGCGAAACCAGCGTCAAGCTGATGAGCCAGGGCGAGCGCGAGCAATCGCGCCGACGCAGCGTGCGGCCAGACCCCAGCGGTGCGTGGCAAAGCCAGCAAGACGACACGCTGCGCCACGAGCGCGAATGGCTGGCCAGCGCCCGCCATCAGCGCGCATTGGGCGAGGCGCATCTGCTGACCGGCGCGCTGGAATGGCGCATCCGCAGCGGCGACGACCGCCAAAACAGCGGACGCGACCCCAGCCAGGCCGGCCAGCGGGCAGAAACCCGCGAACGCCAGCAGGTGTTCTGGATTCAGGACGAATGGCAACTGGCCGGGCAACAGGTGCTCACCCCTGGCCTGCGCTGGCAGCTGGACCATACCGCGGTCAGCGATATGGACGGCGAGCGTCGGCGCAGCCATCGTGCCTGGTTGCCGTCCTTGCATTATCTGTGGCAGGTGAACAGCCAATGGAATCTGCGCGCCAGCGCCAGCCGCAATAACCGCGCACCGTCGATTTATGAGCTCAGCCCGGTGGTGCGCGCCGCCAGCGGCGACAACAGCGCCAGCAACCCGGATCGCGGCGGCAACCCCAATTTGCTGGGCGAGCGCCTGCGCGTGCTGGACATGGGCATTGAGCATTTCTTGC
>ERZ650306.1327-NODE-1327-length-14015-cov-19.898782_pt1 | contig 14015 bp, 7 predicted proteins | sample MGYA00376242_ERZ650306 | MGnify/ENA primary metagenome ERZ650306 (study PRJEB26733, sample SAMN07839244) | wastewater metagenome | biome: urban; feature: wastewater treatment plant; material: waste water | place: USA: North Carolina | collected 2016-03-31 ... | reverse complement strand
TGGTCGCCCAGCAGGCGGAAGGTCTCGGCCAGAACAGCGACGTCACTTTGCGACATTGCGAGGGCATCGGTCGCCGCGTCGTGGCTGGTGGTCGAGCATTGCGCGGTGTCGGCGCTGGTGGTTTTGCGGGACGTCATGGATGCAAATCCTCAAGTGGAGTGCGAGCCGGCTCGCGCGGCCTCAATGCCTGTGACCAGGAGCGGAATGGTCGTGGTCATGGCCGTGGCTGTGCCCGCCGCCATGCTTGTGATTGCCATGATCATGGCCGCTGTGGTCGTGCCCGCTGTGGTCATGACCGCTGTGATCGTGGCCGCTGTGGTCCTGACGCTCCGACGTGGGCTGCAAGCTGCAGACGTTCTCGTCGGTGCCCGAGTTCCAGTCGATCCCGACCGTGGCGTGTTCGATGCTGAATTGCTCTCGAAGCACCGCTTCGACGCGCTTGACCACGGCGCGTGCTTCCTCGTCCACGTTGGGGCGAACGTGCAGCGTGGCCATCGTGCGCCCGGAGGTGAGCTGCCACACGTGAACGTGGCTGACGGCCGCCAGGCCCGGCACGGCGCCCATCAGGCCTTGCTCCACCTTCTCCGGCGAAGCATCCTCCGGCGCGCCTTCCAGCAGGATGTGGATCGACTTGGCGAGCAGCTTCCATGCGCTGCGCAGGATCAGCGCCGCGACCAGGACCGACAGGATGGGATCGATCGGCGTCCAGCCCGTGAGGTAGATGACGATCGCAGCGACGATGGCGCCGACCGAGCCGAGCAGGTCGCCCATCACGTGCAGGATGGCCCCCTTCACGTTGACGTGATCGGTCTCTCCGCGGGTCATGATCCACAGCACGAGCACGTTCACCAGCAGGCCGAGCACGGCGACGATCATCATCGGGCCGGCCAGGATCACGGGCGGCGCCTGCAGCCGCTCCCACGCCTCGTAGGCGATCCAAGCGACGATCGCGAACAGGGTCACGGCGTTCAGGAAACCGGCGATGACCTCGAAGCGCAGGTAGCCGAAGGTGCGCTTGCTGTCGGCCGCGCGGCGGCCGAACCGGAATGCTGCGTAGGCCAGTGCGAGCGCCGCGGCGTCGGTCAGCATGTGGCCCGCGTCGGCCAGCAAGGCCAGCGAGCCCGACAGCACGCCTCCGACGGCCTCCACGACCATGAAGCCGAAGATCAGGAAAAAGGACAGCAGGACCTTGCGCTCGTTGGCGCTGGTCACGGTCGGGGTGTGGTCATGATCATGGTCGTGATCGTGACCATGGTCATGTGCGTGGGATTGGGACATGGGGCCTCGGGAAACTGGGTCTTTGACTGTGGCTCAAAATATAACACATGAACATGTTCTCATGTGAATTGTTGTACACATTTGTGTTCGCGTCTCACCACGGCCGGGATGCCGCTCCGGGCAATTGCCTTAGCCTGGCTCGGCGACCATTCCCCCCGCCTGGCAAGCAGCCGTTGATCTAACATCCAGTGGCAGTATCCCCCCTGGGGGGATATGATTTCAGCATGGAAGACATGCATAAGCACACCACCCATCCCGACCTGGTGAAGCGGCTCAAGCGCGCCGAGGGGCATCTGCGGCACGTCATCGGGATGATCGAAGGGGGAGAAACCTGCCTCGACATCGCCCGCCAGCTCGCGGCGGTGGAAAGCGCGGTGACGGCGGCCAAGCGCGTCCTGATCCACGACCACATCGACCACTGCCTGTCCCATGACGAGGACTCCGTTCTGACCGAAATGAAGGCGCTGACCAAACTGCTCTGAGGCCGTCCGATGCTCTCCGTCCTGAATAACCGCACCTACCGCCACCTGTTCACCGCCCAGGTGATCGCGCTCGTCGGCACCGGCCTGATGACGGTGGCGCTCGGCCTGCTGGCCTACGAGCTGGCCGGCGCGGATGCAGGCGCGGTGCTCGGGACGGCGCTGGCCATCAAGATGCTGGCCTACGCGGGGGTCGCGCCGGTCGCGCAGGCCTTCGCCGACCGGCTCCCGCGGCGCTCGCTGCTCGTGGCGCTGGACCTCGTGCGAGCGGCCGTCGCGCTGTGCCTGCCCTTCGTCACCGAGGTCTGGCAGGGGACCCCCACGGTAACTCCACCCAACCCCCACGGTAACTCCACCCGCCCCGATCTGGAAAACCCAGACGGGGCGCGGATTTGCTGGCGATTCGCAAAATCCATCCAAGATTCTCTAAGAATCTCCACTAGGCGCAGCACAGCCCGCGCCCCTTCGGCGCGGTCTGGCATTGCCTCAAATGCCCGGCCAAGACCATGCGCAAGGCGAACACCTCTCCCCCCGCCTTCGGCGACCCCCTCCGGGGGTAAAGGGCCAGCGGGGAGAGGGGGGGGGGTGCCGGTTTCCCGGCCTAAACCCCTCAGGAGGCGCTTTCTGGCGTTTCTGGCGCATCCCCAAAGGGCAACCCCGCCTGACCCGGCATCGGCGCGTCTGCGGCTTTCTGGGGCGCTTTGCGGAGCTTCGGGTAGCCCGCCTTGCGCATGGCCTTGGTCAGCGCCTCGATTGCCGCCCAGGTATCCGCCGCCCATGCCTCGGACGGCTCAAAGTCCCCGGCCTTGATCGTGTCGGCAACCTCAACAATACGACTGGCGGCAGACTTAGCGTAATACACTCGGCTTCTCTTTTCTGCTGCCTGTCGTTCTGTTTCGATGTATGACTGTAGTTCTGTTTTTTCTTCGTCTGTCAGATTCTCAATTAGGCCGCCTGACGGCTCGTAAGAATATACGTCAATAGACCCCATCATCTTGACGATGGCGCGGCGTTTTTCCTTGTCATACCCCCGGTAGGCGAGCACCTGAACCCGGCGACCTTGGCGCTTAAACTGCATGGCGGTTTCTCCGTTTGACTGTGTGATTATATTATAGTTCGACAGTCGCACGCTGTCGAGTGTTTATTGTCGGCCTATTTTTCAATCCGACCGTCGCACTCAAATAGGTTTGCACTGTCGGATTGAGTAACGCTCGACAGTCTGCCGTTCTTGCGATACCATAGTTGCATTGTATCAGTTCGCCCCGGCGCCTTGCCCACCCCCTCTCCCCGCTGGCCCATTACCGCCCTTGGGCGGTCGGGCCGAGAGCGCAGCGAGCGGGCCGGGTGGGTGGCTGTTCGGTGCTTGCATGGAGATGTGCTATTATGGTATTTGCGCGGTGGTTTGGCATGGAGCAAGGTGTAACCTGCGCTTCGCTTGGTTCTCACCCTCCGGCCTTCGGCCTACGCCCCCGCTCCCTTCGGTCGGGGGGTTGCTGCGCGTTTCGCTTCGCTTCACTTACTGGAGGGCTTCGCCCATGAACACTGACGAATCCAAGCGCCGCCGCCGTGGGCCTGCGCCGCTCGACGCCACGGACAAGCGCGGGCATACCGTTTCGGTGCGCCTCAACGATGCCGAGCTTGCGCGGCTGGATTCGCAGCGTGACGCGGTGCAGATGCAGCGGGGCGAGTACCTACGCGCCGCCGCTCTGCATCGCCTGCCGCCCACCATCCCGGCAGCGAACCGGGAACAGTGGGCAGAGTTGGCCCGCACAGCGGCCAACCTGAACCAGATCGCCCGGCACCTGAACGAAGGGCAGCGGGGCGACGGGGAGCGCATCGGCAAGGCGCTGGGCTTGCAGTTGAGCGCCGAGCTTGCCAACTGCCTGCGATTGCTGGTGCTGGTGCGCGGCGACTTGATAGGCGTCAAGCACGACTCGGAGGACGTGGAAGATGAAAGCGAAGGTTAGCCGTGGTGGCGGTTTTCGCGGTGCGCTGAACTACGTTTTTGACGTTGGCAAGGAAGCCACGCACACGAAAAACGCGGAACGTGTCGGCGGCAACATGGCCGGGAATGACCCCCGCGAACTGTCGCGGGAGTTCTCAGCCGTGCGCCAGTTGCGCCCGGACATCGGCAAGCCCGTCTGGCATTGCTCGCTGTCACTGCCTCCCGGTGAGCGCCTGAGCGCCGAGAAGTGGGAAGCCGTGACGACTGACTTCATGCAGCGCATGGGCTTTGACCAGACCAATACGCCGTGGGTGGCAGTGCGCCACCAGGACACGGACAAGGATCACATCCACATCGTGGCAAGCCGGGTAGGGCTGGACGGGAAAGTTTGGCTGGGCCAGTGGGAAGCCCGCCGCGCCATCGAGGCGACCCAAGAGCTTGAGCATACCCACGGCCTGACCCTGACGCCGGGGCTGGGCGATGCGCGGGCCGAGCGCCGGAAGCTGACCGACAAGGAGATCAACATGGCCGTGAGAACGGGCGACGAACCGCCGCGCCAGCGTCTGCAACGGCTGCTGGATGAGGCAGTGAAGGACAAGCCGACCGCGCCAGAACTGGCCGACCGGCTATATGCCGCAGGCGTAGGCGTCCGGGCAAACCTCGCCAGCACCGGGCGCATGAACGGCTTTTCCTTCGAGGTGGCCGGAGTGCCGTTCAAGGGCAGCGACTTGGGCAAGGGCTACACATGGGCGGGGCTACAGAAATCAGGGGTGACTTATGACGAAGCTAGAGACCGTGCGGGCCTTGAACGATTCAGGCCCACAGTTGCAGATCGTGGAGAGCGTCAGGACGTTGCAGCAGTCCCTGAGCCTGATGCACGAGGACTTGAAGCGCCTACCGGTCGCAGTCTCGACCGAGACGGCGCAGACCTTGGAACCGCTGGCCCGACTCCAGCAGGACGTGACGCAGGTTCTGGAAGCCTACGACAAGGTGACGGCCATTCAGCGCAAGACGCTGGACGAGCTGACGCAGCAGATGAGCGTGAGCGCGGCGAAGGCGTTCGAGCAGAAGGCCGGGGAGCTGGACAAGACCATCTCCGACCTGTCCAACAGCCTGTCAGGGCTGGAAACGAGCATCAGCAGCATGAAGCAGACCGCGGAGCAGGTGGTGGCCTTGCCGGGCAATCTGGTGAGCGCACAGAAGGACATGACGCAAGCCGCCAACAAACTGACCGAGGCAGCGAACGAGACGCGCCCGCGCCTTTGGCGGCAGGCGCTGGGGCTGATTCTGGCCGGGGCCGTGGGCGCGATGCTGGTAGCGACTGGGCAAGTCGCTTTAAACAGGCTAGTGCCGCCAAGCGACGTGCAGCAGACGGCGGATTGGGCCAACGCGATTTGGAACAAGGCCACGCCCAAGGAGCGCGAGTTGCTGGAACAGATCGTCAATCGGCCCGCGAACTAGATCCGACCGCCTACCTTGAGGCGAGCGGCTACACCGTGAAGCGCGAAGGGCGACACCTGTCCGTCAAGGCTGGCGGTGATGAGGCGTACCGCGTGACCCGGCAGCAGGACGGGCGCTGGCTCTGGTGCGACCGCTACGGCAACGACGGCGGGGACAATATCGACCTTGTGCGCGAGATCGAACCCGGCACCGGCTACGCCGAGGCCGTCTATCGGCTTTCAGGTGCGCCGACAGTCCGGCAGCAACCGCGCCCGAGCGAGCCGAAACGCCAACCGCCGCAGCTACCGGCGCAAGGGCTGGCAGCCCGCGAGCATGGCCGCGACTACCTCAAGGGCCGGGGCATCAGCCCGGACACCATCGAGCACGCCGAGAAGGCGGGCATGGTGCGCTATGCAGACGGTGGCGTGCTGTTCGTCGGCTACGACCGTACAGGCACCGCGCAGAACGCCACACGCCGCGCCATTGCCCCCGCTGATCCGGTGCAGAAGCGCGACTTACGCGGCAGCGACAAGATCTATCCGCCGATCCTGCCGGGCGACCCGGCAAAGGTCTGGATCGTGGAAGGTGGCCCGGATGCGCTAGCCCTGCACGACATCGCCAAGCGCAGCGGCCAGCAGCCGCCCACCGTCATCGTGTCAGGCGGCGCGAACGTGCGCAGCTTCTTGGAGCGTGACGACGTGCAAGCGATCCTGAAGCGGGCCGAGCGCGTCACCGTGGCCGGGGAAAACGAAAAGAACCCCGAGGCGCAGGCCAAGGCCGACGCCGGGCACCAGAAACAGGCGCAGCGGGTGGCCGAAATCACCGGGCGCGAGGTGCGCCAATGGACGCCGAAGCCCGAGCATGGCAAAGACTTGGCCGACATGAACGCCCGGCAGGTGGCAGAGATCGAGCGCAAGCGACAGGCCGAGATCGAGGCTGAGAGAGCGCGAAATCGAGAGCTTTCACGCAAGAGCCGGGGGTATGATGGCCCCAGCTTCGGCAGATAAGAGCGCCTGTCAGTCGGTGTGATGAACCGACCGACAGGCTAACCATCATCAACCTGAGTAGGAGGCCGATATGGCTATCAACATTATGGAGGCGTTCCAGCAGGAACCGCCACAACTGGACTTCATCTGGCCGGGCTTTCTGGCTGGCACCGTGGGCGCACTGGTGGCCCCCGGCGCGACCGGCAAGAGCTTCTGGGCGCTGGAAGCGGCTATGTCCATCGCTTGCAGCGTGGCAGGCGGTGACGTGGTGAACCTCAAGCCGCAGCACACCGGGCGCGTGGTCTATCTGGCCGGTGAAGATCCCGAACCCGCCCTGATCCGGCGCGTTCACGCCATCGGCCAGCACCTCAACCAGTCAGCCCGCGAAGCCATCGCCGAGAACCTGACCCTTGAGCCGATCATGGGCAAGCGCCTGAACGTCATGGACGAGGAGCACTTGCGCCGCGTCATCGAGTACAGCGCCGGGGCGCGGCTGATCGTGCTGGACACCCTGAGCCGGATTCACAGCCTCGACGAGAACAGCAACGGCGACATGGCGCGGCTTGTCGCCACGCTGGAACACGTCGCGGCCAGCACTGGCGCGTCTGTCCTGTACCTGCACCACGTCAGCAAGGGCAGCGCCCGCGAGGGGCAAACCGACCAGCAGCAGGCAGCGCGGGGCGCATCGGCACTGATCGACAACGCCCGCTGGTGCGGCTTCGTCGCCAAGATGACCGAGGACGAGGCCAAGCGCCTGAGCGACCGCGCCTATGACCGTCAGCCCATCGGCAACGACCGGCGCGGCTTCTTCGTGCGCTTCGGCGTGAGCAAACAGAACTACGACGCCACCCCGCTTGACCAGTGGTATGAGCGCCGAGACGGCGGCGTGCTGGTTCCGGTGGAACTGCTGGAAGTGCCGAACGGCAAGAAGGGGGGCAGCCGTGAGCAAGCATGACCTGACCCACGCCCGGCACGACCCGGCGCATTGTCTGGCCCCCGGCCTATTCCGCAGCCTCAAGCGTGGCGAGCGCAAGCGCGGCAAGCTGGACGTGGTGCATGACTATGGCGACGGTAAGCGCATCGAGTTCAGCGGCCCGGAGCCGCTGGGCGCTGATGACTTGCGCATCCTGCAAGGACTTGTGGCAATGGCTGGGCCGGGTGGCCTTGTGCTGTCACCTGAGCCGCAGACCGAGGCCGGGCAGCAACTCCGGCTGTTCCTTGAGCCGAAATGGGAAGCCTTCCAGCAGGATGCGATGGTGGTCAAGGGCAGCTATCGAGCACTTGCCCGCGAAATTGGCTACGCCAACCCCGACGACACTAAGCCGGTTCGGGAGTGCATCGAGCGGCTTTGGAAGGTGTCCATCATCGCCCAGAACGGCAGGAAGCGGCAGGGCTTCCGCCTGCTGTCCGAGTACGCCAGCGACGAGCAGGACGGAAAGCTGTATGTAGCCTTGAATCCCCTGATTGCTCGCGCCGTCATGGGTGGCGCGCAGCATGTCCGCATCGACATGGACGAGGTGCGGGCGCTACAGACCGACCCGGCGCGGCTGATGCACCAGCGCCTATGCGGCTGGATCGACCCCGGCAAGTCCGGGCGCGTGGAACTGGACACGCTTTGCGGCTATGCGTGGCCCAGCAAAGCCAACGACAACGCGATGAAAAGACGGCGCGGGATAGCCCGCAAGGCGCTTCCCGAGCTTGCCGCATTGGGCTGGACGGTGAACGAGTACGCCAAAAACAAGTTCGAAATCGGCAGGCCGAAAGCGACGCATCTGCTCGGCGCTGCAAACAAAACACAGGGGATCGGCCATGAGGAATGATTGGGAGACACCGCCGACGGTTGAGGGTGTGATTGTCCGTGCGTGGATTGGCGAGGATGGGCAGCCGGACGTGCTGCACGTGCAAGGCGTAGACGTTGCCGACGACATCGGCAACCTAAACCGAGTGATTGGAGACCCGGACAACCCAGACCCCAATAGGCCGTTTGTGCTGGTTGGCCGATTCGGGACCATCGCACAGCACTGCTACAAGGATGCGGACAAACTGATCGGCAAGCGATGCCTGATCTACTCGGGAGGGCGCTTCGATACCGTCGCTATCGAGCCAGAAAGCGGCGAGCACTGGGGTAGCGTGATCTGGTGCGAGTACGTCTAACCCCCACGGTAACTGTACCCGCCCCGATCTGGAAAACTCAGACGGGGCGCGGCTTTGCTGGCGATTCGCAAAATCCATCCAAGATTCTCCAAGAATCTCCACTAGGCGCAGCACAGCCCGCGCCCCTTCGGCGCGGTCTGGCATTGCCTCAAATGCCCGGCCAAGACCATGCGCAAGGCGAACACCTCTCCCCCCGCCTTCGGCGACCCCCTCCGGGGGTAAAGGGCCAGCGGGGAGAGGGGGGGGGGTGCCGGTTTCCCGGCCTAAACCCCTCAGGAGGCGCTTTCTGGCGTTTCTGGCGCATCCCCAAAGGGCAACCCCGCCTGACCCGGCATCGGCGCGTCTGCGGCTTTCTGGGGCGCTTTGCGGAGCTTCGGGTAGCCCGCCTTGCGCATGGCCTTGGTCAGCGCCTCGATTGCCGCCCAGGTATCCGCCGCCCATGCCTCGGACGGCTCAAAGTCCCCGGCCTTGATCGTGTCGGCAACCTCAACAATACGACTGGCGGCAGACTTAGCGTAATACACTCGGCTTCTCTTTTCTGCTGCCTGTCGTTCTGTTTCGATGTATGACTGTAGTTCTGTTTTTTCTTCGTCTGTCAGATTCTCAATTAGGCCGCCTGACGGCTCGTAAGAATATACGTCAATAGACCCCATCATCTTGACGATGGCGCGGCGTTTTTCCTTGTCATACCCCCGGTAGGCGAGCACCTGAACCCGGCGACCTTGGCGCTTAAACTGCATGGCGGTTTCTCCGTTTGACTGTGTGATTATATTATAGTTCGACAGTCGCACGCTGTCGAGTGTTTATTGTCGGCCTATTTTTCAATCCGACCGTCGCACTCAAATAGGTTTGCACTGTCGGATTGAGTAACGCTCGACAGTCTGCCGTTCTTGCGATACCATAGTTGCATTGTATCAGTTCGCCCCGGCGCCTTGCCCACCCCCTCTCCCCGCTGGCCCATTACCGCCCTTGGGCGGTCGGGCCGAGAGCGCAGCGAGCGGGCCGGGTGGGTGGCTGTTCGGTGCTTGCATGGAGATGTGCTATTATGGTATTTGCGCGGTGGTTTGGCATGGAGCAAGGTGTAACCTGCGCTTCGCTTGGTTCTCACCCTCCGGCCTTCGGCCTACGCCCCCGCTCCCTTCGGTCGGGGGGTTGCTGCGCGTTTCGCTTCGCTTCACTTACTGGAGGGCTTCGCCCATGAACACTGACGAATCCAAGCGCCGCCGCCGTGGGCCTGCGCCGCTCGACGCCACGGACAAGCGCGGGCATACCGTTTCGGTGCGCCTCAACGATGCCGAGCTTGCGCGGCTGGATTCGCAGCGTGACGCGGTGCAGATGCAGCGGGGCGAGTACCTACGCGCCGCCGCTCTGCATCGCCTGCCGCCCACCATCCCGGCAGCGAACCGGGAACAGTGGGCAGAGTTGGCCCGCACAGCGGCCAACCTGAACCAGATCGCCCGGCACCTGAACGAAGGGCAGCGGGGCGACGGGGAGCGCATCGGCAAGGCGCTGGGCTTGCAGTTGAGCGCCGAGCTTGCCAACTGCCTGCGATTGCTGGTGCTGGTGCGCGGCGACTTGATAGGCGTCAAGCACGACTCGGAGGACGTGGAAGATGAAAGCGAAGGTTAGCCGTGGTGGCGGTTTTCGCGGTGCGCTGAACTACGTTTTTGACGTTGGCAAGGAAGCCACGCACACGAAAAACGCGGAACGTGTCGGCGGCAACATGGCCGGGAATGACCCCCGCGAACTGTCGCGGGAGTTCTCAGCCGTGCGCCAGTTGCGCCCGGACATCGGCAAGCCCGTCTGGCATTGCTCGCTGTCACTGCCTCCCGGTGAGCGCCTGAGCGCCGAGAAGTGGGAAGCCGTGACGACTGACTTCATGCAGCGCATGGGCTTTGACCAGACCAATACGCCGTGGGTGGCAGTGCGCCACCAGGACACGGACAAGGATCACATCCACATCGTGGCAAGCCGGGTAGGGCTGGACGGGAAAGTTTGGCTGGGCCAGTGGGAAGCCCGCCGCGCCATCGAGGCGACCCAAGAGCTTGAGCATACCCACGGCCTGACCCTGACGCCGGGGCTGGGCGATGCGCGGGCCGAGCGCCGGAAGCTGACCGACAAGGAGATCAACATGGCCGTGAGAACGGGCGACGAACCGCCGCGCCAGCGTCTGCAACGGCTGCTGGATGAGGCAGTGAAGGACAAGCCGACCGCGCCAGAACTGGCCGACCGGCTATATGCCGCAGGCGTAGGCGTCCGGGCAAACCTCGCCAGCACCGGGCGCATGAACGGCTTTTCCTTCGAGGTGGCCGGAGTGCCGTTCAAGGGCAGCGACTTGGGCAAGGGCTACACATGGGCGGGGCTACAGAAATCAGGGGTGACTTATGACGAAGCTAGAGACCGTGCGGGCCTTGAACGATTCAGGCCCACAGTTGCAGATCGTGGAGAGCGTCAGGACGTTGCAGCAGTCCCTGAGCCTGATGCACGAGGACTTGAAGCGCCTACCGGTCGCAGTCTCGACCGAGACGGCGCAGACCTTGGAACCGCTGGCCCGACTCCAGCAGGACGTGACGCAGGTTCTGGAAGCCTACGACAAGGTGACGGCCATTCAGCGCAAGACGCTGGACGAGCTGACGCAGCAGATGAGCGTGAGCGCGGCGAAGGCGTTCGAGCAGAAGGCCGGGGAGCTGGACAAGACCATCTCCGACCTGTCCAACAGCCTGTCAGGGCTGGAAACGAGCATCAGCAGCATGAAGCAGACCGCGGAGCAGGTGGTGGCCTTGCCGGGCAATCTGGTGAGCGCACAGAAGGACATGACGCAAGCCGCCAACAAACTGACCGAGGCAGCGAACGAGACGCGCCCGCGCCTTTGGCGGCAGGCGCTGGGGCTGATTCTGGCCGGGGCCGTGGGCGCGATGCTGGTAGCGACTGGGCAAGTCGCTTTAAACAGGCTAGTGCCGCCAAGCGACGTGCAGCAGACGGCGGATTGGGCCAACGCGATTTGGAACAAGGCCACGCCCAAGGAGCGCGAGTTGCTGGAACAGATCGTCAATCGGCCCGCGAACTAGATCCGACCGCCTACCTTGAGGCGAGCGGCTACACCGTGAAGCGCGAAGGGCGACACCTGTCCGTCAAGGCTGGCGGTGATGAGGCGTACCGCGTGACCCGGCAGCAGGACGGGCGCTGGCTCTGGTGCGACCGCTACGGCAACGACGGCGGGGACAATATCGACCTTGTGCGCGAGATCGAACCCGGCACCGGCTACGCCGAGGCCGTCTATCGGCTTTCAGGTGCGCCGACAGTCCGGCAGCAACCGCGCCCGAGCGAGCCGAAACGCCAACCGCCGCAGCTACCGGCGCAAGGGCTGGCAGCCCGCGAGCATGGCCGCGACTACCTCAAGGGCCGGGGCATCAGCCCGGACACCATCGAGCACGCCGAGAAGGCGGGCATGGTGCGCTATGCAGACGGTGGCGTGCTGTTCGTCGGCTACGACCGTACAGGCACCGCGCAGAACGCCACACGCCGCGCCATTGCCCCCGCTGATCCGGTGCAGAAGCGCGACTTACGCGGCAGCGACAAGATCTATCCGCCGATCCTGCCGGGCGACCCGGCAAAGGTCTGGATCGTGGAAGGTGGCCCGGATGCGCTAGCCCTGCACGACATCGCCAAGCGCAGCGGCCAGCAGCCGCCCACCGTCATCGTGTCAGGCGGCGCGAACGTGCGCAGCTTCTTGGAGCGTGACGACGTGCAAGCGATCCTGAAGCGGGCCGAGCGCGTCACCGTGGCCGGGGAAAACGAAAAGAACCCCGAGGCGCAGGCCAAGGCCGACGCCGGGCACCAGAAACAGGCGCAGCGGGTGGCCGAAATCACCGGGCGCGAGGTGCGCCAATGGACGCCGAAGCCCGAGCATGGCAAAGACTTGGCCGACATGAACGCCCGGCAGGTGGCAGAGATCGAGCGCAAGCGACAGGCCGAGATCGAGGCTGAGAGAGCGCGAAATCGAGAGCTTTCACGCAAGAGCCGGGGGTATGATGGCCCCAGCTTCGGCAGATAAGAGCGCCTGTCAGTCGGTGTGATGAACCGACCGACAGGCTAACCATCATCAACCTGAGTAGGAGGCCGATATGGCTATCAACATTATGGAGGCGTTCCAGCAGGAACCGCCACAACTGGACTTCATCTGGCCGGGCTTTCTGGCTGGCACCGTGGGCGCACTGGTGGCCCCCGGCGCGACCGGCAAGAGCTTCTGGGCGCTGGAAGCGGCTATGTCCATCGCTTGCAGCGTGGCAGGCGGTGACGTGGTGAACCTCAAGCCGCAGCACACCGGGCGCGTGGTCTATCTGGCCGGTGAAGATCCCGAACCCGCCCTGATCCGGCGCGTTCACGCCATCGGCCAGCACCTCAACCAGTCAGCCCGCGAAGCCATCGCCGAGAACCTGACCCTTGAGCCGATCATGGGCAAGCGCCTGAACGTCATGGACGAGGAGCACTTGCGCCGCGTCATCGAGTACAGCGCCGGGGCGCGGCTGATCGTGCTGGACACCCTGAGCCGGATTCACAGCCTCGACGAGAACAGCAACGGCGACATGGCGCGGCTTGTCGCCACGCTGGAACACGTCGCGGCCAGCACTGGCGCGTCTGTCCTGTACCTGCACCACGTCAGCAAGGGCAGCGCCCGCGAGGGGCAAACCGACCAGCAGCAGGCAGCGCGGGGCGCATCGGCACTGATCGACAACGCCCGCTGGTGCGGCTTCGTCGCCAAGATGACCGAGGACGAGGCCAAGCGCCTGAGCGACCGCGCCTATGACCGTCAGCCCATCGGCAACGACCGGCGCGGCTTCTTCGTGCGCTTCGGCGTGAGCAAACAGAACTACGACGCCACCCCGCTTGACCAGTGGTATGAGCGCCGAGACGGCGGCGTGCTGGTTCCGGTGGAACTGCTGGAAGTGCCGAACGGCAAGAAGGGGGGCAGCCGTGAGCAAGCATGACCTGACCCACGCCCGGCACGACCCGGCGCATTGTCTGGCCCCCGGCCTGTTCCGCAGCCTCAAGCGAGGCGAGCGCAAGCGGCTCAAGCTGGACGTGACCTACACCCACGGCGACGACTCAATCCGTTTCTGGGGGCCTGAGCCGCTGGGCGTTGATGACCTCCGCGTGTTGCAAGGATTGGTGGCAATGGCCGCTGTATCAGGCGAAGGCGGACGCGGCATTGTGCTATCGCCTGAACCCAAAACCGGGGAAGGGCAGCAATTACGCCTATGGCTCGATCTGAAATGGGATGCCATCGAGAAAGACTCGATGGTAGCCAAGGGCAGCTTTCGCCAGTTGGCCCGAGAACTGGGTTATGCCGACGACGGCGGCAGCCAGTTTAAGACCATCCGGGAAAGCATCGAGCGTCTATGGGCTGTATCAGTCATCGTGGAGCGCGGCGGGCGGCGGCAAGGCTTCCGCATCCTGTCGGACTACGCGAGCGACGAGCATGAAGGCAAGCTGTTCGTCGCCCTGAATCCACGGCTGGCCGAGGCCGTCATGGGCGAGCGCCCCCACACTCGCATCGACATGGGCGAAGTGCGGGCGCTACAGACCGACCCGGCGCGGCTGATGCATCAGCGCCTATGCGGCTGGATCGACCCCGGCAAGTCCGGGCGGGTAGAGCTGGACACGCTTTGCGGCTACGCATGGCCGACAGAAGTAAACGAAAACGCGATGAAGCGGCGGCGCGGCATCGCCCGT
>ERZ650306.1326-NODE-1326-length-14017-cov-18.312133_pt1 | contig 14017 bp, 14 predicted proteins | sample MGYA00376242_ERZ650306 | MGnify/ENA primary metagenome ERZ650306 (study PRJEB26733, sample SAMN07839244) | wastewater metagenome | biome: urban; feature: wastewater treatment plant; material: waste water | place: USA: North Carolina | collected 2016-03-31 ... | reverse complement strand
GTATAGTCTCTATGAATCAAAGCATTTATAACTGCTTCTCTTAAAGCTTCATAGGGATACTCTAGTTTTTCTCTTCTGTGAACTCCCTCATAAGAGATATATGCTTTTAGATATTTAAGTCTTAAAATATCAAGTATCATATCCACTTGATTTATCAAATTTCCCTCTACTATATCACTACTTTGTATATCTGTCTCACTTAAAAATCTTCCTATTTTTGAGTGCGATTGAATATAATATTGCTGTGGATTTTTACCAAAAAGTAAAATGGCTGCTCTTTTTAGATAATTTCCATCATATAGATTTAATTTTCTTAAAAGCTCTTCAATATTATCTTCATTTACAATATCAGGAACTCTATCTTTTGCTAGTTTTTTAAACTTTTCAATAGTTTTTAAATCTATCTCATCTAAAGTAAATCTCTCTTCAGCAACATCATCCCAAGTTTTACCATATTTTTTTAGTAAAAAGTTTGTAAGATTTCCACCATTTAACTCTATAGTGTTACTTCCACTTCTTATATAAAATTTACCGTTATAAGAAATTGGGGCATAAGTTTTATTCACTTTTATCTCTAAATAGTTTTTAGTATCTGAATTTTTTATAGAAATATCTACGACTAATCCCAAACGATTATTTATCTTATTTGGAAGAAGTTCAATCAACTCTTCAATATTTTCAACACCTAGAATCACTGCATCATCATTCAAACCAATATATAAAATACCGCCTTCACTATTTGCAAAGGCACAAATAGTTTTTAAATATTCATCTTTCCATATTTGTTTAAACTCAACAGTTTGAGACTCTAGAAGTTTATGCATCTATTTTAAAATCTCAAACAAAGTTTTAATAACATACTCTTGCTCTTCATTGCTTAAACTTGAATACATAGGAAGAGAAAAGCACTCGTCATAGTATCTATTCATAATAGGTGTATCTTCGTTTCCATATCCAAGAGATTTATAATATGGCTGTTTATTTATAGGAATATAGTGAAGTTGAAGCCCTATATTTTTCTCTCTCATTTTGTTAAATAGTTCCATTTTTGAGATATTTAATTTTGAAAAATCAACTTTTACAACAAAAAGATGATAAGATGAGTTCTGATTAAAACTATAAAGTGGTTTTACAATACTATTAAAAAAAGCCTCATCATACTTTGAAGCTATCTCTTTTCTTCTTTTTACAAAACTATCTAGTTTTTTTAATTGACTAATTCCCAAAGCAGCCTGCATATCTGTGATTCTATAATTAAATCCTAAAGAGTGCATCTCATAGTACCAAGGTGCAAACTCTTGCAATCTTTTTATTCCATGAGCTCTTAGCTCTAGTAATTTTTCATAAATCTCTTTAGAGTTTGTAGTAACGGCTCCACCCTCTCCTGTTGTTATATGTTTTACTGGATGAAAAGATAAGATACTACAATCACTATTTTCACAGCTTCCTGCTTTTATGCCTTCAAAAGTAGCTCCCAAAGAGTGAGCACAATCTTCTAATATTTTTATATTGTAACTCTCTTTTAGATATTTTAATTTTTTCTGATTTACTGGATTCCCACTAAAATGAACCACATAAATTGCTTTTATTGAACTATCTTTTTTAAGCTCCTCTTCACACAAATCTAAATCTATATTTCCATCTTCTTTAATATCCACAAATATTGGTTTAGCTTCAACATATAAAATACTATTTGATGTTGCTACAAAAGAGTTTGGAGTGGTTATTACTTTATCGCCTTTGTTTAATAAAACTAAAGAAGCTAAGTGAAGTGCTGCTGTTCCATTTGCTACAGCTACACAATATTTTGTATTTGTATATCTACAAAGTTTATCTTCAAACTCTTTTATTTTTGGACCTGTTGTTAAAAAGTCTGATTTTAAAACTTCAACAACACTATTTATATCATCTTCATCAATGCTTTGTTTACCATAAGGTATAAAATTCATCATGATTTATCTACCATTTTCAAAAACTCTTCACTACTTAGCCATTTTGTGTTGTTTCCAGAGTTATACTCAAATCCTTGCTCTACAGGAACTCCTACTTCACCTAAAAGATTTTTTGAAAAATCTGCCCCACTTGTAAATTTAATAGTTGGTTTTATTACATAGTGATCATTAAACTCCAAAGTTAGATGACTATCATCTGCTGGACACATGATTTCATGAAGTTTTTCACCTGCTCTTATTCCAATAATTTTATGACTTAGATTTGGAGCTAATGCCTTTGCCATATCAACTATTTTCATTGATGGAATTTTTGGTACAAAAATCTCTCCACCTTGCATTCTTTCGAAATTTTTTAAGACAAAATTTACACCATCTTCAAGTGTTATAAAAAATCTTGTCATTCTCTCATCTGTTATTGGAAGCTCTTTTACACCTTCGCAGATTAATTTTTTGAAAAAAGGAACAACCGAACCCCTACTTCCTACAACATTTCCATATCTTACAACTGAAAATTTAATATCTTGATTTCCCACAAGATTATTAGCAGCAACAAAAAGTTTATCACTTGCTAACTTTGTTGCACCATAAAGATTTACTGGGTTTGCAGCTTTATCAGTTGAAAGGGCTATTACTCTTTTTACACCGTTTTCTAAGGCTGCTTCAATTACATTTTGAGCACCATCAATATTTGTTTTAATACACTCCATAGGATTATATTCAGCTATTGGAACATGTTTTAGTGCAGCTGCATGAATTATAAAATCAACATCTTTAGTAGCTTGTTTTAATCTTTGATTATCTCTTACATCCCCTATAAAATATCTCATACATTTAGCACTATACTCTTGAGCCATCTCATACTGTTTTAACTCATCTCTACTAAAAATAATTATCTTATTTGGTCTATATTTTGATAATAAAATTTCTGTATATTTTTTACCAAAGCTTCCAGTTCCACCAGTTATAAGTATATTTTTACCATTAAACATAATAAAGCCTTATTTTAATATTTGAAGTAGATTCTATCAAATTTTTAATTTATTTAATATTTTATTAAATTATGCAATAATAGATTTATATTTTTAGAGGAAAAAAAATGAGTGAAGTTATCCCTGATGACATTTTAAAAATACAAAAAAAACTTGCATCTTTTGAAAAAGACTCAAGGAATTACAAAAAATATACAAAAATATTAGCAAAACATATAAAAACACACACTATGAGAAAAAGAGTAAACTCCCATATAAAAGTGATTGAAACAGTAAAAACTTTAAATCAAGAGTAAAATATTACAAATTGACATATTTCTAATAACTTTTAAAAAATTGTGCTAAGATTTCAAAATAAATAAACAAAGAAAACTAAAAAAGGAAATAATATGGATGAAAATCAAAAAAAATCACTTGAACTTGCTATTAAACAAATAGACAAAGCTTTTGGAAAAGGTACGCTTATTAGATTAGGAGATAAAGAGGTAATTCCAACTGAAGCTATTAGCACTGGCTCACTTGGTCTTGATTTAGCTCTTGGAGTTGGTGGTTTACCAAAAGGTAGAGTTATTGAAATTTATGGACCTGAAAGTTCTGGTAAAACAACTTTAACACTTCACGCAATTGCTGAAGCTCAAAAAGCTGGTGGAGTTTGTGCATTTATAGATGCAGAACACGCACTTGATGTAAAATATGCAAAAGATATTGGTGTAGATATTGACAATTTACTAGTTTCTCAACCAGATTTTGGTGAGCAAGCTTTAGAGATACTTGAAACTGTTATTAGAAGTGGTGCTGTTGATTTAGTTGTTGTGGATTCTGTTGCTGCCTTAACACCTAAAGTAGAAATTGATGGTGATATGGATGATCAACAAGTTGGAGTTCAAGCTAGACTTATGAGTAAAGCTTTAAGAAAAATAACTGGACTTTTAAGCAAAATGAACTGTACAGTTATATTTATCAACCAAATAAGAATGAAAATTGGAATGACAGGATATGGAAGTCCAGAGACAACAACAGGTGGAAATGCTTTAAAATTCTACTCATCAGTAAGACTAGATATTAGAAGAATTGCAACTTTAAAACAGGGTGAGAACTCAATTGGAAATAGAGTAAAAGTAAAAGTTGTTAAAAATAAAGTTGCTGCTCCATTTAAACAAGCTGAGTTTGATATTATGTTTGGTGAAGGAATTTCAAAAACTGGTGAGCTTGTTGATTATGGTGTTAAACTTGATATTATTGATAAAGCTGGAGCTTGGTTTAGTTATGGTGATACAAAAATTGGACAAGGAAGAGAGAACTCTAAAGTCTTCTTAAGAGATAATCCAGCTATTGCAAAAGAGATTGAAGATAAAATTTTAAACTCTATGGGAATAAATGATGCAATAATTGCAGGAAGCATAGATAGTGAAGATGAAGCATCTTCTTTAGATGACTAATTTTAAAAGATAATAAAATAATAAAGGCTTTAAGCCTTTATTTATTGATGACATGCAAAAGCTATTTCATATCCTAAAGCCGTAACAGCTTTGATATCATCTTCAGCACTTGCCCCTCCAGTTGTCAAATAATCTCCAACAACTAAAGCATTTGCACCATGTTTAAATACATCATACTGATTTTCTCCAAACATCAACTCTCTACCACCTGCAATCATTAACATTTGATTTGGTAAATAGCTTCTTGCTAATTCAACCAACTTAAAAGCTTCCTCTTTTGATAAAGGATTGTTTACTAAAGGAAGTGCTTCATTTGGATGAAAAAAGTTAATTGGCACAGACATTGGCTCTAAAGAAGCAATTGATTCAAGCATAGAAACTCTATTAGCTTGTGTTTCTCCAAGACCAAAAATTCCACCCGTACATAAATAAAGTCCAGCTTTTTTTGCATCTAAACAAGTATTGTATCTATCATCCCATGAATGCGTTGTACAAATTTCACTATAAAACTCTCTTGCTGTCTCAAGATTGTGGTTATAGTTTTCAATTCCATGTTTTTTTAACTCTTTTAACTGCTCATAAGTTGCAATTCCATTGCAAGCGATTAATGAAATATCTGGAACCGCTTTATGTACAGCATCAGCTGCTCTACAAACATAATCTAATCTTTTATCATCAAGCCCTGTTCCAGCTGTTACAAGACAAAAACCAACAGCTTTATTTTCTCTAGCTCTTTTTGCTTCTATAACTATCTCTTCAATCTCTTTTCTTCTATATCTTTGTATATCCGCTTTGTACTTTACACTTTGTGTACAAAATTTACAATCTTCGTTACAAGTTCCGCTTTCAATATTTGAAATTGCACATAAATATATTTGATTACTGCTCATATCTAAACTCTTCTTTCATAAAATTATTTTCATTTGTATTTTTAAAATAGTGTGTGATTATATATTCATTTGTATTAATTTCAAGTTTTGCACATGAAATTATTGGCTTTTCTCTAGCACATACCTCTCCTGGATTTATAAAAAGTTTTTTATTTTTGTATTCACAATCAAATTTATGAGTATGACCAAAAATTATGATATCTGTATCTGGATGTAAGTGAAAAGGTAAGTGCATAAGTTTAAAACTTTTATCTTCTATTTTAAAATAATATGGCTCTTTTTTTATATTATAATCTTCTGAAAATTGAAATAAATCTCTATCATTGTTTCCAAAAACTGCAATATATTTTAAATTTGAATTTTTTAAAATATCCAAACCATCTTTTGAGCAAATATCTCCAGCATGGATTAAATATTCACAATTTTCTTTTTTTAAAAACTCTATACACTCTTTTAGATATTCATTTTTATGATGACTATCTGATAAAATTCCTATTTTCAAGTTTATTTATCCATCAATTTTGATAAATTTACCATTTCAAGCATAGTATCGACTCTATTTTCCCAAGTATGATTTTTAACCACTATTTTATAAGCACTTTGAGATATATCAAATAATTTCTTATCATCTTTTAAAATCTCTTTTAATTTTTTTATATCATCGTTTAAGCTATTAAAACTATAATATAAAATATCTTTTTCGTTTTCAAAAAACTCGTCATAATATCTACTTCTGTCACTAAATAAAACAGTATTATTTAGCATTCCTGTAAATACTCTTTCATGACTCCCATTTCTTAGAGTAGGAGTAACATTTATCAAAACTTTAGCTTTTTTTATAAGTTCCAAATTTTCTTTTATATCTAAAGCACCAATATAATTTATATTTTTATGCTCTTTTGCAAAATTTTCCCAACCATTTCCACAAATTGTTATATTTAAACCACTTTCAGATAATTTTTTTATTAATAGAATCCTTGAATAAGATCTTATATAATTCTGTACTACTCTATATAAATTTGATAGTTGAATTTTACCTATTGACGAGAATAGGATTTTATTCCTATCAAAAACAATTTTAAAAGCTTCTTGTATACTTAAATAATCATCATACATAAATAATTCAAATACTTCATCAAGAAGTTTAGAGGGATAAGCTAAATTATCATGCCAAGGCTTTTCAATATCATTTAAAAAAGTCCCTGCAAAAACTATATCTATTGATTTTTGTTTTTTATATTCAATAAAACTTTTTATTTTATTTTTCTCTTCAATATTCTTAGTAAGTCCTCCATGAGGTAAGAAAAAAGATATTTTATGGTGATTTGGTAATATTTCATTTATATAATCAACATGTTGTTTATCATTGAAACAACATAAAAAATTTTTAATATTTTCAGTAAGAGAAGATATGTGATAAGTAGGATGATCAACATATACTGCTAATAGTGTAGTATTTGCGGCATCATATAATGGTCTTCCATCATTTAAGATAGGATTCGTTGCCTTTCCAAAATTTATCACTAAATCAACTATTTGTGTATTAAAAATATTTAAAAGAATATTTATAGCATCACTATTATTTGCATCTATAATTGTGACATTATGCCCTTTTTTTCTAAGAAAATATACACTATTTTCAACAAATAAATTTACAACACTATACGCCCATTCATCTTTATACACTAAAATATTCATTACCCATTCCCTTTATTATAATGTCTACTCTTTTTTTGTTGTTTTTTTAGTAGTTGTCTTGCTTACTTTTCTTGCTGATTTTTTTGTAGCTTTACTATCTTTTTCTATTATTTCTAAACACTCTTCCAAAGTTAAATCTTCTGCAACTTTACCTTTTGGAATTTTGAAATTTTTTCTACCTTGTTTTATATAAGCTCCATATTGTCCGTTTAAAATCTGGATTTTCTCTTTTTCAAAATCTTTTATTAAGGCTTTACTTTTTGCTTCATCAATTTCACTTATAATCTCTCTTGCCCTTTGCTCATCAACTGTATAAGGGTCATCAGTTTTTAGTGAGTAATATTTTGTTTTAACTTGTAAATATGGACCAAATCTTCCAATATTTGCTTTAATCTCATTTCCATTTTCATCAACTCCAACAACTCTTGGAAGATTGAATAAAAATAGTGCTTCTTCAAGTGTAATAGTATCCATATTCAGTTTTTCAGGAATTGCCACAAATTTTGGTTTCTCTTCATCATCTTTTGTACCAATTTGAACAAATGGACCAAATCTTCCAACTCTTGCACTTACAGGTTTTCCTGATTTTGGGTCAATTCCAAGCTCTCTTACTTGTGAATAATCAGATTTACTAATATTCTCCTCTTTATCTTTTATAGTCTTTTTAAAATCGCCATAAAAGCTTTTCATTACATCAACCCAAGCTTTTTTACCTTCTGCTATATCATCAAACTGCTCTTCAATACGCGCTGTAAATCCTAAATCAATAATATTTGAGAAGTGATCAGTTAAAAAACTATTTACAATCTCTCCTGTTGGTGTTGGAGCTAATTTTTTATCTTCTGTTTTTACTACATACTCACGTGCTTGAATAGTTGAAATTGTTGGAGCATAAGTTGAAGGACGTCCTATTCCTTCACTCTCAAGTTTTTTAACCAAACTAGCTTCAGTGTATCTTGAAGGTGGTTTTGTAAAGTTTTGTTCACTACTTAAATTGTCTAGCTCTAAAACCGTACCAACTTTTATATTTGGAAGAATTTTTTCAGCACTATCAAGTGCAGCTTCAGGATTATCACTACCTTCTGTGTAAGCTTTCATAAATCCAGCAAAAATAATTCTTTGACCCTTTGTTTGAAATTCAAACTCTTTATTAGCTCCTGCTTCTATCTTATATGTTGTATTTGCAATTTTTGCAGTAGCCATTTGAGTAGCTATTGTTCTTTTCCAAATTAAACTATAAAGTCTATATTGTGAAGGATCTAAATATGCTTTTACATCAGATGGTTTTAAACTCATATCAACAGGTCTTATAGCTTCGTGAGCCTCTTGAGCACCTTTTGCTGTTGATTTAAAAGCTCTTGGTTTTGCTAGTGAGTAATCTTTTCCATACTCATCTTCAATAACTTTTTTAGCAGCAGTTGTTGCAACAGTTGATAAGTTTAATGAGTCAGTTCTCATATAAGTAATCAAACCACCTGTATGATTTGGAATATTTGCAACATTTCCTTCATATAGCTGTTGAGCTATCATCATAGTTTGAGCAACACTAAGACCTATTTTTCTACTTGCTTCTTGTTGTAGTGTTGAAGTTGTAAATGGTGGGGCTGGATTTCTAGTGCTCTCTTTCTCTTCAATATCTACAAGTTTGTATGAACCACTATTCAAAGAGTTTTCAATATCTCTTGCCTCTTTTTCATTTTTTACTTTGATATTTTTGCCATCTTTTTTTGCTAATTCACTTGAAAGTTCAGGGTTTATAAAATCTGCTTTTATTTTCCAATACTCTTCAGGAACAAAAGCTCTAATTTCATTCTCTCTATCTACAATTATTTTAACAGCTACACTTTGAACTCTTCCTGCACTAAGACCATATCTCACTTTTTTCCAAAGTAATGGTGAAAGCTCATATCCAACTGCACGATCTAGTATTCTTCTTGCTTGTTGAGCATCTACAAGATTTTGATCCACATCTCTTGGATTTTGTAAGGCTTTAAGTATTGCATCTTTTGTAATTTCGTGAAAAACTATTCTTTTTATTGGATTTTTTTCAATTTTAAGTGCAGGAATCAAATGCCATGCAATAGCCTCTCCCTCTCTATCCTCATCGGCCGCTAGGTAGATTGTTGTATCTTTTGAGATCTGTTTTTTTAAATCAGCTATAACCTTTTTTTTATCAGCACTTACTTGATAATTTGGTTTAAAGTTATCATCTGGATCAAATCCTAAAGTAGATTTTGGTAAATCTCTTACATGCCCCATAGATGCCATAACTACATAATCAGAGCCTAAAAATTTTGATATTGTTTTTGCTTTTGCTGGTGATTCCACTATTACTAAATTTTTCACTTAAATTGCCTTTTATTTATAAAAGTTTGCATTCTAACATAAAAAATGTAAGATTTTATTAATTTATAGTTTCTTTCAGCTATTTATTAGTATCTAAAAAATGATACTTTTAGTATTGACTTAAAAAAAAGCTTTAGATATACTAATAGTATTTAAAAATAGATACTAAAGGTGAAGATATGTATTCTCCATTTCCTTATGACAGACTACCTTCAAAAAATGAATTTTTTGGACGGCAAGATGAGTTAGAAAATTTGAGTAAAATTGTAAATTATTCAAATAATGCTTTAATATATTCAAAAAGAAGAATGGGTAAAAGTTCTTTGATAAAAGCACTTTACGAAAAATATGACAAAGAGTATATTTGTCTATATACAGATATTTTTGATATTACATCAAAAGAGGATTTTATATCTTCACTTTTAAAATCACTAGCAAATTACAATAAAAAGTTTGATTTAAAAAATGCAATAAAAAACTTAACTTCACTATTTAAAAGAGTTCGATTTGAACCTACTATTGATGCAAATACACTAGAATACTCAATAAAACCAAATATAACAAGTTTAACTTTTGAGGATATGATAGAAGATTTTTTTAACTCATTAGAGCAATTATCAAAAACTTCAAAAATAATAATAGCAATAGATGAATTTCAACAAATAGCAAATATTACAGATGCAAAAATTGATGCAATTTTAAGAAAATATATACAAAATAGAACAAATATATCTTATATTTTTTTGGGTTCAAAAAGACATATTCTAACTTCTCTTTTTGAGTATAAAGCACCACTTTATGAAATGGCTACTCATATAGAATTAAAAGCTTTAAGGCTTGAAGATATTTTTGATTATGCAAAAAAACATATTGATATTTCATTTGAAATGTGTGAATATCTTTATATTTTAAGTGATAAAGAAACAAAACTAATTCAACAAATACTTCATTTGTTATATATTTCAAAAACTACTATCTCTTCAAAAGAACAGATAGATTTGGCTTTTGAAGAGGTAATAAACTCAAAAGATTCTAGCTATAGACTACTTTTTGATACTTTAGGAAATAATCAAAAAATTGCTTTAAAAATAGTTGGAAAATATAAAAGTGGAATTTTCTCTCAAAGTGTTCTTAAAGAGTTTAATATAAAAAAACAGACTTTACAATCTAGTATTGAAGCACTTTTTAAAAGTGAGTTAATAGATAAAAATGATGACAGATATTTTATCCCTGATAGAACCTTTGAACTTTGGGTTGAAAGATTGTTTTAAATCTTATTTTTTGTTTCATCATTTAAATTTTTATATTTTTGTAGTTGAGCTTTGATATGCTCAACTACACTATTTGGGGCATATGGAAGTAAATCTACTATTTCTCGAACTTCTTTTGATTGTTTATAGTTGTACTCTGTGGCATACTCTATGTTGAAATTAAAAAGCTCTTGTTCACTCACTCCTAAAACTTCTGCAATATATGGGATAAGTTCCACTTTTAGCTCTCTTTTTCCGTATAAATAACCTAATATTGTTTGAGAAGAAGGAGTTTCTAAAGTTCTTTTTAGCTTTGGTTCAAGAGAAATAAGCCTATTTGCAAACTCTTGTTTTGATATTTTTTTCTCTTCTAATAAATAGTTTATTTTTTCCCAAACTTCCATAATATCTCCTTTGGTCAAAATGAAATTAATTAGTCGATATTAAGAGAATTAAAAGGTCAAATTATATATTATTTGGTCATTATGACAAAGGAGGAAAAAATATGTCAAATATAGTTATTCAAGCAAGTTATACTATTCAAAGTGGGGAAAATATATATATCCTTACTATTGATGATAAAGGAAATCCAGATTTATTATATGCAGGTGGGTCTTTAAAAGCTAAAAGATTAGCAAAAGATACTGCTGTAGATTTAATTAAAGAGTTTGGTTGGGAAGAGAATTTAAAAAAACTTCCAAATCACCCAGATAGAAATTCACCTCATACTTATGAAGTTCTTAAACTTTTAGAACAAGTAGCAAATGAGGATACAAAATGAAACTAAATAAAATTATCTTAAGCTTATTGCTTATTTGTGGTTTCTCATATGGAGAAACTAATTGGGAAGAGTACAATGGAAATAAAGTTGCACCTCAGGAGTATATTGTAAAAGTAGATCCATACAATAATGAGGGAAATTATTATGTATTATATGGACAAGTAATTCAAAGACTTGATGCAAATAGTATGTTAGTTTTAGGAAAAGAAAATTCTTACAGTAGAGATGCTAAGGTGGCAGCAATTTATGTCGTAGGTATTCCAAAAGGAACTTCTGTTGCAGAAGATAGTTTTATTAAGCTAATAGTTAAAGGAGCTGGTGAATTTAGTTATACAGCTGCCTCGGGTGCTCAAAAAGTTGTTGTAAAAGCTATTTGGCAACAAAAACAATAAGTAAATTATAGAAATTTTTCTCTAAATAAAAAATATTTTCTTAGGTATAAGATAAATCAAAATTGTATTATTAAAAAATAAATATTATATTGTTTGATTATCTTATATTTTACTCAAAAACTATAATCTCAGTTTCCAACTCTATATCAAACTGCTCTTTTACTTTTTGTTTTGCTAGATTTATCAAAGTTATCGCTTCATCAAATGTACCATTTTCGTGATTTACCAAAAAATTTGCATGAGTATTTGAAAACTCCATATCTCCAATTCTATACCCTTTTAGCCCAACTGCTTCTATAAGTCGTCCTGCAAAATCACCTTTTGGATTTTTAAAACAGCTTCCAGCACTAGCAATTTGTGGTTGGTTATCTCTCATTTTTGTAAACTCATTTTGCATATCTTTTGAAAAACCTTTAGTTTTATGAAAAACTACTTCATAAACTATAGTATCAATTTTTGTCTGCCTATATGAAAAATCTACATTCTCTTTTTTTATATATCCATCTTTAGTTTTTATTGAGTGAATATAGTTAAAAATCTCCCAAGATTTTAAACCTGCATTCATCTTTACAAGACCACCTAAATTACCAGGTAATTTTGCTAAAAACTCCAAAGAGGCAATATCATTTTTTCTTGTATATGTAAGAAGTTTCCCACTACTTGTAGCACAACCTACATATAGCAAATCATCTTCATCTTTTATATAATCAAACTCTTCACCCAAAATTGCAAACTTTTTTTCACATTTTGGAGAGATAAGTAAATTATTTCCTCTTCCAATTATCTGAAAATCTGAATAATCTCCTATTTCGTTTATAACCAAAACCTCTTTTATAGGACCAATATGTATAGAAGAGTATCTTTTAAAATCTACTGTTTTATAGTAATTAGCTATTTTTTCACTCATCTAGCTCTTAACTCTTCATATTCACTTGGGATTAAAAAATCTTCTGCTTTTATTAAATTTTGGTAGTGTCCACTTTTGTAACCTAGTTCAAAAAGTTTATTTAGAGCTTTATATTGAATTTGGCTCATTTTTACAGAGTTATCATTTGCATATAGATCTAAATATTTATCTAAAGTTGTAGCATCTACACGAATTAAGCCTTTTTCTAAAAGCATAGGAGCTAAAGTTTTTCTATTTTTATTTGCTACATCAACAGCTTTTATAAGTGCATTTTCATATTTTATAGCTTCGTGAAGCGGAATTGAACGACGAAGACACATTCCACCAAGAGGAAGTGGCAACTCTTCACCATTGCAAAGTTCTACCCAAATATCCCAAATCTCTCTTTCAACTTCAAGAACACTGCTATAAGTTAAAATTGATTCATGAATTAAAACTCCTGCATCTACATCACCATTTATTACAGCATTTTCAATATCTAAAAAGTTCATATACGAAATTCTAGCATCTGGGTAAGCTATTTTAAATAAAAGAGCATTTGTAGTAAACTCTCCACTAAGAGCTACTTTAAAATTTTTCTTTAGTTTAGTTCCTTTTTTCTTGATCAACTTTGGTCCGTACCCTTCCCCAAATGAAACAGCAGTTTTAAGTAAGGCAAAATCATCTTTAACAAAAGGATATAAAGCAAAAGAGATTGCACAAATGTCGTATTGACCTTTTAAAGTTGCTTGATTTAAACTCTCTATATCATCAGCTATATTTTCAAACCTAGCATCTTTAGGAGTTACCCAACCAAACTTAATGGCATAATACATAAAAATATCATCAGCATCTGGTGAATGGGCAACACTTATAATTTTCAATTTTTTGTCCTTGATTTTTTCTTGGGGGATTGTAACAAGTTATGGTTTATTTTTTGGTTATATTGAATTTTATTTCAACAAAAATTCTAATCATTTTTAATTAATGATTAGAATTCTTATAGATTAAAATCCTGAGTTTGAAACAAATGTAGAAATTATATTTAAAAGCGGATCGATTAATAAAACAGAAATTATTATTAAAAATACAGCAAATCCAACTATTGATTTTGTTGGTGTTGTAGCATTTTGCATAAAATGAGGATTTGCACCTTGTTCAACATCTCTTAAAAACATGTAAGATACTGGTCTTAAATAATAATAAGCAGAAATTACTGAATTTAATACAATAATAACAGCCAATGCAATATGTCCTGCATTAACAGCACTTGATATTAAATACATTTTTCCCCAGAATAAAGCAAAAGGAGGAAGTCCTGTTAAAGTAAATAAAAACATTGCTAAAATAGTTGCTGTAAATGGTGAAACTTGTGCAAGTCCTGAGAATTTATT
>ERZ650306.1315-NODE-1315-length-14094-cov-9.851699_pt1 | contig 14094 bp, 14 predicted proteins | sample MGYA00376242_ERZ650306 | MGnify/ENA primary metagenome ERZ650306 (study PRJEB26733, sample SAMN07839244) | wastewater metagenome | biome: urban; feature: wastewater treatment plant; material: waste water | place: USA: North Carolina | collected 2016-03-31 ... | reverse complement strand
TGATTATGTATTTACTTCAGAAGCCGGCGAATTCCAAAACCGTTTTGAAGTACAGTATACAGATACTGAAGGTGCTGGTTTTGGCTGTTTGCAATGTAGTGAAGGGAACGTTGCTGTAGGTTTTAATGGAATTAGAAACTATTCAGGGCCATTATTCGATTCTGGTTATAGCTTCAATGTACCAACACAAGATGCTTATGATGCCTTTGAAGTGGGAGATAACAGACGTGATGTAGCTATTTTGAATATTGTAACATGGGCTTCATCAACAGGAGCCTCTTATGGAACAGGATATAAACACACAGGGTTTTTTAATAGAAAATATTTGCCAAGACAAGGAGACGCAAATATTGGTGACCAAAACTTAACCAATCCAAATAATTATAGAGCAATTCGTTATGCAGATGTATTATTGATGGCAGCTGAAGCATATAATAGAGGAGGTATTGATGATGTAAAAGCTAGAACTTATTTAAATCAAGTTAGACGTAGAGCATTCGGAGATACAAATCATGATATTTCTGCCTCGGGAGCGGCTTTAACTGATTTCATTTTAGCTGAAAGATCAAGAGAATTGTACTGGGAAGGAACGCGTAGAACGGATTTAATTCGTTTCAGTAAATATACTAACAATTACAATTGGCCTTGGAAAGGAGGCGTTCAAAACGGAACTTCTGTAGATGCTACAAAAGCTATCTTCCCAATTCTAAACAATATTATTGTCATTAATCCAAACTTAACTCAAAATCCAGGTTATTAAGATGAAAAATTTTATAAAATATATTTCGTTAGCTTGTGCGAGTATTTTTGCCTTAAGCGCATGTAACGACGATGAAGATATCATCAAATTAGATCCTTCAACTTTTGTTGCACCGAAAGTAGAAACACCTGCTTCATCAACAATTGAATTATTAGAAGAAAATGCTGCTTTAAAATCCGAAGTTGAAGCTCTGAAAAAAGAAAAAGCAAAAGGCGAAATCAACGATTGGAAAAACGCTTTCGTACAAAAAGGCGACAAACAATTGTTGGTAAAACGCACTTCTCTAGATGCTGGTTCTGTAAAAGATATTGTCTTCCAATTGAAAAAAGAAATTCCAAATTCTGTAACGATTGTGATTTCTGATGCAGGCGAAAAACCAATGATTACCGTTGGTGTTTCTGCAGATTTAGAAAACACTTATCACGCTGGAAATATTGTAAAAGAACTCGCCAAAGAAATCCAAGGTGGCGGTGGTGGGAACCCAGGTTTTGCAACTGCTGGTGGAAAAAACCTTGCAGGAATTGAAAATGCTTTAAATAAAGCGATGGAGATTTAATTTCCCCTAAATTTTGCTGCTTAAAACAAAATTTATAAAATAGAGACTCCTTATTTTTTGTACAGCCCCAAAAAGTTAGACACTTTTTAGGGGCTGTACACATATTTCCAAGATATTATATTTTGAAAATATCTGCTTCTTTTGTTTTTAGGTGTTCATCAGAAAGTTTCACATATTTATCCGTTAATTGTTGGATTTTTTCTTCCGCATCTTTAATCAGGTCTTCAGATACACCATCTAGTTTTTTAAGTTCTTTCATACCATCTTGTCTGGCATTTCTTACGGTAACTTTGGTTTGTTCGGTTTCAGATTTTGCTTGTTTCGCTAGATCTCTACGTCTTTCTTCGGTTAATGGTGGTACATTTAGAATAATGTATTCTCCATTGTTAGAAGGTGCAAATCCAAGGTTAGAATTAATGATCGCTTTTTCGATGGCATTAATAGCGGTTCTATCCCAAGGCTGAATAGAAATGGTCATAGCATCTGGTACAGAAACATTTGCTACTTGGTTAATCGGAGTTAAAGCTCCGTAATATTCTACCATTACGTCTTGTACCATAGAAGTAGAAGCTCTACCTGCTCTAATTTTTTGGAAAGCGTGATCAAGATGTTTCATTGCTGCATCCATCTCTTGTTTCACCATATCCAAAATCATACTAATTTCTTCCATTATATATTGAAAATTTGATAAATTACACATTCATTATTTTTCTTAGTTGATGATTGATAATAGATAAAATTTATAATCTAAATAAATCATCATTTATCTATTACAGATTAACTAATGTTCCTATATTTTCGCCAAGAACTACTTTTAATAAATTGCCTTCTTTGTTCATATCAAACACAATTATTGGCAAATTATTTTCTTTACTCAAGGTAAAAGCAGTCATATCCATCACTTTTAGGTTTTTATCCATTACCTCATCAAAAGAAAGCGAATTAAATTTCACAGCATCTTCATTTTTCTCTGGGTCACTATCATAGATACCATCTACTCTAGTTCCTTTTAGAATTACATCTGCACCTATTTCTATTGCTCTAAGTGTAGCTGCAGTATCTGTAGTAAAGTAAGGGTTACCAGTACCTGCCCCGAAAATCACCACTCTTCCTTTTTCTAAATGTCTTACAGCTCTTCTTTTGATAAATGGTTCTGCTACTTTGTCCATTTCAATAGCTGACTGAAGTCTGGTTTTAATGCCTTGGTCTTCTAAAGCACCTTGTAGTGCCATACCATTAATTACGGTTGCCAGCATTCCCATGTAATCTCCTTGCACTCTATCCATCCCTTTAGCAGCACCTGCTAAACCTCTAAAAATATTTCCTCCACCTATTACAATGGCCAGTTCACAACCACCATCTACTACTTTTTTAATTTCTTTGGCATATTCTACCAATCTATCATTATCAATACCATATTGTCTGTTTCCCATTAAAGCTTCGCCGCTTAATTTCAGAAGAACTCTTTTGTATTTCATTATAAAAATATTATTTCTGTTGTTAAATCTTGAATCACTATATTTATTCAAAATTTTATTTGTGCAAATATAATGAATCGTGAAGAATTACGTTAAAAAGAATTGACTAAGAGTATTTAATTTTTATAAAAGATTAAAATATTTATTTTTGTACCGAAATCTAAATAATTTGAAGAAGCTTTTTGCCATATCCCTATTTTGTTTTTCGTTTTTTGCCAATGCACAAACTGGCACAAACGTTTACCAGTTTCTAAACGTTCCTATTTCTGCTAGACAAGCAGTTTTGGGTGGTGATGCCGTTTCGGTAAGAGATTATGATGTCAATTTTGCCGCCATTAACCCCGCTCTTATGAACCTGGATATGGACAATAGAATAGCCCTAAATTACTCATCTTATTTAGCAGATTCTAAATTAGGAAGCATTAATTATGTAAAAGATTTGGAGTCTGGTCATTTGATCTCTGTAAATGCCAGAGTAATGGATTTTGGTAAAATACCAAGAACAGATGAAAGCGGACAAGTAAACGGAGAATTTTCTGCGATGGATGCTTCTGTAGGATTAGGCTATGCCTATCAATTCGAAGATAATTTTACCATTGGTGCCAATGTAAATTATATCACTTCTAAAATAGACAATTTCAGTTCTGCGGCTATTTCGGCAAGTGCAGGCGTTACTTATCATAACGAAAGAACCAAAGAAACTCTTGCGTTGGTTTTCAGAAATTTTGGGTATCAATTTCAAACGTATAATGGTCTTAGAGAAAATTTACCTTTCAGAGCAGACCTAGGTTATACCAAAATTTTGCCAGAATTTCCTTTGGCTTTTACCATTACGTATCACGATTTACAACAGTTTAATATTTCGCAAACGTATAATGTAAACGGACAAGAAGTAGGTTTTGGGAGAAAATTTTTAGATCATCTTTCTGGTGGTGTAGAGCTTTTCCCAGAGCAAGCCTTTAACCTAAGAATGGGATATAATGTAAAACGTGGAAACGAATTGGCTGTACTAGACCAAAGAAGTTTTGCAGGATTAAGTTTCGGTTTTGGTATTAAAATATCATCTTTTAGATTTGATTATTCTCACATTCGTTATCATAATGCATCTAATGTAAATCAAATTGGGCTAATGCTAGATTTGGTAGAACTGGCTGGTTATAGAAGATAAGACATTCATCTTGCTTCTTCAAACATTCATCTTGCTTCTTCAAACATTCAACTTACTTTTCCAAAAATTTTCAAAATCAAAATAATTTGGCGAAATTTGTCCTATGAAAAAGAAACCTGTAATTGCGATTGACGGATTTTCATCCACCGGAAAAAGTTCTATTTCTAAAAAAATAGCAAAAAAATTAGATCTTATTCACATAGATACAGGTGCACTCTATCGCGGAGTTACTTTCTTTGCATTAGAAAACTGCCTAAATGACCAACAAGAAATTGACATAAAGTCACTTTTTTCCAAATTAAATGACATTCATCTAGAATTTAGACCTAATCATCAAGTTTTAGAATTATACCTCAATGGTAAAAATATCAATAAAGAAATTCGAGAACTAAGGGTTTCTAACAATGTAAGCATCGTAGCAAAACAACCAGAAATAAGAGATTTTTTATTGGATTTTCAAAGAAATTTAGCTACCAAAGGTGGTGTAATTATGGATGGCAGAGACATAGGAACGGTAATATTGCCAAATGCAGATTTTAAATTTTTTGTAACCGCCAGCCCAGTAGAAAGAGCCAGAAGAAGACACCTACAACTGCAAAACGCTGGTACTGAGGTATCTTATGAAGAGGTATTCCAAAACTTAATTACCAGAGACAAAATAGACAGCGAAAGAGACGTAGCTCCGCTGAAACAGGCAGATGATGCTATTTTAATAGACAATACCTTTCTAAACAAAGAAGAAACCATAGCACTGATATTATCATACATTGAAAAATAATTGATAGATTTAATTCATAGTATTTTTAACAAAAATTTGTGATTTTTTGTTTAAATTTGGTACAAAACTTGTGACAGCTGTATCGTCATAACTAATCATTCATATTAACACTTAAATCTAAACAAAATGGCAAAAGAAAAAAATACAGCAGCCGTATTAGCAGGAATTTTAGCTGGAGCAGCTGCAGGTCTAGTTCTAGGAGTACTTTTCGCTCCAGAAGAAGGTAAAGAAACCAGAAAAAAATTAAAATCTAAAGCTAACGACCTAAAAGATCAAGCAATAGACGAATACGAAAAAGTATCAGAAAAAGTAAAATCAGAATATGGTACTCTTTCTGAAAAAGCTAAAGAAAATATAGACAAAGTAGTTTCTAGCGTAAAAGAAAACTTCGAAAAGTATAAATCTACAGCTGCTAGCAAAGCTTCTGATGTAGCACACGAAGTAGAAACTGAGCTTGATGCTTTGAAATAAATAAAATTTTCAAAAAATCCTATAAAGGAACTTAGCATATAAGTTCCTTTTTTTGTAATTTTAAATCAAATTAAAATAGGCAATGGTTAAAATACTGAAAGATTACTTAGAAAACCACGTAGAACTCCTAAGATTGGATGCTACGGAGAAAACCTTAAAAATAATTGGGGTTTCTGTTCCACTTTTGATAATGACCATTATGGGCAGTTTTTTCATCATTTTGCTAAACATAGGTTTAGCTCTTATGATTGGGAAATGGATAGACAGCTATGCGCTAGGTTTTTTTATCCTTTCAGGATTTTATCTTCTTATCATGATTTTAGCGTATTTCTTTAGAAATAATATTAAAGATGCCATTACAGACAAGGCAATTGAAGCTTTTTTTAATGATTAAAATCCTTTGAAATGAAAAATCTATCAGACCTAAAAAAAAGAAAAGAATTGCTAAAACAAAATATAGCAGACATAGAAGATAAACTGTCTTTTGATAATCCTAAAGAAAGTTTGAGTGCCATAACCAATGGTATTACAGACCAATTTTTAGCAGATAAAATAGACGAAGAAGGAAACCATCAATTATCCTTAAAAACTGGTGAAATCTTGAGTTTTGTAACGGGTGGTGCTTCTGATAATTTTGTAAAAACCAAGATTAATGAATTTGGGGAACAAAAATTAGGAATCAATACTCAAAACGTAATAGGCAGTGTAGCAGAAAATGCCATAAAACTGGGTGTAGCTACCATAGTGACCAATTATGCTAAAAAAAATCTATATCATTCTGACTGGAAGAAAAAAGCGATAGGAATTGGGTTAATTTATCTAGCGCCATATGCCCTAAAATATGCCAGAGAAAAACTAGATGATTATCAAAAACAGGAAACCTTAAAAAGTCTGAATAAAGTTATTTAAAAAATGAAGCAAGAATTTATAATTTTCAGCAATCAATTAGAGCACATTTGGATTAGTTTTTTACACAAAATACCAGCTATTATTGTCGCATTATTAGTACTGGCAGTTGGGATTTTCGTGATTAAATTTACTTCTGGATACGCCAGAAAAACCATCCATGAAAAGGCAAAAGATTCTATAGTTACTACATTTTTGGTCAATATTATTTCAATCGTTCTTACCTTATTTTTAGTATCCATCAGTTTAGGAATTCTAGGTTTTGGCAATATTACAGATAAAATTTTGGCAGGTACCGCCATCACCACTTTTATCGTAGGATTTGCATTAAAAGATATTGGCGAAAATTTTCTTGCAGGAATTTTAATGGCATTTAGAAGACCTTTTAAAATTGGAGATTTAATAGAAGTACAGAAAATAAGAGGAAAGGTAAAAGAACTTTCTCTGAGAGAGACCAACATCCAAACATTAGACGGAAAAGACGTTTTTATCCCCAATTCTATTATTCTTAAAAACCCTCTAGAAAATTACACTTATCATCAATTGCTAAGAAGCGAATTTCTATTGACTCTGAAAATAGAAGATGATGTAGAAAAAATTATGACAGATGTTTTAAAAATTGTAAATACTTTCGAAGAGGTAGAAAAATCACCCAAGGCATCCATTACCATCGCAGATTTCGAGGACAACAAAGTGAAAGTAAGATGTTCTTATTGGTTTAAAACCACAGATGTTACCGCACCTGGTGGTGGATTAAGGTCAGAAATTCTAAGAAAAGTTTTGGTCTATATAAAATCAAACAACATCACCATTCCGCCTGCTACAACTTAATTTTGTATAAAAGAGTAGATTTATTTCAAAAAACTGATTTTTTTCTCCAAACATTCTAGCTCTATTGGTACAAATCCTACAAATTCTCCATCCATATCTATGGTCATTTTTCTATGATCGGCACTTTCTATAAAAACTTTTTTTGCTTCGAAGTAAGAAACTTGCGGATGTTTAATTTTTAAACATTTTTTAGCAGTACCAATATTCAGAAAATAATCTAATAAACTTACATTCCCAATATTGGTAATAGAAAATTGACCATCATCTATTACCGCTTGCGGAGCAATTCCTATGGCATTCCCAAAATATTTACCATTGGCAATTACAAAATTTAGAATTTTACCTTGGTAGAGCGTTTTGTCTGTGGTAATCCGCACTTTATTTTTCTTAAAAGTAGCCATCACATAAAGAATAGATGCCATATAATTAAATTTCGGGGAGAAATATCTTTGCATTTTTTCTTTCATAATCACCAATTCGCCACCAATTCCTACATCGGTAATATTAATGAAAAATCTTTCTGTAGATTCTTCTTTTTCATTAAAAAACTTAGCAAAACCTACGTCAACCATTTCAGATTAATGGTTTATGATATTTTGTTTTAGCTTTTTAAGGCTAGAATCTTCTATATTCCTTGCAAAATCATTACCACTACCTGCAGGATAAACGCCTATTTTAATTTCAGAAATTTTTTGCCAATCATAAGAATTTTCAGTCTTAAAACTATTGATTACGCCATTAATCATTTCGTTTAATGTGCCATCTCCGCCTACAGCAATCAAATAATTAAATCCTTCTGAAATGGCTTTTTGAGGCAATGTAAGCAAATGACCGTGGTATTCTGAAATAAAAAATTGATAGTCTAAATCAATAAAATGATGTTGCAATTCTATTTCTATACTTCTGAAATTTCTAATTTTTGGATTAATAAAAAAGGCGATCTTCTGCATCGAAATGTAAGCTGAGATTAAAATTGATTTTGAGATTCTTTTTATTGATTTTTACAAAAAATTAAAGATAACAATTTTTATTTAATCAAAAAACCAATCTATTACTCTACATTTTAGAGAAAACCTGTCCTAGAATAATGCCTGTAGCCATAGAAACATTGAGGCTTTCGGTAGATTTATTTTTACCAAAACGAGGAATGGTAATGCTCTGGGAAACCAATTTTTCTACATTTGGGCGCATTCCATTGCCTTCGTTTCCTAGAATTAGATTAAATTTTTCGGGAAAATTAAATTGATAAATGCTTTCGCCAACCATATCTGTACCAATATTTACGGCTTTATTTTGGCTCAAAAATTCTTCTATATCTGTATAAACTACATTTACTCTGGCAAAAGAACCTTTGGTAGATTGTATCACTTTCGGATTGTAGAGATCAACAGTGTCTTGACTGCAAATAATCTGCTCTATCCCAAACCAATCACAGAGCCTGATGATAGTACCTAGATTACCCGGATCTTGTATTCCGTCTAAGATAATTTGGATGTTTTGTGAAGGCAAAAGCTCTGTTTCTGGGATTTCTACTACCGCTACAGAATCTTTCGGAGTTTGCAGGAAACTTATTTTTTTTAAATCACGTTCTGTAATAAGATGAGATTCGGTAGTAAGAAATGATAACTCAGAAGGTTGAGTGCTATAAATTTCTTTAATTTTATACGAAGAATTTTTGAGTTCTGAGATGATTTTATTACCTTCAACCAAAAACAAATTGTATTTTTGTCTGAATTTCTTTTTGTCTAAAGACTGAAAAACTTTTATTTTATGAGCAGTAAGCATTTTCCGAAATATTTTCAAAAATACCACATATTTTTTTCTTTCGCAATTTTGCTATTGGTTTTGTATGCGTGCAGCACCACCAGTAAGGTTCCAAAAGGGCAATACCTGCTAACCAAAAATCATTTTGAGTACAAAGATGATAATGAATACAAAGACGAAATTCCTAATTTTGCAGCACAAAAGCCCAATAAAAAAGACTTTCTCATTATCCCAACCAGACTACTCATCTATAATCTCGCCAATCCGAAATATGATAGCATTGTCTCAGAATACATGACTTTTCCTAGCACAATGAGAACTGAAAAACTTAGAGATTCTCTTTTTATTAAATATAAGCATCCAGAATTTGTAGGAAAAAGTATTTTTTGGAGTAAATTATTCCATACTCTTGGTAAACCACCTGTAATTTTAGATGAAGGTAAAACCGCAAGCAGCGCAGAAAAAATGAGACAATTTTTGGTATTTAAAGGATATTGGGATGCTCGTGTAGATTATGCTACAAAAAAAGACTCTGCTGCTAAAAAAGCACAAAATATTTATAAAATTACTTATAAAGACCCTACTTTTATCAAAGATTATACTTATAAAATTCCTTATGATAACATTAGGGCTTTGTACGAAGATAATCTAAAGGATAGCTATGTAAAATCTGGTAAAATATTAAACCAAACCAATCTAGAAAATGAGGTAAAAAGAATTACCGAAAAAATGCAGGAAAATGGTTTTTATACTTTCAATAAAGATGGCGGAGAAATCTTTTTTACAGCAGATACACTAACTTCTAGAAAACTAGTACCACTTACCATACAAATTCAAAAAGACTCCATCAATTCTCCCTATAAAAAATATACCATAGGAGATATAGACGTAGAATATGTAAACAAAATAACCGATAAAACAACCAAAGACACACTTTACAGAGGAATTAACATCAAAAGAATAGATGAACAATACAAAATAAAAACTCTTTGGAGACCAATTACACTAAAAAAAGGAGAAATTTTCAATCAAACCAATCTAAATCTTAGCAAAAGAAACATTATTGCTATGAATAATTTTTCTATTGCTGATTACAGAGAAACCGTCAATCCGAATGATACAGTAATTAATGTAAAATATAGGCTTATTCCTTTACCTAAATATAATTTTAAAACTTCTTTTGACTTACATTATTCTCAAATTTTGAATCTTGGCTTTTCGCCATCAGCAGAGTTAACAGCCAGAAATATTTTTGGCGGTGCAGAAAACCTTACCACAAGTGTTTCTGGAACTTTCGGAACGGTATATACCCAAAAAAATCCTAATGCATTTCTTAATGCTTCAGAGTTTTCCTTGCAATTTGGACTTAATTTTCCTAGACTTCTACTTCCTTTTAATACAGAAAATTTTGTTCCAAACAAATATTCACCAGTATCTACCATTAGTTTAGGGGTTTCTTCTCAAAATAACATTGGGATGGATAGAAGAATCTTCAATGCTGGATTAAATTACTATGTAAATGTAAATGATAGAGTTACTCACAAATTATCTATTTTTAACACACAATTAAGCATTACTAAAAACAAAAGTGCTTACTACGATTATTTCCCTGCGGATTATGAATTATGGAAACAAGTTTCTGATAAATACTTTGTCTATAATCCAAGTGTAGGCTCAGAATATGATAACGGAAACGGAACCTTAACCAAAGATGATGTTACTAATATTATTTTAGCTGATAATAACTACATTAATTCATTAACTACAGAAGAACAACAAATTTTTCTTAATTATTTACAAGTTCTTTACAAAAAAGAAAGAATTACTCAAAATGTATTAATCAACTCTTTATTTTATAATTTCACTTATAATGAGATTGGCAAAAAAGATTATCAAAACCCATTTTTCTTTGACGGGAAGATAGAATTAGCAGGCAATCTATTAAGTTTATTGAGTAAAAAAAATATAACTTCTAATAATTTAAGTGTTAATAGCGGACAGATTTTTGGGATTCCTATTTCTCAGTTTGTGAAATTTGATGTAGATATTAGAAAATATTTTACCTTTTCTAACAAACACCAATTTATTATTAGACAAGTAGCAGGTGTAGGAATTCCGTACGGAAACTCTTCGAATATGCCATTCGTAAGATCATATTTTAGTGGAGGCAGTAATGATGTAAGAGCTTGGATTGCATTTGGAGGTTTAGGCCCTGCAGATTCTGATGTAGATAAAAGAGTAAGAGCCTATATGATGGGCAACGTAAAACTCACCACCAATATAGAATACAGATTTCCTATCAATAATATGTTCGAAGGTGCAATATTTACAGATGCTGGGAATATCTGGAGCCTAAAAGATACAGGAATTGGAGATGAATTCAAATTTAATAAATTTGTTTCTCAAATGGGATTAGGTAGTGGTCTTGGATTAAGAATTCACGTAGCTTACATCACCGTAAGACTAGATTTAGCATATAAACTGCACGATCCTAATAATGCAAAAGGTGAAAGATGGGTAATTGATAAAATCCAACCATTGAAACCGACATTTAATTTTTCTATTGGCTATCCTTTTTAATCAAATTTTCATGAAATCTTCATGATCTGAAATGCCAACGAAGATTGAGCGATTGCATATGACCATAAAAAACAATAAAATCTACATATGAAAAACAAATATATCATTTTTGCACTTCTAGCAAGTGCTACCGTTTTTTCTCAAGAAAAAAATCTCAAAAACATCACTATGCTTACTGATGGTGGAGATAATGCGGAAGCTTACTTTTCGCCAGATGGTAAATTTCTGACAATGCAAGTCACCAACAAAGATTTAGGCGTAGAATGTGACCAAATATTTCTCTATGATTTATCGAAAGACCTTTCTAAAAAATCTGCCAATCTAAAGCTAGTTTCCACGGGAAAAGGTAGAACTACTTGCTCTTTTTTTATGCCAGATAACAAACACGTTTTGTATGCTTCTACTCACGAAGGTTCTGCCGCATGTCCACCTCCGCCAGTTCCTAAAGATGGCAAATACCTTTGGGCAATTTATTCAGATTTTGATATTTATGTAGCAGATTTGAATGGTAAAATTACCAAAAAACTCACCAATTCTCCAGGTTATGATGCTGAAGCTGTAGTTTCGCCAGATGGCAAAAAAATAGTATTTACCTCTACCAGAAGTGGCGACCTAGAACTTTGGACAATGGATATTGATGGTAAAAACCTGAAGCAACTAACCTCAGGTTTAGGTTATGACGGCGGTGCATTTTTCTCTCACGATTCCAAAAAAATTGTATTCCGTGCTTCTAGACCAAAAACCGATGCCGAAATTAAAGAATACAAAGATTATCTCGCTCAGAATTTGGTAGCTCCTACCAATATGGAGATTTACACCATCAATGCAGATGGTACAGATTTAAAACAAATTACACATCTTGGCAAAGCCAATTGGGCACCTTATTTTACTCCAAATGACAAAAAAATCATTTTCTCTAGCAACCACCACTCTACCAGAGGATATGATTTCCAATTATATACCATAGATTTGGATGGTAAAAATTTAAAACAAATTACTTACGCCAGCGAATTCAATGCCTTCCCAATGTTTTCTAAAGATGGCAAAAAATTGGTTTTTAGCAGCAATAGAAATCAATCTAAGCCAAGAGAAACCAATGTATTTATAGCAGATTGGGTAGATGATGAACCCACAGAAAATGTAAACGAAGAAAATTTAAAATCTAACCTTTCTTTTTTAGCTTCAGACAACTTAAAAGGAAGATTAGCAGGAAGCGAAGGTGAGAAAAAAGCAGCTGAATACATCAGTAATAATTTCAAAAAATTAGGATTAAAAACAGAACTTCAACCGTTTGAATATTCGGTGAAACTTAATCCTCACGATGAAAATTCTTCTACGCCAAGTAAAGGAACAAATATCATCGGTTATTTAGACAATAAAGCTACGAAAACCATCATCATTGGTGCGCATTATGACCATTTAGGATTAAATGAACACCACCACTCTACACTGATGAATTCTGACGGACAAATACATAATGGTGCAGATGACAATGCTTCTGGTGTAACTGCCGTAATGGAACTCGCAAGAATTTTTTCTCAAAATAAAGCCCAAGAAAAAGTAAACTATGTTTTTGCTCTTTTCTCTGCCGAAGAAGACGGTCTTATTGGTTCTAAAAAACTAGCCGAAGATGTAAAATCGAAATATCCAAATGTAGTAGCTATGATTAATATGGATATGATAGGCAGACTAAACCAAGACAAAGTACTGAATGTAGGTGGAATTGGAAGCAGCCCAATTTTCAAAGAATTGATAGAAAAATATAAACCTGCTGGTTATAACTTGGCATTAGATGAATCTGGAACCGGACCAAGTGACCACACGAGTTTTTATTTGAAGGACATTCCTGTATTATTTTTCTTTACCGGAACGCACGAAGATTATCATAAACCAAGTGATGATACCGAAAAAATAAATTTTGAAGGCGTAAAAACCATTACGAGCTATGTTTTCGGGATTGCCAATGAATTGAGTCAAAAATCTGAAATTCCTTTCACCAAAACTAAAACTACCGCCACAAAATCTGCCCCTAAATACAAAGTAACATTAGGAATTATGCCAAGTTACGCTGATACCAAAGACGGACTGCATATAGATGGTGTAACAGACGGAAGACCTGCTGCTGTAGCTGGAATTGTTTCTGGAGATATCTTAATACAAATAGGAGATTGCAAAATCACTGAAGTCTATTCTTATATGGAATGCCTTGCCAAACTAAACGCTGGCGACGAAAGAGACGTAACCGTGATTAGAAACGGCGAAAAGAAAGTGTTTAAGGTGAAGTTTTAAATGGATGAAATTCCACTAAAATTATATGAAATTTTAGGATTTTCTTTTAGTTATCATATATTAAAGAAGAATTTAATTTGTGTTTTAGAAAATTACTATTCTGAAAGGAGTATTAAAAAGATTATTTTTAATAATTTTTTTTATTTTTTCTATCATCATTTTTAAGGTCTCACTATCAATATTAGTAGCATTTTTTAAGGAAATCAATATATCATAACTACCATTTTTATCATACTGATTATACAATGCTTCCGATATCAAAATTTTATATATTCTGGAAGTATTGCTATTAGGTATAATTCCACAAATAGTAAATTCTTGCTTTTCTCCAATCGGTATATTCAATAAGATTTTCTGATTAAGTTTAATAGGCATATTAATGTTCTCTAAATATGCCTGTTCCACTACAACTTCATTTTTTTCTCCCAACAATTCTGTGATGTAATTCATAAGTTCTTTTGTATCTTCTGATCTTTCATTAGAATTATAAAAACCATTTTTTGTATTCCACCT
>ERZ650306.1313-NODE-1313-length-14109-cov-9.072862_pt1 | contig 14109 bp, 16 predicted proteins | sample MGYA00376242_ERZ650306 | MGnify/ENA primary metagenome ERZ650306 (study PRJEB26733, sample SAMN07839244) | wastewater metagenome | biome: urban; feature: wastewater treatment plant; material: waste water | place: USA: North Carolina | collected 2016-03-31 ... | reverse complement strand
GCAAGATCATGACCACCGGCAAGCTCGGCGAGGTCATGCAGGAGTCCATCCAGGCCGCGCTGTCGGTGGTGCGCCGACGCTCCAAATCGCTGGGCATCCAAGAGGATTTCTATCAGAAGTCCGATATCCACATTCACTTGCCCGAAGGTGCGATCCCGAAGGACGGCCCGTCCGCCGGTATCGCCATCTGCACCGGGTTGGTGTCGGTGTTGACGGGTATTCCGGTGCGCTGCGACGTGGCGATGACCGGGGAGATCACGCTGCGCGGTGAAGTCCTGCCCATCGGTGGCTTGAAGGAAAAACTGCTGGCCGCAGTCCGCGGCGGTATCACACGTGCGCTGATACCCCAGGAAAACGTCAAGGATCTCACGGAGATTCCCGACAACGTGAAGAACGCGCTGGAAATCATCCCGGTCAAGTGGATCGACCAAGTGCTCGAACACGCGCTTGAGCGCGTGCCCGAAGCCTTGCCGGACACACCGACCAGTGACGTTGCCGTCGCCAAGCCGGCCGAGCCGACGGAGAACGGCGAAGTCGTCAAGCACTGAGCCCCGCGTTTGCGCATCATCAAAGCCGGCGAAGTTTGTCGGCTTTGATGAACTGATCAGCCAGAACCCTACCCAGCGGATTACGCTGTGTAGGGTTTTTTTCGCTCCATGTTTTCCGCCTTCCAACCTGTCGCCGTCGCCATTTCTCGCCGATTCTGCTGAGAAGTGGCGGCGGCTTCGGTTGTAGAAAGGCGGCGGTGTATTGGAACAGATCGCTCATCGCCTCGGCGGGAGTTGCGTAGCTCACGCCATGCGCGCGCATTCTTGAAGCTGGCGATGAAGCGCTCGGTCGATCCGTGCGTGCCATATTGGTGGGCGGATTCAACCGGTTGGAATGGAGTATTTTGGTAACCGTCCAGCCATTCCACCCTTGACGCTTCTGCCGGACAAGTTTGAGAGAGACTTCCGGATACGGCCATTTTTTAAGCCCTCGGCATTCCGCGACAAAAAGGCTTCCATGCCTCTGACCGATACGGCCATCCACAAGACGCTTCCAGTCGATAAGCCCTTCAAGTTCTCCGATGAAAAAGGACCTTTCCTGCCCATCAATCCGAACGGTTCGCGGTACTGGAAGCTCAAGTACCGATTTGCCGGCAAGGAAAGGAAACTCGCCCTTAGGCCCCATGAAAGGCTCTCACAATGCACGAGATTGAGTGAGGGTAGGACGAGACCGCCCGGAAAACAAAAAAGCCCGCAACGGCGGGCTTCTTCGGGTGTTTCTGAGGCTGCTTGAGGTTACCTGACACGGTAACTTGGTCCCCCCGACAGGGGTTTAGGAATCGAACCACCTCTCAAAACCCGCGCCGTTACTGGGTTTCCGACTGCCTGTAGGTCAAACTCTACCACGCAGTTATCAGAACAGCCAAGCGGATTGGGTAGAGAGAGGCTGGATTGCCGACCTACTCCAGTGGGTACCTCTCCGATTGGAGTTCGGCGAGCGATTGATAGAACGACGATTGGAAGGTCGTCACGGTGTTGTTGGGGTTCTGCACGCCGATGCAATTGCTGGCAGGGTCACCTTCAACGGTGATTGGATAGCACGCGGTGATGAGTTCATCTCCCTTCTGGCCTTGATGCGTCTCGATTCGCCATGCAATGACGGGGTCCGAAAGCCCAACTTCGCGGCCCTCCGGATTGTCATAGACGGTCAAAAAGCCCGGCTGGGCGGGCACGATTTGATAGGTCATTTTCTGTTTAGGCACTGTGCAAGCCTCCTACGGGTTAATTTTATTCGCATACACATATCTGGGGCCGGCGGCGGCTCTTTCAAGCCTCTGCGCCAAAATCCGGCGGAAATTTTCGAGGGGTCAGCCTTCGTAAGCAAAGCGCCTATTCCCCCCCGTACCCACCCCACGCGCACGCACGCACGCGCAGCCAACTAGGGACCGCATGGGCGCCCGGCAAAGCCTCTTGGCGTGCCCAGGTGCGGCCGTCCTCCTTGCCCAAGGCTCGCCTACGGCTGCGCAGTCCTTCACCCTCGGCGCCTCTTCCAGGCCCTTGCCGGCCTCCCTCGGGCCTCCTGGCGCCTACGCTCCCGCTGCGCAGGTAGCCATGTCCGAAACCGACCGTTATCGGACACCCCGATTCATCCTGTCCAAAACATAGCTTGACAGGGTATTGAACAGGGGCAATTATTCGGACATCCATATCGGACACCTTCAGGAGCCCTTCACCATGTCCCGCGTCTTCGCTTACTGCCGCGTCTCCACCCAAGACCAGACCACCGATAACCAAGTCCAGGAAATCAGGGGCGCAGGCTTCAACCTGGAAGACCGCCGCATCGTCCGTGAGGTCGTCAGCGGCTCCCAGGAGGCCAAGCAGCGCCCCGGATTCTCCAAGCTCCTGGAAAGGATGGATGACGGGGACGTACTCATCGTCACCAAGCTGGACCGTCTAGGCCGCAATGCGATGGACGTGAGGGCGACTATCGAAGACCTCGGCAAGCGGGGCGTCAGCGTCCATTGTCTCGCTCTCGGGGGAATGGACCTCACCAGTCCAGCCGGGAAGATGACCATGCAGGTTCTAGCAGCGGTGGCGGAGTTTGAGCGGGACTTGCTCATAGAGCGCACCCAGGCGGGACTAGCGAGGGCGAAGGCAGAAGGTAAGGCCATAGGCCGCCCCGGAGCCCTTTCAGACGCCCAGCAGGACACCATCCGGGACCGCCTGAGCAAGGGCGAGAGCGTGGCGGCGCTGGCGAAGGAGTTCAAGACCAGCCGGCAGACCGTCATGAGGGCGCGGGATAAGGCGCCGATGCTTTCATAGCTCGCCGCTACGCGGCTGCACAGGCGTGTGAGTGCTGCTATCTGTTTTGGTGCTCCTCCATCCCGCCCATCGGGGCCGCCATTAACGCCACCATCGAGCGCATCCGCACGGAAGCCGTGGAGACGTACAAGGCGGGCCAGCAGGAGAAGGAGCAGAACGCCCCCGACCTCAGCCAGCAGACCCCCGTCACCTTCCCTATTGTGTCCCCTGAAGCAAAGCGCCTGTGCGGCGAGGCTGTCGTGGCGCCCCTCACCAATCCCCAGGTGTGGGAGCACAAGTCCCTCGAAGTCGCTGTAAAGGCGCTCCCGCCGCTGCCCCCGGAAGGGCCGACCATGAGCAGCCGCGAGATTTCCGAGCTGACCGGGAAGGAGCACAAGCACGTCCTCAAGGACATCCGCGACATGCTTAGTGCCCTTTGGAAAAGCTCGGCCGAGTTTTCGGCTCAGTACAAAGACTCAACCGGACGCACTCTGCCGATGTTCAACCTCCCTAAAGACCTCACGATCACCCTTGTGTCCGGCTACAACGTCACCATGCGGCACCGTATCGTGACCCGTTGGATGGAACTGGAGGCTGCCCAGCCGACTGCCCCTTCCTTCGCCCTTCCGAAGACCTTCGCGGAAGCCCTGCGGCTGTCCGCAGACCTCCAAGAGGCCAACGAGAAGCTGGCAGAGGAGAAGGCGCTGTTGGAGCAAAAGACCGCCGTCCTGACCCATGTGAATGGCGAGCTGGCGCCCAAGGCCGCAGCCCTGGAGGTCATTTCCGGGGAACAGGGGCGGAGCCTTGGGCAGTTCGTGAGGACTCTGAAGGGCTGGCCCCTTCGAGTGTGCAAAATGGGCCGTCAAACGCCCTGAAACCCAATCGCAGCAAGGCTTTCGGTTAATCCCACCCGGTTAAACACCAGCTCTAGCAGAAAAAGTCATGCTATTTGAATAAAAACTAGCGCCTGCTATTGGCGGTCCTGAGCCGCTCCCACCTCCACAACCCCTACGTCGCCACCTCGATGCCACCTTCAGGCAGGCCGCGTCACGTCCATAGGAATCCCACCCACAATGAGCAGTCACCCCGCAGCCGACGACTTCGGCACCCCACTCGATCACCTCCAAATACTGACCGTCGCCAAGATACGAAGGAAACCCACCGTCACCGAGTTCATAGACACGATGACCGGCGAAATCATCGACGCCAAGACCGCGCAGAAGATGGGCGTCAGGAGCATTCGCCCCGATGCCAGGGTGCGCCGTGAGGCCAAGATGAAAAGCCTGCGAAAGGAGCCCCGCGCATTCGCGGAATTCATCCTCAAGTTCCGTGATGGGCGCTGCAAGTTCCTCGTCGGCCTCTCTGAACTGGTGTCCCTGTACGCCAGGATGACCGAAAAGGCGGCAGAGCATGTCAGGCGCTATCTTCCGAGCCTCGCCAAGGCCGGCATTCTTGAGGATGACCACGCACTCAACGAGGACTTCATGCTCCACAATCCCACGGCGGGGAAGGCAGCGGCCAAGGGTGACGCCTTCCGTGCCTCGTGCATCGCGGGACGCCTGCGGGCGGGCTTCCAAGGTGCGCCCAAGGATGCGCAGCTCAGATAAAAGCTGCGGATTCATCCACTTTCAAAGACTATATCTTATTGTATTTAAAGTAAAAAGACCTGTTCAGCCTAATAATATAAGGGGAGTAGGTCAGAAGCCGCGTGAAGCAGCCCTCGAGAAGCACCGCGACCACCATCGCCTCTTGAGGACGGCCCTACGATAACTGACACCAAGAATGGATCAACCCATGCCCGACTCTTACGATGCCGTACTCGCCCGGACCACCGCCCGCAGGCGCATTGACCCCAGGATGCAAGCCCTCATTGCGGACATGATGACCCCCGAAGGCCACCCCGCAGGCGCCCCTAAGCCCATCGTCCCACCCTCGCAGCCTATCGACGGCCCCGGCTTCTTCAAGGAGCCCAAGCGGGCCGTTGTGGGCAGCATCCGAGATGCGGTTAATGCACACCTCGCCGCCCAGGGTCATACCCCGCCGGGCTTCCTTGAGGAGGCATACCGCGCCCTTGCGGGCGGTCTTCGGGATGCAGCCCAACAATCCGTTGAGCTTGTGAATACCGCCACCCACGGCATCAAGGAGCGGATGCAGGACACCCCCTTCGGCCGTGTAGGCGCCCCCGCAGCGCCTGCGCCGGAAGCCCCTAAGCTCCCCGACGTGGCCGACAACGAAACCAGCACCGGGCGCGTTGCGCGGCGCATGGTCGGGGTGACGGCGGGCGCTGCCGCTGGTGCAGGACTGGGCGCGATGCGGAACATGCTGTCAGCTACCGCAGTAGCGGGGGCGCCTCTCGGTGCCGTGCTCTACGGCACGCGGGACGAAGCCCGCAGGGCGAAGGAGGAAGAGCGCAAGCGCCTGGAGGCGCAGCGTCAGCGCGCCCTTCAAGCCCAGGAGTACGGCGACCAATGACCGCCACTCTCGGGGCGAGCCCTGCGCTCCCGCTTTGCGGGTAGCCTTGGAAAAGGAGAAGGCCCCCAAGCTCGCCGCAAGCGGCAGCGCAGAATCTCGGGAGCCTTCTGTCAAGTTCAAACTGCCTAGCCTGCGCCTCGGCCCCTCCAGGCGCCGACGTTAGGCCACCATTCCAGGCCCATGCCGGGGCCACTGATAGACCGCCGGGACGGCGTGAGGGCCACCCCTCGGGGTAATCCTCGCACCCGTCTCAAGGGCTTCCAGGCGCCGCCGCAGGGCTTCACCCTTGGCGGTCAGACTCACCCACAGGCGCCGGCCTTCCTTGGAGGTCTTCACCAGCCCCCGACCCTGGACACTCCGCCCCAGCCCATCACCCAAGATAGACAGGTCATAGGGCGTAGCCCCTAGGTCCTCGGCAGGGACCGCTCCAGGCGCCCCCGCCAGCGTCATCAAGGCGGACACCTGCGGCAGGGACAACTCCCGGCCTCCAAGTTCATCGGACAGGAGCCGGATGGACTCACGCACCGCAATGGCAAGGAAGCACATTAGACGGCCTCCTGCGCAGCCGAAGGAGAGCCCAGCGAGGCGCTACGGGCTTCCGTGGTCAGCACCCACAGGCGGCCCCGATAGGCCACCTCAAGGCCGCTCCCGTCAGTGTAGGCAAGGACGGTATCCGACAGCCGGCGGCCGTTCATCCAGTCTTGCCCGGCCTCTTCCAGGACGACACGACGGGAAGGAGAGAGCAGGGCGCCAGCGATGGACACGAGAGCACGGAAGGCGGCGTTGGAGATGATGGATTGCATGTGATGGTTCCTTTCAGCGTATGGGCGTGACGAGACGGGGCCACGATGCCCAGTCTTGACCCCGGATGATTCAAAGGGTCAGGACTCGCCTACAGCGGCCTGAAGGTGCTTCTGACGGATGCTCAGGGTGTGGCCGTCGCCATACACCTTGTCGCCTACGAACTCCTTCGCCCATCCGCCAATTTCCAGGGCAATCTCTGACGGGCAGCCTGTATTGCGCAGGCGGTCCCGTAGGGTGTGGCGGAAGTCGTGGGAGGTGTGCTCCTCAAAGCCTTGCGCCTTGATCCACTTGTTCAAAGTTGCGGAGGCGGAGCCGTTCTTAGCCTTGCCGTCCTCGCCTACGTATTGAGGGAAGGCGAACACCTGCCCAGGCGCCGCCGTCTCATGGATGCGTTTAGCAGCCCACAGGGCCACGCCGACCAGCGGGACGCCCCGGAAGCTATCCTTCTTCCGGCGTCCGTTCGTGGCGGCCTTGTCGGTCTTGATGCCCCGCGCCGAGTTCTTCGTGAAGACCACGTAAGGAATGGGGTCGTCAAGGATCACCTCCGCCAGGGTCAGGCCCACCACCTCACCAATACGGGCGCCTGTGCCCATCTGGACGGCGATAGCCCACCGGGCAGAGTCATCGGCCGCCCGGCAGATGGTCGCCAGCTTGGACCAATCGGCATCACTCAGCGGGCGGCCTTCCTCGGCGTCCTCGCCCTCGTTCTTGATTGTCGGCTTCTCGAAGTGGTTGGGAAGGTGAAGCTCTTTCTCCAGGACGTACTTCGAGAAGACAGCGCGCAGTTCGTTGAGATAGCGGCGAGTCGTGCCGGTCTTCCTCCCCCGGTCCGCCTCGTGCTCAATGAAGGCCCGGACGTGCTCCCGGCGAATCTCCCGGACGGGCTTATCGCCCACGGCCGCTACGAAGCACGTAATGGCGCCTTCGACCTTCTTCCGGCGGTCTTCGTCGTCGCCCTTCTGGTGCGCTCGCAGATACACCTCCAGGGCATCCTTGAGCTTGTCCTTCTTCGGCTTGAGCAAATCGAGGGCAGCCACTTCCACCGGCCCCAGGTAGGACCGTGGATCAGCTTGCCGATACGTCTCGTCACAGTCGTCCGCGTAAGCCTCTCGGGCAGCCTCGAAGGGGCGGAGGAGGGCGTCAAGGGCCGCCTCATCCTGCGAGGGTGCATGGGGCGTAAGACCGTGCTCTAGGAGCAGGTGAAGAGCCTGGACCTCGGCGGCCTCTGCGGAGGCGTTCGGATCAGCCCGGAGCAAGTCCCATTGCCGTTCGTGCTTTGCATTTAGGAGCTTGACCTTCTTCAAGGCCACGGCGGGGTCAGTGGTCCCCAAGGGCACCTTGATTATCTTCGTCGGGAGCCTGCCGCGAAGGTCTGAAGGGACCGCGCGCTGGTAGTAAAACAGCCCGTTGTCGCGCTGTTCGGTGTAGCGAATTGCCAAGAGAAGAAGAGAGCGGGAAGGCCGCCGATGTTGCCTTTTCATGTGGTCCTCTACCATGAAACTACCACAGGCAACACCGGAAATTCGGCGTAACTACTTGATTTTGATTGACTTTTTCAAGTCGAGTGGTCCCCCCGACAGGAATCGAACCTGTATCTGGCGCTTAGGAGGCGCCCGTTCTATCCATTGAACTACGGAGAGAGAAGGGCGGCATTCTATCCCGGTGGGGCCGGAAAGCGCCATGCCTGTTTGCAGGGTTCAATGTCGGGGGAAGTGTTGCGGCTTCAGGACGCGGTTTCCATCTGAGACTGCAGATAGTTTTGAAGGCCGACCTTGTCGATGAGTTCGAGCTGAGTTTCGAGGTAGTCGATGTGTTCCTCGGTATCTTCTAGGATGTGCTGGAAGATGTCGCGGCTGATGTAGTCGCGGACCGACTCGCAATAGGCGATGGCGTCTTTCAGATGGGTGTGGCCGCCCTGTTCGACTTTGAGGTCGCCCTGCAGGCATTCAGGGACATTTTCTCCGATCAGCAGCTTGTCGAGGTTTTGCAGATTGGGCAGGCCTTCAAGAAAAAGGACGCGTTCGATCAGTAGATCGGCGTGCTTCATTTCTTCGATGGACTCGTCGTATTCGTGCTTGCCGAGCCGGGTAAGACCCCAATTCTTGTACATCCGCGCATGGAGGAAGTACTGGTTGATGGCTGTGAGCTCGATGGTGAGCTGCTTGTTGAGGTGTTGCAGGACTTTCTTGTCGCCTTTCATGCGGCCTCCTGAACCAGTAGAAACGGGCTATGGCTATTGACGGGCGGAAACGCGACGGACGCATTTCCATCGAGGGCTTCCTGGAGACACTGATGTGCGCACTTGGCGCAACGCCCGCACTCTTCGGTGACACCCAACTCTACGCGAAGATCGCGGAGCCGGCGAGCGCCGCAGGCGACCGCGGATTCGATGTCTCTTTCGGTGACGGCGCGGCAGACGCAGATGTACATGACAGTGTTTCCTTTGTTGCCTTCAGACAGGATAAAGCCGAAGCACCAACTGCATCGCCAGACCGGCGCCCATCAGCCCCAGAACGAGCAGGGCGGCCACGCCGATGGCGGGAAGCGTCTGGGGCGCGGCGCGGTTGGACGAACGGGGGCGGGCGGCAGGAAGTCGGGACATGGTGGTCACTTGGTCAGGATCAGTTTGCCTGCGCGGGTGGTGCGCAGCGCGTAAATCATGCCTTCGTGCTCGATCAGTACGCAGGCCCGGCCTCCCAGCAAATCCTGGCTCCGGATCGGCTCGTCGAACTGGCCGGGCGGGAGCGCGGAGGCGCCATCGGGCTGGGTCGTGTCGGGTGGGGCGGAGGACATGTCGGGAACTTATAAAGGCAAATGAGAATAATTCGTATTAAACATTTTGCCTCCGGTTTCGTCAACAGCGCGATGGCGATAATGTGCAGATATTCACCCTCACGCGGTAACCCGACCCAATGCGCACTCACCAGGAGCGATTGCCGAGTGCTTCGACGGCTTGATCGCCCGGCGGGGTAGAATCCGTCCCTTCCTGTCCGTACGCCTTTTTCCGCTCCATGCCGCTGATTACACTCGACGATGCCTGCCTTGCCTTTGGTCACGTTGCCCTGCTCGACAAGGCCGCTTTTCAGCTTGATCCCGGCGAGCGGGTGGCGCTGATCGGACGTAACGGTTCCGGCAAATCGAGTTTGCTGAAGGCGCTGGCCGGTCAGTCGATGCTGGACGACGGTCGCTTGTGGCGCCAGCCCGGCGCACGTGTGGCCTATGTGCCTCAGGAGGCGGATTTCCCCCTTGAGCGCAGCGTTTACGCGACGGTGGCCGACGGCCTCGGCGACGTGGCGCAACTGCTGGTCGACTACCATGCGGCGATGCTGGCGGTGGCAGATGACCACAGCGAGGCGGCGCTGGCGCGGCTTGAAGACGTTCAGCATCGCGTCGAGGACGCCCAGGCGTGGCGTTTGGAGCAGAAGGTGGAGCAGGTGCTGGCCCAGATCAAGCTGTCGGGCGAGGCTACGGTGGGCAGCCTTTCGGGCGGTGGCATGAAGCGGGTGGCGCTGGCCCGTGCCCTGGTCGGCGAACCCGAGATCCTGCTTCTCGACGAGCCGACCAACCACCTGGACATCGACGGCATCCTGTGGCTTGAAGAGCTGATCCGCGATTTTTCCGGTGCGGTGGTGGTGATCACCCACGACCGGGTTTTTCTCGACAACGTGGCGACGCGCATCGTCGAACTCGACCGCGGCCAGTTGGCGAGCTTTCCGGGCCGTTTCAGCGAATATCTGCTGCGCAAGGCCGAGCAACTGGAAGCCGAGGAAAAGGCCAATGCCCGCTTCGACAAGTTGCTGGCGCAGGAGGAAGTGTGGATTCGCAAGGGCGTCGAAGCCCGTCGAACCCGTAACGAAGGTCGCGTGCGGCGGCTCGAGGCCCTGCGCCGGGAGCGCGGCGCGCGGCGCGATCGTTTCGGTAACGTCAAGCTCGCCCTCGATCGGGGCGAGGGCAGCGGCCAGATGGTTGCCGAACTGGACCACGTGAGCAAACGCTTCGGCGAACGCACCGTCGTGCGCGATTTTTCCACGCGCATCCTGCGCGGCGACCGTATCGGCCTGATCGGGCCCAACGGCGCCGGCAAGACCACGCTGCTGAAGATGATTCTCGGCGATCTTGAGCCGGACGAAGGCACGGTGCGCCGCGGAACCCGCCAGACGGTGGCCTACTTCGATCAATTGCGCGCCCAGCTCGATCCCGAGGCGCCGCTTACAGAAGTCATCAGCCCCGGTTCCGACTTCGTGGAAATCGCCGGTCATCGCACCCACATCATCGGTTACCTGGGCGATTTTCTGTTCTCGCCGCAACGTGCCCGCTCGCCGGTCAAGTCGCTTTCCGGCGGTGAGCGCAACCGCCTGCTGCTGGCCCGGCTGTTCGCCCGTCCGGCCAACGTATTGGTGCTCGACGAGCCGACCAACGACCTGGACATCGAGACCCTCGATCTGCTCGAAGATCTGCTGGCCCAGTACGATGGCACAGTCTTTCTGGTCAGCCACGACCGGGCCTTCCTCGACAACGTGGTGACCCAGGTGATCGCGGCCGAAGGCGACGGAAGGTGGAAGGAATACGCCGGGGGTTACGACGACTGGTTGCGTGTGCGCAAGGTCGCCGCGGTGGCGCCGGCCACACCCAAGGCCGTGGCGCCGAAGAAGGAGGCGCCGCCGCCAGCGCCGGTCGCCGCCAAGCCGGTCAAGCTGAGCTGGAAGGAGCAACGCGAACTCGAAGCCTTGCCGGATCGCATCGCCGCCTTGGAAGAGGAGCAGGGCGCGATCCAGGCCCGGCTCAACGATCCGGCCATCTATCGGGACGCGCCGCAGGACGTGCCAGCGCTCAACGCCCGTCTGCAGGCGCTGGAGGCGGAAGTCGAAGCCGCCATGCTGCGCTGGGAAGAGCTCGAAGCCCGTTCGGGCGGCAAGTAGCCAGGCGGAACATCAGATCGGGGGCAGGGCGCCGTCCGCCCGTCCGCCGGCCGTGAGCAGGCGCTCGGCCGCTTCGTGGGGTACCGACAAGCGGTGGAGCAGGTTCTCGCGGCCGATGTGCAGCAACTCCTCGATGGCGCTGAGATCGTCGGGAATGGCCGCATCGTCCCATCCTTGGGAGGTATGGCGGGCCAGGCTGTTGGCCAGTTGGACGGTGCGGACGCGGGCATTGTGGATGTACTTCTCGTCCATCATCGAGACGAGGAGTTCCGGCAGGTGCCAGTGGCTTACGAGCGCCAACTGCAATTCCTTGGCCGAAAAATTGAAGACCATCCGCTGGGCCGCCGCCGAACGCAGGCTGTGTTCGGCACGTTGCATCGCGTAGACATCCTGGGTCAGGGTTGGGGCGAAGGTCCAGCACAGGATTTCGGTGACCTCGGAGAGCAGCGCCGCAACGGTGATCTCATCCACATCCAGATCGTGACGCAGGATTGCCCAGTCGCGGGCGTAGCGTGCCGCACGGCGGGCGCGGCTGATCACCTTCAGGACCCCGATCAGTGCCTTAGGGTGGTCGGCGATCTGGTTCTCGATGGTCGGCACGTCGGAGAATTCGTGCAGGAAAGGCGAGATGCCCATCATCATCACCGCCCGCTCGATGGTGGTGATGTCATGGTTCTGGCGTGCCCGTCGCTTCGCTTCGATGTGGATCAGCACCTTCAACGTCATCATCGGATCGCCCAGCACAAGGGCCGCTACCGTGCGGCCGTTGATGCTGTCTTCGTGCTCGCGCATGGCCTGCAATTCCTTGGCCGTGTGCTTGAGGACGGGCAGGGCTTCGAGGCTGAAGAATGCGATGTAGGAATCGAGGCTGTCGAATGCCTGGGTGATCAGGGCCATTTTGGATCTCCGGCGGGCGATGACTCCATTTACGGCGCGGCGACGCCGGGATTGAGGACGGTTGCGGAAAGGCCGGCCGGGCCGACGCTATAATCGGCGGACGAACAACATGGGGCGCCATTGCGCACCCGCTCGAGAGGAGAGAAGCACATGTCCAACGCCGTTTCCCCGTTCCAGGCTTTCGTGATTCGCCAGGATGAAAACCGCAAGGTCGTCGCTGCCATGGAGTCGATGGCCGTCGATGCGCTCGACGCGGGTGAAGTGCTGATCCGCGTCGCTTATTCGAGCGTCAACTACAAGGATGCGCTGGCGGCCACCGGCGCCGGCAAGATCATCCGTCGCTTTCCCTGCGTTGGCGGCATCGACATGTCGGGAACGGTCGTCGAGAGCGCCGACCCGCGCTTCAAGCCGGGCGACGAGGTCATCGCCACCAGTTACGATATCGGCGTCGCCCACCACGGCGGTTATGCCGAGTACGCGCGCGTGCCGGCGGCCTGGACGGTGCCGCTGCCGGCCGGGCTGTCGCTGTTCGACGCGATGGCGCTGGGTACGGCCGGTTTCACCGCGGCACTGGGCATCGTGCGCATGGAAGACAACGGCCTCGCGCCGGCCAACGGTCCGGTGGTGGTCACCGGTGCCAGCGGCGGCGTGGGCGGGCTGGCCATCGACATGCTGGCGGGTCTGGGTTATCACGTGGTCGCGCTCACCGGCAAAGCCCATGAAGAGGGCTACCTCAAGGGCCTCGGCGCCGCCGAGATCAAGCTGCGCGACACCATCGACCCGGCCACCACGCGTCCGCTCGATGCCGGGCTGTGGGCTGGCGCCGTGGATAACGTGGGTGGCGACATCCTTGCCTGGGTGCTGTCGACCATGAAACAGGCCGGCACCGTGGCCAGCATCGGCAATGCCCAGAGCATCAAGCTCAATACCACGGTGTTTCCGTTCATCCTCCGTGGTGTGAGTCTGCTCGGCGTCGATTCCGGCTACATCGGCGAGCCGACCCGCAGCCGGGTGTGGCAGCGCCTGGCCACCGACCTCAAGCCGCGCCATCTGGCGGCGATGACCCGGACGGTGCCTTTCGCCGAACTTCCGGGCGTTTTTCACGACTTCATCGAAGGTCGCGTCAAGGGGCGCACGGTGATTGCCGTTAAGGAGTGAAATTCCCAAGAGCGAGTCCAGCATGAGCGATCACAGCGATCAGAGTCTTCCCCGGATTCTGATCATCGACGATTCCCGGATGGTGCGGGCTTCCATCATCCGGCACGTGCGGGACCGCTTCGATGTGCGCGAAGAAGTCGATGGCGAGGCCGGCTGGCAAACCCTGCTGGTCGACCCCACCATCCAGGCCGTGATCACCGACATCGGCATGCCGCGGCTCGACGGCTACGGTCTCCTGGAGCGGATTCGCAGCTCTCGCCTGTCACGCATCAACACCTTGCCGGTGGCCGTCATCTCCGGCGACGACGAACCGGAAGTCCGGGTCAAGGCCAAGAGCGCGGGGGCTACGGACTTCATTTCCAAGAGCATCGGCAACATCGAACTGCTGGCGCGCCTGGAAGCCCTGACCCAGCTGGCCCGCACCCAGCGCGATCTCGAAGAAAGCCGCGCGGCCCTCGCCACCGCGAGCCCGGTCGACCCGGCTTCGGGTCTGGCCACGCCGTCCTATCTGCACTACCACGCCAGTCAGGAACTCTCCCTCGCGCGGCGCCACAACGGCGAGCTGTCGGTGATGGTCGTCGAGATCGACCAGTTCGATTCGGTGGTGACCCGCTACGGCGCCCACGTGGCCCAGCTGATCAACCGCAAGCTCTCCAAGATACTTGCCACCCGGCTGCGCAAGGAAGACACCGTGGCCGAACTGGCCACCGGACGTTTCGCCGTCGTGTCGCCCAGCACCAGCATGAGCGGCGCGGGGGCGTTTGCGTTGCGTCTGTGCAGCGCCATCGACCAGATCGTGATGACCTACCGGGAGGAGCGCATCCGGATTCACCTGACCGTCGGCCTAGCCACTTCCGAAGCCGGTCGCATGCAGACCGTCAGCCACCTTATCGGCGTGGCCCTGCAGCGCGTGGCGAGCGGTCAGGCGGCGGGCGGCAACCGGGTCATCGGCGATCGCGGCGAATTGACGCCCGAAATGATGCCGGCGCCGCCGAAGCCGCCGGTCAGCATCGACCAGATCCTGCAACAACTTCGCGCCGGCGGCGCCGACGCCGAACTGCGCAAACAAC
>ERZ650306.1311-NODE-1311-length-14113-cov-12.813914_pt1 | contig 14113 bp, 10 predicted proteins | sample MGYA00376242_ERZ650306 | MGnify/ENA primary metagenome ERZ650306 (study PRJEB26733, sample SAMN07839244) | wastewater metagenome | biome: urban; feature: wastewater treatment plant; material: waste water | place: USA: North Carolina | collected 2016-03-31 ... | reverse complement strand
GTCAGCCAGTCGGCCACGCTGAGGCGGCGGCGATTGACGCGCACGGTCATCGGCGGGTGCTGATTGCTGGCGGTGAGAATGGCTTTCCAGTCTTTCGGGTACGCCTGCTGCACCGCGCCCACCCACCAGTCCGGGTGATTCCAGAAAGCCGTCGGCTCGCGGCGCAGCGCGGCGGCCAGTTCGTCGTGACGGCGCTGGAAGTTGCGCAGCACGGCATTGGTCAGCCCCTTCAGCCGGCCGCCCTCGTGGGCGGCGGCCACGCGCACGGCGTGGTCGACAATGGCGTAGGGCGCAGCCTGAGTGTGCTCCAGCTGATACAGGGCAACAATCAGCAGGCGGTCGATGCGGCTGTCGGTCAGCGGCCGGCTCAGCAGCTTGTCCAGCGCGCCGCGCAGCCAGCCGTAGTGACGCAGCGCGCCGTGGGTGATGTCCATCACCGCCGCCCGCTCGGCCGGGGCCAGCGCAGGGTGCTGACGCCAGGCAGTGGCCAGCGTATCGGTCAGGTTCTTGCCCGACAGCACGGTGTCGAGAATATGGGCGGCGAGGGTCTGGATGGTTTGCATGATGTGAAAACCGCCACGGCAACGCGTGGCGGCGGGGATGTTGAATCAGCCGGATTGTAGCCGAAACCGGGCCAGGGCGTGCGGTTTCGCCGCCAAACCCGCACAACAAACCCGGATATACCCTGGTACGGAACAAAGCAGGCGGGTTTGGCCAGCGGACCGGAGAAACGCTGACAAAACGCCGCACAGCGATCCTGGCTAGGCGAGTGACCGCAGACAGGGCAACAAGTCCGGCCCAGCCAGGCGCTATTGTGCGCGCTTTTTACTCGCCCAGCCGCGCCGGCAGGCTGTGCCCCGCCAGAAACTCGCGCGCGGCCAGCCGTTTGCCGCCAGCGGCTTGCAGTTGGGTGGCCAGCAGCGCGCCGCTGCCGCAGGCAATGCGCACGCCGTCGGCGTCGGCCGCCAGCACGTCGCCCGGCGCGCCGGCGCCGTCGGCCAGTTGGGCTTGCCAGATTTTCAGCGCCTCGCCCCCGGCCAGGGTGCTGGCGCCGGGGAAGGGGTTGAAGGCGCGGATTTTGCGGTGCAGCACTTCCGCCGGCAGCGACCAATCCAGCTGGGTTTCGGCCTTGCCGATTTTTTCGGCGTAAGTTACCCCCTCGGCCGGCTGCGGCTGCGGGCTCAGCGCGTCCAGCTGGGCCAGCGCCGCCACCATGGCTTGCGCGCCTTGGGCGGCCAGGCGGTCGTGCAGGCTGCCGGTGCTGTCGTCGGCGTGGATGGGCTCGCGCACGGTCAGCAGCATGTCGCCGGTGTCCAGGCCGACGTCCATTTGCATGATGGTGACGCCGGTTTCTGCATCGCCGGCCTCGATGGCGCGATGAATCGGCGCAGCGCCGCGCCAGCGCGGCAGCAGCGAGGCGTGGATGTTCAGGCAGCCGCGCGTGGGCATCTCCAGCACGGCTTTGGGCAGAATCAGCCCGTAGGCGGCCACCACCATCACTTCGGCGCCGACGGCGGCGATTTCCGCCTGGGCTTCGGCGGTTTTCAGCGTCAGCGGCTGACTGACCGGCAGGCCGTGCGCCAGCGCCAGGGTTTTCACCGGGCTGGCTTTCAGCTTCATGCCGCGCCCGGCCGGGCGGTCGGGTTGGGTGAGCACCAGGGCGATGTCGTGGCCGGCGTCAATCAGCGCTTGCAGCGCGCTGGCGGCGAATTCCGGCGTGCCGGCAAAAATCAGTTTCATCGGGCGGCTCTCCTGCGCCCTTACAGGGTGCGCTTTTCCTGTTTTTTCAGTTTGGTGCGGATGCGGTTTTGCTTGAGCGGCGACAGGTATTCCACAAACACCTTGCCCTCCAGGTGGTCAAGCTCGTGTTGCAGGCACACCGCCAGCAGGCCATCAGCCTCGACGGTGAACAGCTGGCCGTTGGCGTCCAGCGCGCGCACCGTCACCTGGCTGGCGCGCGGCACTTTATCGTAGACCGCCGGCACCGACAGGCAGCCTTCTTCGCCGATTTCTTCTTGTTCCGAGCGGGCGACGATTTCCGGGTTGATAAACGCTTGCAGCTGGTTTTTTTCTTCAGACAGATCAATCACCACCACGCGCTCGTGCACATTCACCTGGGTGGCGGCCAGGCCGATGCCGTGGGCGGCGTACATGGTTTCGCCCATGTCGGCAATCAGGGTGCGGATGCGGTCATCCACCTGGGCCACCGGCTTGGCGCGGGTGTGCAGACGGGGGTCGGGGTAATGCAGGATATTGAGCAGGGCCATGGGTGTGTTCGGGAAAGAATGGGGGCGAGGCGCCCGGATGCGGCATTATAGCCCGACGCCGGATGGCGGCAAAAATCAGGCCTATCTGGCGCTGTCTGCGGCGGCACGCTTGGCCAAGCTGGCAACACGGCGGGCATGAACGCTTTGGCCAAGCTCAGCATGCTGAAAACCCATCAGGATGATTTTGTTTTATGTTTCCAGCGCCATTCGTTTAGCCCCTGATCTTCGATGCCAACAGGTGCTTTTTGGTTTTGCCAGCAAACACGCCGCCGGAGTGATCAAGGTCGGGATCCGGTCGAAGGCCAAGTGTTTTCACAAAACGTGATTTGGTGTTTGTCGCAAAGGCTTCTACACGCGCTTGCGCCACGGCTACGCTGTGCGCGGCGTCTGTGATCGGCTCTACCGAAGTCACCCACCCAATGCGACGCTTGCGGATTTTCATAAAACCCCCTGTCTATATCAACACCCCAGATGGTCAAGTAGGGTATAGCCGGCGCTCAAGACGCACTATTTTCTGGCCTTTCTTGACGCAGTGTGTAAAGCCTAACGTCCCATAGAAGTTCACCAGGCTCTCCACTGGCTTTGCAATGCTCAACATCGTGCAGCCAAGCGCCACCGCTTGCAGTTCAAGATAACGCACGGCAAGCTGGGCAAACACACCGCTCAATGGCGTTTCTTGCTCGGGATTTGCCGCCAGATAATGAATCGACGCATACACCCTGTTGCGGCTGATTCTACCAAGCACCAATCCACACAATCTTGGCGGCTGATTATTGTACGTAGCCCAAATAGCGGCTTCGACGCGTCTTGGCCGACGATGGAACTTGCGCACCTCCCGTGACCAACTCCATCCCGGAATTCGATCATGCGCATATCGCCACTGATCTGCCATCTTGGCCGCATCATCAGAAATGCCAGTAAGACGAATAGTGTGCGAGATAGCATCGCCAATATCGCGCTCAACCTGACGATAGACCATATGACGAATCTGGCTGAACCTGTTTTCTGCCTCATGCAGGCTCTCTGCTTGCACAGGATGCGTCATGTCGTACCCGGCTGTTTACACACAAGTTTTTATCATAAACCAAGGCGGCGATAGTGTGTGGGTTTAGCGTCGCTCACCAAACTCCACGCAACAATCCTGGCTACTCGATGCATGGTGACAGCTAGGACCACAGGCGCATTTTTTCATGACCTGCCCAACACAACGCCCCCTGTGCCATCAGCGTCAGGGGGCGTTGTGTTGGGCGGCGAATTTACACTTCCGCCAGCGCCAGTTCCAGGCAGGCGTCAAAGTGCCGGCGCGCTTCGTCGGCGCGGTCCAGCGCCTGCAATAGCCGCGCCAGTTCGGCGTGGGCGGCCAGGGTGGGCTGGATGGACAGGCTGGCCTCAAAATAGCTTTGCGCCTTGCCCCACAGCTGGCCGGCGCGGGCCAGGCGGCCCAGGGTCAGCAACAGCTGGGCGTCGCGGCTGTGGCTGGGCAGCAGCGCCTCGCCCAGGCGCAGCAGTTCGATGCGGCGCGCCTCGCTGACTTGGTCGGCCAGCTCGCCCAGCTCGCTGACCAGCTCGCTGCTGTAGTCGTCTTCCAACAGGCCTTGCAGCAGGTGGGCGGCGTCGTCGGCTTGCTCCAGCTTGGCGTATTGCTGCGCCACCGCCAGCGCCAGGCTGGGGTTTTGCCGCTCTTGCGCCGGAATGCGCTGCCACCACTGGCGCAACTCCTGGCCGTCGATCAGCTGCGGCAGCTGGTCGCGGTAGGCGGCCAGCCGGTAGCGGCGCGCTTGCTCGGCGCTGATGGCTTCGGATTTGAGCAGTTTTTCCGTCAGCGCCAGCACATGCTCGGGCGAGCTTTGCAGCTGGCGGATTTTCAGCTCCAGGCGCAGCGCGGCGGTGAGGTTGGGCGATTGCGCGCGCGCGGCTTCCACCGCCGCCAGCGCATCCACCGTGCGTTTTTCGTCCAGCAGCAGCTCGGCTTCCAGCATGCGGCGGGCCAGTTGCAGGCCATTGCCCAGGCTGTCCATGCGCGCCAGATAGCCATCGCGGCGGTCGTAGGCGCGCATGGCGTGGGCGGCGCGCGCCGCCAGCAGCAGCGCCACGCCTTGGTTTTCCGGGCTTTGTTCGTTTTCGCAGGCGCGCAGCGCCTCGCGCTCGGCCTTCTGGAAGCGGCCTTCCGAGTACGCCAGCGACGATTGCACCAGCGCGTGGCGGGCAATGCGCAGCTTTTTGCGGCGCTGGAACACCGCCACTTCATGCGGCAGGTTCAGCGTGGCGGCCAGCAGGCGCAGCAGGCCATACGACACGGCAATCAGGCCCACCGCCAGCAGCAGGGTCATGTTCAGCGACAGCTCCACCCGGTAGGGCGGCACAAACACGATGGCGTAGCCGGTGTTGATCTGGGCAAACAAGGACAGACCCACCGCCAGGGCGAACAGGCCGACAATCCACAGCACAACTTTCATCACTTACTCCTGGGGACGGCCCTGCAAGGCGCGCACCGCCCGCAGGCTGGCGCTGATGTCGGGCACGCGCACGGACAGCTGGGTGGTCTTGATTTCATTGAGCGCGGCCAGCCAGACGCCCACTGCCGGCGCCTGGGTGTCAAAATACCCGCGCACATAGCGTTCGCTGGCGCTCAGGTCGGTGCGGAATGGCGCATCCTGGCGCTGCAACACCGCCACGCGCGCGCCCAGCAGACGCAGCTTGACGTTTTCGCGCAGCAAAAACGCCTGCTCGGGCGACAGCAGCAGCGCTTCGGGTTTGTCCATGCGCCGCACGCGAATCAGCTGGCCGATGTCGTCCAGCAATTGCTCGCCCAGGCGCTGCCAGGCCGGCACGCCCTGGTGGCTGGGCGCGGGGGTGGCGTCCGCCTGCTGGCGGGCGTGGTCGATCACCAAGGGCAGCGCGTCGATCTCGGCGGCCAGGCGATCCAGCTTGACGGTCAGGCCCACCACGTCCACCGCCGGGGCGGATTTCAGCTGGCCCAGATCCTGGCCCAGGGCCTTGCGCAGCGGGATGAACTGCGGGCGGTCCAGCTTGGCCAGCCGGGCGTCGATGGCTTCCAGCGTGCTGCTGGCGGCGGCGACATTGCCGGCCAGCTGCAATTGCTGCCCGGCCAGATTCAAGGCGTGTTCGATTTCGGCCAGCATCCAGTCTTCGCGGTTGCGCGACTGCTCTTGGTACAGGCTGTTCAGCGCGGCGGCCTGGCCGGCAAAATCGCCCACCTTGCCTTCCAGCGCGGCCAGCCGCGCGCTGTTTTCGCGGGCGGTTTTGTCGGCGTGCTCGGCGCGCGCCTGCACGTCCTTGCTCACGCCGCTGGCGGCGCCGGCTTTTTGCGTCAGCGTCTGTTGCAAAGCGTCCAGCGAGGCGCGGCTGTCCAGCCACAGGCCGCCGGCCGTGGCCAGGGCGGCCAGCGCCAGCAGCAGGGCGACGTTCAGTTTGCGGGCCGGGCGGGGAGGGGTGTACGGCGAGCTTGTAGTCATGGGCGGGTTTCAAACCATTCGCAAAGCGCGGCGACGAGGGCGTCGTTATCCGCTGCGGTAATCAGACAGCGCGAGGCGCCGCATTCGGCCAGGCGCTGGGCAATGCGCGGGTGAGGCGCCACGTAGAGCAAGGATTGTAACGTTGCCCGGCGCGACTCGCCACCCAGCATGAATAACCAGTCCACCGCTTCCGAGCTGGTCAGCGCCACGGCATCCACGCCGGGGCCGGCCAGGGCGGCGTCCACATGATGCCAATCCGGGCTGGCCGGCTGGCGGCGGTAGACGTCCAGCATGGTCACCTCGGCGCCGCGTTCGCTTAATTGCGCGGCCAGGCGCGGGCTGCGCCCGCCGCTGCCCTTCACCAGGGCAATGCGTTGACCGTGCAAGGGCGCGGCCAGTTCCGGCAGCGCCGCCAGCGCGTCGGCGTCGCTGCGCCCTTGCGGGTGCAACACCGGCCGCTGGCTCAGTTCGCCCAGCCGGCGCGCGCTGGCGGCGCCCACCGTGGCCAGCGCCGGGCGCGCGCCCAGCCGGCCGGCCAGATGCGGCCACAGCAGCTCGATGGCGGTGGGCGACACAAAAATCGCCCGATCCGCCGCCAGGGTGACATCGGCCGCCGCGCGCAGGGTGGCGGCGTCGGCTGGCGCGATGTCGATCACCGGCAGGGCAATCGGCGTGGCGCCAGCGGCGGCCAGCTTGGCCATCAGCGCGCCGGCCTGGCCGGCCGGGCGGGTGACCACCACGCGCCGGCCAGCCAGCAACTGGACCTGGCTCACAAATCCAGCGCGGCGATGATGTCGTCCGCGCCCTTGTCCAGCAGCTGCTTGGCCACGGCGCGGCCCAGCGCGTCGGCATAGCGCGCCGGGGCGTCGGCGCGGGCGGTGAGGAAGGTCTGGCCGTCCACGCTGGCGACAAAGCCGTTCAGGGTGAGCATGTCGCCGCGCTGCACGGCGTAGCCGCCCAGCGGCACCTGGCAGGAGCCATTCAGCGCGCGGCTCATGGCGCGTTCGGCGCGCACGCAGGCGGCGGTGACGGCGTCGTTCAGCGGCGCCAGCAGCGCGGCCAGCTCGGCGCGGCCTTCCAGAATCTCAATGCCCAGCGCGCCCTGGCCCACCGCCGGCAGGCTTTCTTGCGGGGCCAGCTCGATGCGGATGCGCTCGGACAAGCCCAGGCGCTTGAGGCCCGCCGCCGCCAGGATGATGGCGTCGAATTCGCCGTCGTCCAGCTTGCGCAGCCGGGTTTGCACATTGCCGCGCAGCGGGCGGATGGTCAGGTGCGGGTAGCGCGCGCGCAGCTGGCTTTCCCGGCGCAGGCTGGAGGTGCCCACCACGGCGCCGTCGGGCAAATCCGCCAGCGCGGCGTAGCGGTTGGAGACAAACGCATCGCGCGGGTCTTCGCGGGTGCAGATGGCCGCCAGCTCGAAACCGTCGGGCAGATTCATCGGCACGTCTTTCATGGAATGCACCGCCAGATCGGCGCGGCCTTCTTGCAGGGCGACTTCCAGTTCTTTAACGAACAGCCCTTTACCGCCGATTTTCGATAATGTTTTGTCCAGAATCTGGTCGCCCTGGGTGGTCATGCCCAGGATGCTCACGCTCAGGCCCGGATACAAGGCTTGCAGCCGCGCCTGGATGTGTTCCGCCTGCCACATGGCCAGCGCGCTCTCCCGGCTGGCAATGACAAGTTGCTTCATGGTGCTTTCCTAATGTAATTTGACAGAATTGTAACCGCTTCGCTTTTGAACACGGTATCCCGCCATGATGAACGAAACTGAAAAAGACTTGCCGCTGCGCCACGATCTGGCGCGACTGGACCGCCTGCTTGCCGAGATCGTCCGTGAACAAGAGGGCGAAGCGGTCTATCACGAGATGCGCACCATTCCGGTGGAGGCCCACGATCGCGTCGGCACGCCGGAATTATCCCGCCGGCTGGCCGAGCTGTCGCCCGCCGCCGCCGCCGCGCTGGTGCGCGCCTGTGGTTTTTATGCACAGCTTACCAATCTGGCCGAAGACCTGCACCACAACCGCCGTCGCCGCGCCCACCGCGCCGCCGGTTCGGCCCCGCAGCAAGGCAGCCTGGCGCTGGCGATTCAGCGCCTGAAGCACGACGCCGTGCCGTTTGCCGCGCTGGTGGATTTTTTTGAGCACGCGCAAATTTCGCCGGTGCTGACCGCCCACCCCACCGAGGTGCAGCGCCAAAGCGTGCTGGACGCACACAAGGCCATCCGCAAGTTTCTCACCAAACTGGCCGATCCGTCGCTGGGGCGCGAAGACCGCGAAGAAATCGAGGCCAAGCTCAAGCGGGTGATTCTGGCGCTGTGGCAAACCTCGGAAATCCGCCCGTTCAAACTCACCGTCAAAGACGAAATCGAAAACGGCGTGGCCTACCACCCGACCACGTTCTTTACTGCGTTGCCCAAGCTGTACGCCAGCCTGGAAGACGCCATCTCGCGCGAATGGGGCCAGCGGCTGACGCTGCCGAATTTCTTCCGCATTGGCAGCTGGATTGGCGGCGACCGCGACGGCAACCCGTTTGTCACCGCCGACGTCACCCTGTACGCCGCCCAGCGTCAGGCGGAAGTGGCGTTTGCCTGGTATGGCCGCGAGCTGGACCAGCTGTACCGCGAATTGTCGCTGTCGGCGCGCCGGGTGAAGGTGAGCGAGGCGCTGACCGCGCTGGCCAGCCACAGCCCCGACCACACCGAAAGCCGCCAGGAAGAGCCCTACCGCCGCGCGCTGGCCACCCTGCAAGCGCGGCTGACCGCCACCGCCCAGGCGCTGGACGTGCCGTTTGACGGCCGCTTTGCCAATACCGGCGCCACGGTGTACCACTCGCCCACCGAGCTGGCGCACGATTTGCAGGTGATTGCCGACTCGCTGTGCGCGCACGGCAGCCAGACGCTGGCCGCCGGCCGCCTGCGCGACGTGATTCGCGCGGTCGAGGTGTTTGGCTTCTCGCTGATGCCGCTGGACATGCGTCAGTTCTCGGGCATTTTTGAAGCCGTGGTGGCCGAGTTGTTCAGCCAGGCCGGCGCCGGGGATTATCTGGCCGCCGACGAAGCCGGCCGCCAGCAGATGCTGCTGGCCGAGCTGCAATCGCCGCGTCTGCTGTTCTCGCCCTTTGTTGACTACAGCGAGCAAACCAGCAAGGAGCTGGCGCTGTTCAACGCCGCCGCGCAGATTCAGACGCGCTTTGGCAAAAAAGCCCTGCCCAATTGCATTATCTCCAACTGCGCCAGCGCCAGCGACCTGCTGGAAGTGGCGCTGCTGCTGAAAGAAGCCGGCCTGCTGCGCGTGGTGGACGGCGAGCCGACCGCCACCGTCAATATCATTCCGCTGTTTGAAACCGTCGCCGACCTGGACGCCAGCGCCGGGGTGATGAGCGAGCTGTTCGCCCTGCCGTGGTATCGCACCCTGCTCAAGAGCCGCAAGGACACGCAAGAGGTGATGCTGGGCTATTCGGACAGCAATAAGGACGGCGGTTACTTCACCAGCCAGTGGGAGCTGTACCAGGCCGAGCGCCGCCTGGTGAAGGTGTTCGACGCCGCTGGCGTGCGCATGCGCCTGTTCCATGGTCGCGGCGGCTCGGTGGGCCGTGGCGGCGGCCCGTCTTACGAGGCCATCATGGCGCAGCCGGCCGGCTCGGTGGCCGGGCAAATCCGCATCACCGAACAAGGCGAGGTGATTGGCGCCAAGTATTCCGACCCGGAAATCGGCCTGCGCAACCTGGAAGCCCTGCTGGCCGCCACGCTGGAAGCCAGCCTGAGCACGGTGCACGACACCCCGCCGGCCGAAGAAGCCACGCTGGGCGAATTGTCGCAGCGCGCCTTCCACGCCTACCGCTCGCTGGTGGAAACGCCGGGCTTTATTCAGTACTTCCTGGAAGCCACGCCGATCAATGAAATCGCCAAGCTCAACATCGGCAGCCGCCCGGCCTCGCGCAAGAGCCTGACCAGCATCAAAGACCTGCGCGCCATCCCCTGGGTGTTCTCCTGGGCGCAGGCGCGGGTGATGCTGCCGGGCTGGTACGGCGTGGGCAGCGCAGTGGCCGCCTATGTGGAAGAACACGGCGACGCCGGCCGCGACCGCCTGCGCGCGCTGTACCGCAATTCGGCGTTTTTCCAGGTGGCGCTGTCCAATATGGAACAGGTGCTGGCCAAGAGCGATTTGCAAATTGCCGCCGGCTACGCCGCGCTGGTGTCCGACCAGAGCCTGGCCAAACATATCTTTGGCCTGATCGAAGCCGAATGGCGACGCACCCGCGACGCCTTCACCCTGATCACCGGGCAAGCAGACCTGCTGGCCGACAACCCCTCGCTGGCGCGCAGCCTGGCCAACCGCCTGCCATTCATGGATGCGCTGAACATTCTGCAAATCGAGCTGATCCGCCGCCTGCGCCAGACGCCGGACGCCGCCGATTTGCTGTACACCGCGCACCAGACCATCAACGGCATTGCCGCCGGCCTGCGCAACAGCGGCTAAGCGCGGCTCACAAGACCCTCCTGGCGTTGTTGCGCTGCTTGTACTGTCTGTGGCCGCACGCCAGGCCAGAGGACCGCTGCACTGGGTTTTGTGAGCGACGCTAAGGCCCAAAAAAGCCGCGACATGGCTGTCGCGGCTTTTTTGGGCCCTACACGCTTTCAGGGCAGGCGTCCTGGACATCGTCAGGCTTGCCGCCATCCTCACTTCGGTGCAGGCTGGCCTGTTTGCAACACGATATGCGCCGCATCGATATTGCGTCGAAACGATTCCGGCAGTTGCGCCCATTGGTGAATATCCACACTGATGGGCAACAGGCTCTCTTGCAAAGCCAAGGTCAGCGCTGCGGCGCCCGTGACGGGTTGATCCAGCGCGCCAGGCAGGCGCAAGACCAAATCCAGATCGCTGCATTCCTGTGCACCGCCGCTTACCCGGCTGCCATATGCCCACACCTCGGCGTGCGGCGTGTGCTGGCGCAGCAAATTTAGCACCAGTTGAAGATGGCGCGGCGCCAGATCAAGAGAGGTGAGCTCATGCGCTGGCATCGAACACCTTTTGCAAATGCCCCGCCAGCTGGCGCACGTCTTGCAGATAGTCAGGCAGCAAAGTCAGTGTGTGGTTGGCAAAGTCTTGGCCATAGTCATGGGCGGTGTTATTGCGATTGGCGCGGTAGGCCAGCCAACGCTCAACGCCGGGTTGGTCCAGCAAACCGTGGCGGCCCGCCTGACGCAGCACATCATTGAACACCAGCGCATCCACGCTGCGCGGGTTGCCGCTATAGGCTTTCAGCGCCTTGCGCAACAATTTGCCGGCCGTTTCCAATGACAACTCAAAGCTTTTGATCGCGGCATTGCGAAACAAGTCGAACATCACGTCATCGGGGCGGCTGTGCTGACGCAAGGCCAGCAAGGCCTGCTCCAGGGTGTTGGCCGTGCGCAGCAGGTGTTCTACGTTAAGCGCCATCACCCCTCCTTCAGCGCCGCCAATTGTTGCTTGGCCTTGCCGGCAGCGTCGCTGCCGGGAAATTGCTTGATCAGCTTGTTCCAGGTGGTGCGGGCAGCATTGGCGTCGCCCAGATCGCGCTGGCAGTTGCCGATATTGCGCATGGCATCCGGCACTTTCGGGTGGTTGGCGTATTTGCTGGTGAAATCCATGTGCACCGTCACCGCCTGTTTGCACTGGTGATCAGCGGCGTAGGCCATGCCCAGCCAGTATTGCACGTCGCCCAGTTGGCTGGCGCCGGGGTATTTGTCCGGGAAGGTTTTCAGCAGCCAGATGGCTTTGGGAAACTCGCGGTTGCGCAGCAGGGTCAATGCCCGGTCGTAGGTTTGCCCGGCTTCGTCGGCTTTGTCGGCCTTGGCGTCGGCGCTTTTGCCGCTGGCTTCGCCGTTATCCGCCGCCGGAGCAGCTGGCGCGGCGGCGCTGGTTTTGCCGGAGGCTTTACCGCCGCTTTCCAGCTTGCCCAGGCGCAGGTCGAGGTCGCTGTAGAGGTCGTTCTGGCGTTTTTGGGTGGTTTGCAGAGTGTAGTTCTGCACGTCCAGTTCGCCGCGCAGGCGGGCGACTTCGGCGTTGAGTTGTTCGACCTGGGTGACCATTTCCAGCAGTTTTTCGTTGCTGATTTTGGATTCGATCTGCGCCAGGCGTTGTTGCGAGGCGGTATCGCGTTCGGCAAGCTGGCGGCGCACATCGTCCACGTCGGAGGAACTGGCGCAGCCGGCCAGGGTGGCGACGGCGGCAAGGCAATACAGGGCGGAGGTCTTGAAGGCCATGGCGGTGAATCTCGGTCGTCGGGGATCAAAGCTGAAGTCTAAAACGATGAGCGGGAAGAATCGAGAGGGATTGTCGGGGAAAAGGGTGTGCGGCACCGACGCACCGTTTTGCCAAGGCTGATTTTGGGTCAGGCCACCGCCCCGCATCCGCCCCTGTTTCTTGGCCTCGCCAAAGAAACAGGGGAAAGCAAGACAAACCGGACGGCGGAGCGGCTCTTGCTGGCGTCCTCGCTACCCAATGCTAGTAGCCAGTCACCATGATTTGAACCGACTGGCTGGCGCTTAGACCGCAGTACGCTGTGGACACGCCTGGATTCCCGCCTGCGCGGGAATGACTCGGTGTGATGCGACGTGGGGTTCTTCGTGGCGCACAAGCCCTTGTGTTTCAACGTGACTGGCTACCAGGCATTGTGTGAGCATAGCTCCATATAATCCTGAATCTGAATCATATTATTGAAGGTGTTACATGTTTTCCTGGTTTGAGCGTCGCATCAATCCCTACCCGGATGGCCCACCGCCGCAGCCGCCGGCCGGGTTTTTTCCGTTTTTGTGGGCGGCCAGTGCGGGGGTGCGCGGCTTGATTGTGGCGATGACGCTGCTGACCGCCACCATCGGGGTGTTCGAGGCCTTGCTGTTTTCCATGCTGGGCTCGGTGGTGGATTGGTTAAGCCAGACGCCGGCCTCGCAGCTGTGGGCGCAGCAAAAGGGGCATTTATTGTTGCTGGCGGGGATTTTGCTGGCCAGCCCTTTGCTGGTGACGGTGCAGTCGCTGTGCAAATTCCAGGGTTTGCAGGGGAATTTCCCCATGCGCCTGCGCTGGAATTTCCACCGCCATCTGCTCGGCCAGAGCATGCGCTTTTATCAGGACGAGTTTGCCGGGCGGGTGTCGGCCAAGGTGATGCAAACCGCGCTGGCGGTGCGCGACACCATGATGATTGTCGGCGACATCATGGTGTTCATCACCATTTACTTTGTCACCATGGTGGCGGTGGTCGGCGGGTTTGACCTGGCCTTGATGACGCCGTTTCTGGGCTGGCTGGCCGGCTATGTGCTGGCGCTGAAAATCTTTATCCCCCGGCTCAGCCGCGCCGCCAGCGCGCAGGCGGATGCGCGCAGCCTGATGACCGGGCGGATTACCGACGCTTACACCAATATCGCCACGGTGAAGCTGTTTTCCCAAGGCGAGCGCGAGGCGGGGTTTGCTCGGGCGGCGATGCAGGATTTCATGCGGACGGTGTACCGGCAGATGCGCCTGGCCAGCAGTTTTGAGATCGTCAATCACACGCTGAGCATGCTGCTGATTGCCTGCACCGCTGGCGCGGCCTTGTGGCGCTGGAGCGAGGGCGAAGTAAGCATTGGCGCGGTGGCGGCGGCCACCGCCATGGCGCTGCGGCTGAACGGGATTTCGCATTGGATCATGTGGGAAATGTCCAATCTGTTCGAGCATATCGGCACGGTGCAGGACGGCATCAGCACGCTATCCACCCCGGTGCGCGTCACCGACCGCGCCGACGCCAGCGCCTTGCAAGTGACGCGCGGCGAAATCCGCTTTGAGCAGGTGAGCTTTAGCTATGGCGGCGACAAAAACGTCATCGACCAACTCGACCTCACCATCCGCCCCGGCGAAAAAATCGGCCTGGTGGGGCGCAGCGGCGCGGGGAAATCCACGCTGGTGAATTTGCTGCTGCGCTTTGACGACGTCGGCGCCGGGCGGATTTTGATCGACGGCCAGGACATCGCCCGCGTCAGCCAGGACAGCCTGCGCAGCCAGGTGGGCATGGTCACCCAGGACACCTCGCTGCTGCACCGCTCGGTGCGCGACAATTTATGCTACGGCCGCCCCGAGGCCAGCGACGCCGAGATGGTCGCCGCCGCCCGCCGCGCCGAGGCACATGAGTTTATCTTGGGCCTGGGCGACCCGGCGGGCCGGCGCGGCTACGAAGCGCACGTCGGCGAACGCGGGGTAAAGCTGTCCGGCGGCCAGCGCCAGCGCATCGCCATTGCCCGAGTGATGCTGAAAAACGCCCCGATCCTGCTGCTGGACGAAGCCACCAGCGCGCTGGATTCCGAGGTGGAAGCCGCCATTCAGGGCAGCCTGTATCAACTGATGGAAGGCAAAACCGTGG
>ERZ650306.1307-NODE-1307-length-14133-cov-7.762679_pt1 | contig 14133 bp, 13 predicted proteins | sample MGYA00376242_ERZ650306 | MGnify/ENA primary metagenome ERZ650306 (study PRJEB26733, sample SAMN07839244) | wastewater metagenome | biome: urban; feature: wastewater treatment plant; material: waste water | place: USA: North Carolina | collected 2016-03-31 ... | reverse complement strand
TCAGACGGCCTGTTTGATTTTATAACGGCATTTCCATTGCGCCATTCATACGCTTATAACCGTCACGCGCTTGCTGCATCCGGCGCTAAAACACAATCGGCAGCCGGGGTTGCATGGTTTGCGCACCGATTATTTGCACTCGGTGCGGTTCAGCTTGCCATAGCCGCCTACCACAGCCTGAATGCCTTTGGCGGCTTTATCATCCACCGACATAAACAACACCTGCATCCGCGACACGCCCAAGCTGTTGTCGGCAGGTGCGGCTTTGGCGCTCTCTTGCTGCTCGGCCACATACGCGCCGCTGAAGCCGGCTGTGGCCAAGCGCGACACCAGCACTTGCGCCGCCGATTTGCTGCCCACCACGCCCACGCTGATTTCGCCCTGATGCAAAGTGCCGCCAAAGCCTTTATCCGACAACTCACCCAGCTGTGCCATGGCATCGCCGCCGCTCGGCAATAGCACGCGGTAGCTTTTGCTTGCCGCGGCAGGCTTGGCGGGCGCGCTGCGGCGCTGCTCCACGGTGCGGGTGGCCGCATGCGGCCATTGGGCAAGCAGGCCTTTGATGCGGTGATAATCGTCTTCATCCAGCGTGATGCTGGCTGTGGGGCGGCATTGCGCCGGCGGCGAAGGTGCATCTTGCTGCGCTTTTTCCTGCGCCAGCTGCTCGCGACGGGCTTTTTCTTCGCGCGCTTTGCGCTCTTTTTCTTTGTTTTCCTGCTCGCGGGCGCGCTCGGCTGCTTCATCGACAACCGCCACGGCAGAGGCCGGCATTTCATCCGCACCATGCACCCAGCCGGGCGCTGAAGCCGCACCGGCGGCAACGCTCGGGCGCTGCACCGATGCGGGCAGCCCCAATTCCTGCGTGCCCGATGCCATCGGCACGGCGGGCGCAAGCGCTTCCTTTTGGCGCTCGGCCACACGTCCGGCCACCATGCCCGCAAACACAATAATATTCAGCGCCACTAAAAAGGCAAAGAGCCATTTCATCGTTTTTCTACCCAGTTGAGTAAACCGTAAATCACGAGATTATCAACAATTTTCACGGTATTGTCCAAAGTAAATGCTGATGGCAAGGCCTGCGCCACTTTCGCCGCGCCGCCGCCGGTGAGCACCACATCCACCTGCCGCCCTGCACCCGCCTTTTCCTGCAAACGCGCATGCATCAGCAAAATCGAGCCGCACACCGCATCCATCATGCCGCTGGCCAGCGCATTAGCGGTGGTGGTGGGAAAAGGATACACGCGCCCGATCGGGCGGTTGAGGTTGGCGGTTTTCTGCGCCATCGCCTCTTTCATCAAGTGAAAGCCGGGCATAATGGTGCCGCCCAGATAGTGATTGTCTTCAGTGAGCGCATCAATGGTCACCGCCGTGCCGCAGCTCACCACCACGCAGGCATGGCTGCTGAAACGGCGCGCGCCCAAGGCATTAAACCAGCGGTCGGCACCATGCTCGGCCGGGTTGCGGTAGTGGTTGCGTATGCCCAAGCCTTGCGGCATGGAGGCCAACCACTCAATCGGCTGCGGCAATTGCGCCGCCACCAAGGCTTTTTTGGCTTCGCCGCACACGGCGCTGCCGATGATTCGGCTGATGCCGTCTGAACGCGCACGCCACTCTTCGCCCAATTTACCCAAATCGCGATAAGGCGCACGGCCGATTTCGCCGATTTGGCCGCCGCGCACCCATGCCCATTTGAGCTGGCTGTTGCCGCCATCCAAGAGCAAATAACCCTCGGGCTCGCTTGGTGGCGCCGCCGCTTCTTCGGGCAGCCGCAGGCTGATTTCCCCGCTCACCACGATGCGCTCGCCCTCTTCGGTGAGCAACCTCAAAGCACCCGCTTCGGTGACGCCGGCCACCACGCCTTCATGCACGGTTTGCCCGTGCTGCAACAAGCGCACCGGCCGGCCCTGATCGCGGTTGGCCGCCTGATAGTCTGCCAGCATGGGCGCAAAACCCTGTGCTTCAAACACGGGCAGCAAGGCCGCCAGCTCGGCCAGCAGGGCATCGAGCAAGGCTTCGGCGCTCACGCTGGCTTTGCACTCAGCCGACAGCGCCGCCTGCACCGAAGCGGCCTGCGCCACTTCTTTGGGCAGCACAAAATTGATGCCGATGCCGATCACCGCCACGCTGCGGCCGCCGCTGCGCACGGTTTCAATCAAAATGCCGCCCAATTTATCCGCGCCCATCACCAAATCATTCGGCCACTTGATTTGCGCCTGCACGCCCAGCTTGTGCAAAGCCTGCCGGCAGGCAAGCGCCGCCACCAGCGCCAGCGCGCCCAATTCGTGCTGCGGCCGCTCAAACGCCCAGCCCAAGCTGAACATCAGGCATTCGCCCAAGCGGTTTTGCCAGCTTTTGCCCTGCCGCCCGCGGCCTCGGCTTTGCTGGTGCGCCACCACCAGCGCACGGTGGGCGGCTTGCGGCGATTGTTTGGCTTTTTCCAGCACGCAATCGTTGCTGGATGGGCACTCATTCAACAAGGCCGTCTGAAAGCCGTGCGCGGTGGCGATTTGCTGCACCCGCGCTTCATCAAACACCGCCAAAGGCCGCACCAGCCGCCATTGGCCGTCGTGTTGGCGCAAAAGGCCGCGGATGTGCGGCGGCATCTGCTGCCACAAGCCGTTGATTTGCTGCGGCTTCAGGCCGAGCATCTTGCTCAGGGCAAACACATGCTGCGGCGCGCCGTCGGCCAGCGCGGCCAAAAGCTGCCAATGGCGCGGCTGCAAGGCGCTCATTTTTTGCCTTCTGCCGCGCGGATTTTCGCCAGCGTTTGCGTGGTGGACGTTTGGTGCAAAAACGGAATCGAATACACTTGGCCGCCGCGCGCCAGCGTTTCTGCCGCGCCCACGATATTTTGCGGCGCCCAATCGCCGCCTTTCACCAAAATATCGGGCTGCACCGCTTCAATCAGCGCGGCGGGCGTGTCGTCGTCAAACCAAGTAACGATATCCACACTCGCCAGCGCAGCGGCCACGGCGGCGCGGTTGGCGAGCGGATTAATCGGCCGATCATCCCCTTTGCCTTGGCGGCGCACGGAAGCATCGGTGTTGAGCGCCAAAATCATGGCCGCGCCGGTGGCGCGCGCCTGCGCCAGATAGGTAACATGGCCGCGGTGCAGAATATCGAAGCAGCCATTGGTAAACACCAGCGGGCGCGGCAAAGCGGCCAAGCGCTCGGGCAGGTTTTCGGGCGGGCAGATTTTGTGTTCGAAATCGGGCAGCAGCCAAGATTGCATGATAAAAGCTTTCAAATAAAGGGCATGGCGGCATGATACCGAAGGGCGGGTGTTTATACAATTGAGGCCGTCTGAATTCAGACGGCCTCGGGCAAGCTTATCATTTTATGTTGCTTTTTATGCTTTATAAATACCCATGAAAGATAAATACCCATGAAAGGCAAACGGAAAAAAGCCCGCTTCGATTGAAGCGGGCTTTTCAATATTGGGGTGGCTAATGGGGCTCGAACCCACGACAACCGGAATCACAATCCGGGGCTCTACCAACTGAGCTATAGCCACCATCGAACTGTGTTGCCTTACCACTTAAAGCGAACAACTCATCGTTGGTACGCCCTACAGGAATCGAACCTGTGACCCACGGCTTAGAAGGCCGTTGCTCTATCCGACTGAGCTAAGGGCGCACTGGAAGAAATGGTCGGTGATAAAGGATTCGAACCTTTGACCCTCTGGTCCCAAACCAGATGCGCTACCGGGCTGCGCTAATCACCGACTGTTGTTCTGTTGTAGGCGTCCGACAACGGAGGCGGATATTATAGACTCTCCCCTTTATCGTCAAACTCTTTTTAATGAAAAAGAGTCGAGTGTTCAGATATTAAACGACTAAGGTAAGCGGTTGTTTATGCACTAACCTTATTGTAAAAAAAATGCGACAATATGCCCTAGCAAAGCAAGGTGAGTGGAAGGTATGTCTGCAAAAATCATTGATGGAAAAGCGATTGCCCTGTCTGTACGTCAGCGTGTAGCTGCCCGCGTCGCGGAACGAAAGGCAAGTGGTTTACGAGCGCCCGGTTTATCGGTTGTATTAGTGGGCGAAGATGCTGCGTCACAGGTTTATGTCGGCAGTAAACGCCGTGCTTGTGAAGAGGTTGGCTTCATTTCCAGATCTTACGATCTACCAGCAACGACCACGCAGGATGAACTTCTTGCACTGATCGATACATTAAATGCTGATCCTGCGGTAGATGGTATTTTGGTGCAACTTCCGCTTCCGGCACACCTCGATTCCACGTTAGTGATCGAGCGTATTGTTCCCGATAAAGATGTTGATGGATTCCATCCTTACAATGTAGGCCGTTTAGCCCAGCGAATTCCCGCTCTGCGTCCTTGCACGCCAAAGGGTATGATCACGCTGCTTGAAAGCACTGGGGTTGAATTAAAAGGCATGCATGCGGTGATTGTAGGCGCATCGAATATTGTTGGCCGCCCAATGACATTGGAACTGTTACTGGCTGGTTGTACAACGACAACCTGTCATCGCTTTACCAAAGGTTTAGAACAATTTGTTCGTCAGGCTGATATCTTAGCGGTTGCTGTAGGGAAATCTGAATTCATTCCCGGTGAATGGATCAAGCCCGGTGCTATCGTATTAGATGTTGGTATTAACCGTTTATCTAACGGCACTCTCGTCGGTGATGTGGAATACGCCACCGCCGCTCAGCGTGCCAGCTTTATCACACCAGTTCCTGGTGGCGTCGGCCCCATGACCGTCGCAACATTGATTGAAAATACACTGCAAGCTTGTGAGCAATACCACAGCTAATCCGCGAATAGCACCGTGATCATGAATAAAGGGCTGAACTATTTCAGCCCTTTTTATTTGTGGCTGGGAAAGTAATTTCGACTTTTAATCCATGAGGTTGTTGATTGTTTTCTATTCGTAATGTTGCCTTATGCAATGCACAAACTCTGGCCACAATATTTAACCCTAGCCCTACCCCATTTCCACGCTGATCAAATCGTTGAAATGCATTAGTTAACGCAGCAATTTGTGCCTCATCGACACCGCGACCCACATCGGTGATCACTAAGCGACAACAATCAGCTTCTGTTTCCAACGATATATTCACCATCGAATCGCTGTCCGCATATCGGCTACTGTTCTCAATCAAATTACGCAACAACAGACTCAGCAATGTTTTATCACCAACCACACGAGCAGACTCCGGCAATTGGAAACAAAGTGTCATTCCTCTGGCTTGCAGCAACTCTGCCAGCTCACGTTGTAAAGGCAATATCACCTCCTGAACCAAATCGACAGAGGCTTGGAGCCCCATGACCATTTGTTGTTCCAGACGCGCCATAGACAATAGCTGATCAATGGTCCGCTGCATGCTGTCCAGACGACTAATCAACGGCGCCACATCTTGCGGATGCTCTAACGCCATCAATTCAAGGTTCAGTCTGATCCCCGCGATCGGCGTTCTCAACTCATGAGATACATCAGCCGTAAACTGTCGCTCCCGCGCAAAAGCCTGTTGCAGTTTTTGCATCAACCCATTTAACGCATTGGTGATCTCAGCCACTTCACTGGTGCGGCCATCACTTTCAAACGGCTGCCACTGCTCTACATTCCGTTGCTGCAGTTGCTCCGTTAGTTTATTCAGTGGTGACACGATTCTTTTTATTAATATCCAGCTGACCAATAGACTAAGAGAAAATGCAACAAGAGCCGGAAAGAAAAGAGCGCCCAAGGCTTCCCAGCCAAATGGATCGAAATTGTCTAGTGAAAGATTGGCCTTATTGGAATGCCGCCAGGCACGAGTGAGTTGTTCACGCACTTCATGCAGTAACCAGATAATCGTGGTGCCTTGCGTGATAAATAAGATTGTGCCAATACTTAGCAGCAACCGTTTGGATAGGTTATTTATCTTTCGCTTCAAGACGATAGCCCTCTCCCCGTATCGTTTTTATGCTGTCAGCACCGATCTTACGCCGCAGATGATGGATATACACTTCCAGCGTATTTGAGCCAATATCATCATTCCAGTCGTAAAGATCTTGCTGTAAACGGTCGCGTTGCACCGTTTTCCCTGCATGCAACATCAGACGTCGTAAAATTGCATATTCCATTCGGGTCAGCGTCAGTTCTTGTCCGTCTTGCCAAACCTGATGATGCGTCATATCCAGCTTTAATCCGCCAAACAGCAGGGCATTGTCTGTTTTCTCAAACCAACGTCGCATCAACGCTCTGACTCTCGCTAACAATTCCGCTAAAGCAAACGGTTTAACCAGATAATCATCCGCGCCTTGATCCAGACCTTTAATCCGATCATCCAGCGAATCACGGGCAGTCAGAATTAAAACCGGTAACTTGCAGCCTTGTTGACGCCATTGTTTGAGCAAGGTTAATCCATCACCATCGGGTAACCCCAGATCAAGAATAATCAGTTCATAGTCGTCTAACGTATATTGACGTGCCGAATTGATGCTCGTTGCAACATCACAACAATATTGCTGCTGTTCCAGTGCTTTTTGTAACCCACCGAGCAACAAGGCATCATCTTCAATTAACAAGATCTTCATTTATATATACCATCGCTGACTAACCGTTTGTAAATATGCGATTATTTGCTATTACTAATAATATCAACTATATCCCTTCTGGGATGTATTATGTTTTTTTATAGAATATTTTTGCCGGAGAACACCAATTTGAAATCATTATGGCTGCTCCCCGCTATCACTCTTCTCGCTATAGCGCATGTAAGTGCAGCACCATTAACCTTTTTGAGTGAGCAAAATCCACCCGTCAACTACGAGGATAGCCGCCAGAAAGCTGCCGGTTTTTCCGTTGAATTGCTGCGGTTGGTGTGGCAGCAAATGTCTGTGCCGCAACAGCCAATCAAATTTCTGCCATGGGCCCGCGCTTACTATATCGCGCAAACAGAACCGGGGAATGTGCTGTTTGCCACGTCTCGTACCGCCGAACGGGAGAATATGTTTAAATGGGTTTGCCCAATTAGCACTGCTGCTGTCGCATTGTTTCGCCGACACAAAGATCGCTTTGATCTGACATCCACCTCAGCAACTGATGCGCTTAGCATTGGCGTGATCCGTGCGGATATTGCCGAAGAAGTGGTGACCACGAAAACCTACAATAAGAGTCGTTTAGTTAAAGCTCGAAATATCGAGCAGTTGATCCGGCTGTTGCAGTCGAAAAAAGTCGACATGATCGCCGCTTATGAACCCGTGATTTACACCACGATGCAGCAAATGGGGTTAAGCCCGGCGGATTACCCCCGGGAGCTGGTTCTGCAGAGAATGACAGATTGCTTTGCGTTTAATCGCACCACCAGCGACCGTGTGATTAATAATTATCAGCAAGCGTTATCTACTGTGCAAAAAAGTCAGGAATATCGCGCGTTAATCACTCGTTATCATATGTTGGATTTTAAATAAAAAAGGCTGGCCGAAACAAATAGGCCAGCCTTATTCAAATCAAAAAACGATTTAGCTCTTACGCCGCCAAGTAGTGCCCTGCGCACCATCTTCCAGCACGATGCTCATCTCAGTTAATTTATTACGTGCTTCATCGGCTAATGCCCAGTTTTTGCTGGCGCGCGCGTCATTGCGGGTTTTGATCAACAGTTCAATTTCTGCGACATCATCCGCAACGGCGGCAGCACCGGATTGCAGGAATTGCTCAGGTTGTTGTTGCAGAAGACCTAACACACCGCCAAGACGACGCAAGCAAGCTGCTAAGGCTGATGCATCCGATGCAGATTCTTGTTTGGTACGGTTCAGATCACGCGCTAAATCAAACAACACGGAATAGGCTTCCGGTGTATTGAAGTCATCATCCATCGCGGCTTTGAAACGCTCATCAAACGGTGCTGAAAGTGCTGCTTGCTCTTGACCTTCTTCGACACCACGCAGTGCGGTGTATAGACGTTCCAGCGATGCGCGTGCTTGCTGCAAGTTGAGATCAGAATAGTTCAGCGGGCTGCGATAATGACCTGACATCAGGAAGTAACGCACTGTTTCGGCATCATAGACTTTCAGCACATCGCGGATGGTGAAGAAATTGCCCAGAGATTTGGACATTTTCTCTTCATCCACCATCACCATACCGGAGTGCATCCAGGTATTAACATACGGAGTGTGATGTGCGCAGCAGCTCTGGGCAATTTCGTTTTCATGATGCGGGAATTGCAGATCTGAACCGCCACCATGAATATCAAAATGATGCCCCAGATGTTTGGAGTTCATCGCAGAACATTCAATGTGCCAGCCAGGGCGACCAGCTCCCCACGGTGAATCCCACATCGGTTCACCCGGTTTCGACATTTTCCACAACACAAAATCCATCGGGTTGCGTTTGCTTTCTTCGACATTGACACGCGCACCGGCCTGCAGTTGTTCGATGTCCTGACCTGACAAACGGCCATATTCAGGGAAACTGTCGATGGAGAACAGCACATCACCGTTATCGGAGACATACGCATAGTTCTGCTCAAGCAGTGAGTTCACCAACGCAATAATTTCACCGATATGCTGAGTGGCACGTGGTTCGATATCCGGGCGCTGTAATTTCAGCGCATCGAAATCAGCATGCATTTCGGCAATCAGGCGTTCGGTTAATGTATCGCAGCTTTCGGCATTTTCTGCCGCACGTTTAATGATTTTGTCATCGACATCGGTAATGTTGCGCACAAATGTCACGTCATAACCGAGATAACGCAAATAACGCACGACCACATCGAAAGCAACAAAAGTACGACCATGACCGATATGACATAAATCGTAGATAGTGACACCACAGACATACATGCCCACTTTGCCGGGCTGGATTGGCTTGAATTCGTCTTTCTGGCGAGTCAGGGTGTTGTATATCTTCAGCATAATGTCACCGTATCGAATAATAATGATGACATTCTAAAGAAGTGAGCTACAGATTGCACCTTTGGTTTCCTTTCACTTTGCATGGTGTTAGCAACAAAAGAACCTAGTGACTCAGTAACCGGGATTTAACATGTTGCTTTTGTGTCATCGCTGCATAAGCTAGAATCAGCAAACAAATTATCAAGAGGCGACCTCATGTCTATTACCCTGCACACTAATTTTGGCGATATCACTCTGGAACTGTTTAACGACAAAGCACCAGTTACTGCAGCAAACTTCCTGCAATACTGCCGTGATGGTCATTACAACGGCACTATTTTCCACCGTGTTATCGATGGTTTCATGATCCAGGGTGGCGGTTATGCGCCAGGTTTTGAAGAAAAAGATACCCGCGCATCTATCAAGAACGAAGCAAACAATGGTCTTTCCAATAAAGTAGGCACCATTGCAATGGCGCGTACTCAAGAGCCACATTCTGCTTCTGCGCAATTCTTTATTAACGTAGCAGACAATACCTTCCTGGATTTCAAGTCTGAATCAATGTCTGGTTGGGGTTACTGTGTGTTTGCTCAAGTCACTGACGGCATGGACATCGTTAACAAGATCAAAGCCGTGAAAACGGGTCGTTACGGTATGCATCAGGACGTGCCGAAAGAAGACGTTGTTATCGAAAACGTTACTATCGCTGAATAATCAGTCTGCCATACCGTATTACTGCGGTATGGCTCTTTTAATGAACTCTCATGACGAAACTTTTTATTGCTGATCTGCATCTCAGTGAAGCCCGCCCTGACCTGACTAACGTCTTTATTCATTTTTTAGCCACGAAAGCTACGCAGGCTGATGAGCTGTATATTCTCGGCGATCTGTTCGAGTTCTGGATCGGTGATGATGAACAATCGCCGCTGCAACAACAAATCACCTTGGCGTTAAAAACACTTTCTGAGCAGGGCTGCCGATTATTCTATTCTCATGGCAACCGGGATTTCATGATCGGGAAACGATTTGCCCGGGAATGCGGCATGATGCTATTACCTCCGATCTACTCTTGCGAAATAGCCGGGGAACAAGCGTTATTGTTGCATGGCGATCAGTTGTGTACCGATGATGAGGCTTATCAGCGCTTTCGGCGAATCACCAGTTGGCCTTGGTTGCAGTGGATATTCTTACATTTACCACTATCACGTCGGGTCAAGATTGCACAACAAATCCGGCAAGGCAGCCACAAAGGTAAGCAACAAAAAAGTCGCAGCATCATGGATGTTACCCCAAGCAGCGTGAATGATTGTTTTGCACAACATCAGGCAACCTTGATGATCCATGGTCATACGCATCGACCCATGATCCATGAATTGTCATTGGATAATGGTCAAAAAGTTCGTCGAATCGTGCTGGGCGATTGGAATACCGATCTCTGGTATCTGCAAATTGATGATCGGGATATCAATTTAATATCACAACCGATCGCCACCACAGAATAGCAATACGGGCCTTGGCTGCCCGTTATGTTGCATCTGTTTTATTCAAACCATAATCACGCAATTTATTCGCCACTGCGGTATGTGACAGCCCCAATCGTTGCGCCAATTGCCGACTGGAAGGGTAAAGCGGATAGAGCCGCTCTAACATCAACCGCTCGAAGCGTTTGGTGGCCTCTGGCAAAGAGCCTTCAAACCACTGCTCAGCCGCCGATTCGTGAGCATCCATCAACGGTAAACGCAGCATATCCGGCGTCAGCTCTTCACCTTCTAACAAAGTTAGCGCCTGATACAGCGCATTTTTTAGCTGGCGCACATTCCCCGGCCAGGGGTAACTGTTTAAGAACTCGGTCATCGAACGGGAAAAGCGCGGGCGACGGCGTTGTAATTCATCACTGATCCGGCTACAGAACTGTTGTGCGAGTGGCATGATATCGGCTAACCGCTGCCGTAATGTCGGCATTTCCAACGTCAAAACATTAAGGCGGAAAAACAGATCTTCCCGGAATAACCCTTTGCGTACCTGCTCAGCCAGCGATTTCCGCGTGGTGCAATAAAGCCGGACATCCACCGCCACTTCGCTTTCCTGCCCGACGCGATGGAAACGACCATCTTGCAGCACGCGTAACAACTTACTTTGCAGCAGCGGTGACATCTCTGCTACTTCATCCAGCAGGAAAGCCCCCCCGCTAGCTTGTTCCAGCAAGCCCATCTTACCCGGCCAATCAGGGCCAAATGCACCGGCTGCTGAACCAAATAGCTCATGCTCCGCCACGTCGTCGGGTAATGCGGCACAGTTCAGCGTTAACAGTGGACCATTTGCACGTAAACTCGCGCGATGACAAGCACGCACCAGCATTTCTTTGCCAGAGCCGGTTTCGCCCATGATCAGCAGGGGTTGATCTTGCATCGCAAAACGACGCGCCTGATGTAATAACTGCTGCATGAGCTGACTTTCAGCGCAGAAGTATTCAAAGCTGCTGTCGTCGTAGCTGTGCAATAAGTTGAAGTGATGCCCGACCCTACGAGCTGATTTCAGCACCACAACGGCGCCGGCTAAATGATCGACGCCTTGTGAGTCAGGAATAGAGATCGGCAAAATATCGGCCAGAAACTCTTCACTGGCAAAAATCAATTTGCAGGTTTCCGGTTGTGGATTACCCGATGCAAACCATTGCAGAAAGGCAAAACCTTTGAGAAAACTGCCAGCCTGAACACCTTGAATATCTTTCAGCGATAAGCGCAGAATATTCAGCACCGCATCATTGGCTTGCGTCAGACGCCCTTTGATATCTAGCGCAAAGACCAGATCTGGCAGCGCTTTCATCAAGGCTTTAATTTCGTGATGTTCACGCTCTGATGGCATGTAAGCGACCGTTTTTACATCAGTCACTCCAGCTATCCGCCGCAGATCAGGCAACAGTTTTTGCAAGCTGGCAAAATCGACATCCGGCAGATGTAAATAAATAATCCCCGCCACGTCAATCTCGATGCCGCGCAGATCGATCCGGTTATCTTCTAACTGTGCCAGCAACTCTCTGGTCAGCCCTAATCGATCTTCACACGTTACTTGCAGCCGCATTCATTGTTTACCTTTTTACCGATCTGAGCAGCGATTATACGGACGAGCAGGAAAACCGCCTAGTGCGATGATTTTTTCACAAAAAAGCATTGACCATATATGCCCTTTGACCTAGAGTAGCGCCCCGTCGAAAGGGTAATACGCAGTGCGTTTCCCATAGACCAAAATATGGTGAGGTTTCCGAGTGGCTGAAGGAGCACGCCTGGAAAGTGTGTATACGGCAACGTATCGAGGGTTCGAATCCCTCCCTCACCGCCATATTTCTGGTTTAAGCCATAAGCTGGTGTGGTGTGCAATTAATGTTGACATAGAAGTGCAAGAAGTTGACATAAATTGCAAAAGAAACTGACATAGTCTACGTTTAAGTTGTAAGTTTACAACATCGAGGCTTTGTCATGAAGTTTCACCACATTGGGCCTTCTCCAACTAAAAGTATCTTCAAGTTTGCCAGCCCTAAGATGGGCCGAATGTTTAAACTTGAATCCTCTCTTGAATACTTCGCTTGTTTTCATCTTGAGTATTCTTCTGATGTTAAAGCCTATATCTCGCAACCTGGTCCCATTGAATATCTACTTGATGGTAAACCAGAAAACTTCTTTCCCGACTTTTGGGTAGACAGCGCTAAAAACTCCACTTATCTACTTGAAGTTAAGCACTCCAGCAAAATATCAAATCCTAAATTCCGCCATAAATTTCAACTAAGAAGAAATGCTCCAGCATTGCATGGGCTTCAAATTATTCTGATTACTGAACGCCAAATTTGCCAAAATCCACTATTGAATAATCTAAAACTTATGCACCACTATGCTGGTATTAGTTCCATAACGCCTTTGCATGACTGGATATTGTATTTTGTTGAAAAAAATGGACAAATAAAAATCCAAGACCTGATCGACGAATCAAATTACGTTGAAGCTGACATAATTTCTGCCAGTGTAAATTTGATTGCAAATGGAAATCTGAAAGCAGATATCCATGTGACGGAGCTAGGCAAAACAAGTCTAGTCTGGTGCTAGATATGATAGATAATGAATTAGGCTTTTTTAATGATGAATTTGATAAGAATGAAGGCGAGGAAATCAGACCTAAGCAAACAGAATATATTCCTCCTGACATAGAGCAGTATTCAGAAAAAAACAAAAAGACAGCATATAAAAAATTAGCGCTAATTAAATGGCTAGAAAAACGTATTGAAGGTGGTTGGACAAAGAAAAACTTATTACCTTTACTAGATCAGGCCCAATCTCATTTTAAATCTGAGTTACCAAATTGGAGAACAGTAGCTCGTTGGCATGCAGAGTACAGTCAATCAGGAAAAGCAATTGAATCATTAGTTCCGAAACACCATTTAAAAGGCCGATCAGGACATCAGAAACGAGACGATGGTATTTTCTTTGAAAAAATTCTGAAAGAACATTATTTAACAACAAGAAGACCAACAATAGCTAGCTCTTACGAATTGTACGATAGCTACATTACTAATGAAAACACAAAATTTCCGGATAAGAGGTTAATAGCTATTAGCCGGCGTGCATTTTTTTATCGTATTAAAAAATTATCCCCTTATGAAAAAACTCTCAAGCGCTATGGAAAAGATTATGCAGATAGAAAATTCAGAACTGTCCGACAAATACCTAAAGTATCTAGAGTATTAGAGCGTGTAGAAATAGATCATACTCCGTTAGATTTAATCATAGTTGATGACAACCTTTTGCTGATTCTTGGTCGCCCTTACATCACAGTATTAATAGATTGTTATAGTAAATGCATCATTGGCGTGTATGTGGGTTATAAAGAACCTAGTTATGACTCTGTTCGAAGAGCATTGGTGAATGCTTGCTTATCAAAAGAATGGATCACCAACAAATATCCATACATTAAGAAGACTTGGCCATGTGAAGGAAAAATAGGTGTTTTAGTACCAGATAATGCCACTGAATTTTGGTCTTCAAGTTTAGATGATGCCTGTTTGTCACAAGTCGGAGACATTGATTTTAATCAAGTTGGAAAACCTTGGCTCAAACCATTAATTGAACGATTTTTTGGAACTCTGAACAAAAAATTTCTTGTCTCAATTCCAGGGAAAACATTTTCTAGTGCTTCAGAACTCAAAGGATATAAACCAGATAAAGATGCTGTGATGCGATTTTCAACATTCATAGAGCAATTTTATAAATGGATCGTTGATATCTATCATTATGAACCGAATTCTAGTG
>ERZ650306.1304-NODE-1304-length-14150-cov-10.664633_pt1 | contig 14150 bp, 9 predicted proteins | sample MGYA00376242_ERZ650306 | MGnify/ENA primary metagenome ERZ650306 (study PRJEB26733, sample SAMN07839244) | wastewater metagenome | biome: urban; feature: wastewater treatment plant; material: waste water | place: USA: North Carolina | collected 2016-03-31 ... | reverse complement strand
GGAAGATGAATTTGAAGAGGTGCTGGAAAGCTGCGAACATCTCGTGTTTAATTCGTTTTCACAGCTTGAGTGTTTCGGAGAACGTGCTGCAAAAGCCGGAAAAAGTGTGGGGATCCGTGTAAATCCGGAATGTTCCACGCAGGGAGAGCATGCGATTTATGATCCTTGTGCACCGGGCTCCCGTCTTGGGATTCTGGTATCCGAATTTCCCGAAACACTGCCATCTTATGTAGAGGGACTGCATTTTCATACACTCTGCGAGCAGAATGCAGATGCGCTGGAGATCACATTGAAAGCAGTGGAAGAAAAGTTCGGCAAGTGGATGAAACAGTTAAAATGGGTGAATTTTGGCGGCGGTCATCATATTACAAGAGCGGATTATGACAGAGAGCTTCTGATCTCCTGTGTGCGCAGGATTCAGGACACCTACAATGTACAGGTCTATCTGGAACCGGGAGAAGCGGTGGCGTTAAATGCGGGCCATTTGATCACAACAGTGGAAGATATTGTACATAATGATATTGCGGTACTGGATGTCTCTGCAGCGTGTCATATGCCGGATGTGATCGAGATGCCGTATCGCCCGCCTCTGTTTGATTCTGGAGAGGCGAAGGAAAAAGAATATACGTATCTGCTTGGCGGTCCGACCTGTCTGGCAGGAGATGTGATCGGAGATTATTCCTTTGACAGAGAGATCCGGATCGGGGACAAGCTGTATTTTATGGATATGGCGATTTATTCTATGGTGAAGAATAATACATTTAACGGTATGCCGCTGCCGGATATTGCGGTTATGCATGAGGACGGAGAGTGTGAGGTTATCAGACATTTCGGATACGAAGACTTTAAGAGCCGGCTTTCCTGATATCTGCCGGGCTATCAAAGAAAAGGAGACAGACATGGAAGTTACAGAGAAGAACAGAACAAAATATCGTATGCCCGGAGAATTTGAGCCTCATGAGGGATGTGTGATGATCTGGCCGGAACGTCCCGGTTCCTGGAATTATGGGGCAAGGGAAGCACAGAAAGCATTTGTGAAAGTTGCAGAGGCTATTGGAGTGAGCGAAAAGGTGTATATGCTGGTTTCCAAAGCTCAGATGGAGAATGCAAAGAATCAGCTTGGGAATGTTTCCGGTGTGACTTTGCTGGAATGCGAGACAGATGACGCCTGGGCCAGAGATGTGGGAGCAACCATGGTTCTGGATGAGAAAGGGGCGGTCTGTGGAGTTGACTGGCAGTTTAATGCCTGGGGAGGTACCTTTGACGGGCTTTACCGGAACTGGGAGAAGGACGACAGGGTGGCTGCCTTTATCTGCAGGACTCTTGGTTGTCCATGTCTGGATGCCAGACCTTTTGTGCTTGAGGGCGGTTCCATCCATTCTGACGGAGAGGGGACTCTGATCGTTACAGAGGCCTGTCTTCTGAGTCAGGGACGCAATCCTCAGATGAGCAGGGAACAGATAGAGGAACAGTTGAAGTACTGGCTCGGTGTCCACAAGATTATCTGGCTTCCATGTGGAATCTATCAGGATGAAACCAATGAGCATGTGGATAACGTGTGCGCTTTTGTAAGGCCCGGAGAGGTTGTGCTTGCATGGACAGAGGATGAGACAGATCCGCAGTATGCCATGTCTTTGGCTGATCTGAAGGTGCTGGAACAGGAAACAGATGCAAAAGGCAGAAAATTTAAGATTCATAAGCTTCCGATTCCTCAGAAACCGGTCTGCCTTACCCAGGAAGATGTGGATGGCTTTGTGTTTGAAGAGGGAGAAGACGAACGGGAAGCAGGAGAACGGATGGCTGCCAGTTACGTGAATTTCTATATTTCCAATGGAGGGATCATCCTTCCACAATTTGGGGATGAAAATGACAAAAGGGCAGTGGAGATTCTGCAGAAGTGTTTTCCTGAAAGAAGGATTTATCCCATTGATGCCAGAGCCATCATTGTTGGCGGTGGAAATATTCACTGTATCACCCAGCAGATTCCCGGAAAAAATATCTGACCTTGATGCAGAAAACTTTGAGAGTCATGTGTTTGAGGGTTATTACCTGAAAGTTATGAAAAAACTTACTTATGTAAACAGGAGCAGGAGGAACAGACAGGATGAGAAATGTAACAGTGGCAGCAGTTCAGATGAAATGCAGTAAAAGTGTGGAGAAAAATATTGCCCATGCAGAGGAACTGGTGCGTCAGGCAGCAGCAAAGGGAGCTGAGATTGTTCTTCTTCCGGAGCTTTTTGAACGGCCCTATTTCTGCCAGGAGCGCAGATATGAGTATTATGAATATGCGCAGACTGCAGAGGAAAACCCTGCAGTGCGTCATTTCAGCAGGGTAGCGGCAGAGCTGGGGATTGTGATCCCGGTCAGCTTTTATGAAAAAGAGGTCAATAATACTTATAACAGCGTTGCGGTTCTGGATGCAGATGGAAAGAATCTCGGCATTTATCGGAAAACACATATTCCGGATGACCATTATTATCAGGAAAAATTCTATTTCACACCGGGAGATACCGGCTTTAAGGTTTTTGATACCAGATTTGGAACCATTGGAGTTGGAATCTGCTGGGATCAGTGGTTCCCGGAAACGGCAAGATGTATGGCACTGCAGGGAGCAGAGCTTCTCTTTTATCCCACTGCCATCGGAAGTGAACCCATCCTGGAATGTGACAGCATGGAACACTGGAGAAGATGTATGCAGGGACACGCTGCCTCCAACCTGATCCCTGTGATCGCTGCCAACAGAATCGGTGAGGAAACAGTAGAGCCATGTCCGGAAAACGGAATGCAGAAATCTGCTCTTAATTTTTACGGCTCTTCTTTTATCACAGACAACACAGGTGCTCTCTGTGCAGAACTGCCCGGAGGGGAAGAGGGGGTGCTTGTAAGCACTTTTGACCTGGATGCATTAAAGGCAGACAGACTGAACTGGGGACTTTTCAGAGACCGCAGACCGGAGATGTATGCAAAAATTGTCGGGAAATGACATACAAGCCAAAATTCCATTGCCGCAGGCAATCTGGAATGAATTTTGGCTCAGTTACTGAGAACGGAGTGAACAGTAACTGAGTTTATAAGAATTTCATAAAAAGTTTATGATTATATTAGTTGCTACCTGCGGTATATATGGTAAAATAAGAGTACGAACGTTACTGATAACGGAGCGAGCAGTAGAGTTTTGACATGTATTTCTGGCAAAATGGAGTGTAGAAGATGAACAGAAAAGAATTTTTGGAAATCCTGAGAAGCCAGCTTGCCGGGCAGATGCAGGAGGGCAAAGCAGCAGCACATATCAGGTATTATGAAGATTATATACAGTCTCAGGTACGTGGCGGACGTTCAGAGCAGGAAGTACTGCAGGAACTGGGAGACCCGCATCTGATAGCAAAAACTCTGATCGATACAGATGATGGAAGTACACAGGAAGATTACGGAGAGTATTCTTCTTACGGAAGTAGTTATGGCAATGAGACAGAGCTTCCTCATCAGCAGGAGAAAAGATGGAAAAAAGTAATCGATCTTTCTACCTGGCATGGCAGGGCTGTTGTTATTGCAGCGGCGGCTGTTATAATTGTTTTACTGATACTGATAATCGGAGTTGCGATTCCGTTTTTTATTATTCTTGCAATTATTCTTTATTTTCTTTCATGGCTGAAGAAAAGAAATGATCAATGAAAATCTGTGCAGGGTTTCAGAAAAGAAACCCTGCGCAGAATCTTAAAAATCTTAAGTGTAAACGTTCTTGTTTCACGATATTAATTCCCCTTGAATATTTATAATCATACAATCTCAACTTATTTCTATTCTTTAATCCTGCCAGGTGCAGGGAAAAATCCCACATTCATTTTTATATTTTTTGTTCGGAAAGGAGACGGAAAATGAAACACAATTTCAAACTGAAAGAACGCCTTGGAGCTTTGCTGCTTGCAATGCTTTTTATTCTGCAGGCAATTCTGGGGCTTGTGCCTGTCTGCGTAACTCAGGCGGCACCGTTAACTGTAGAAACATGGGACAGTGACAAGGTGGTAGATTATGGTTATCGCTTTAACATGAAGTTTCAGCCCGGAATTACCACATATGAATCTTTTGGGTGTGATAATCTGGACAGGGAAGCTTTTTCAGACAATGGAAAAAGTGAACGTGACACAGAGTGCGTTCGTGTAGGAGCGGACTATAAAGCCGGAAGCGCAGGGATGCGTTATAACAATGTAGGAAAAGATGGAAATGGAAATATTGTTGATGTCAGACTCATTCTTGTGGGAGTAGAGAATGCAGAACCCCGTTATGATCTGCGCACTGCAGAATCGATTGTTCAGAATAAAGGCGGAGCTACGTTTGCATGGAAAGATAATGAAGCTTATCCAATGGTTGGCTTTTCCAAAAACAGTATCGGTGTATTTATTTATTCTGTAGGATACGCAAAGGTTAAGTTTCAGTTTCTGAAGCATGGAACAGAAGAAACACTGCCGATCAGTGGCCATGGAACCATACGTGATATTGATGCGGGACAGGGAGTCCGTATTCCGTCAGACAGCAGTCTGGATAATGCATATGTTCTGAAAAACAATGATTATCTGACGGTAGATGGGAATTCTGTAAGCTCACCCCTTGGTTCCGTTGAGCCGGATGATCCGAGAGGATGGCTGAATCTTTTTTATAATACAGATAATTTTACGGTAGAATTCTGTCATCAGTTCAGACTGGATAAATGGGATAAAAGTCGTGAAGATGCCATTGCAAAAGCCGGTTCTCAGGAAAGATGGGCAGAGATTACAAGAAATAAATATCTGGATCCATCAGGCAACAGTTATTGTCCGAACTTTAAAGGACAGAAATACTGCAAAGCATATGCATATTTTGATTTTACATCCTATTGTTTCGGTGATGTTGAGATGAAAAAAGCGCCTGAGAAACGTGTGGGAGAGGCAAACTGTACATGGGAACAGGCAGCTGCCACATCAAAAGAAAAACCTTTTGGCATTCGTCAGGGACAGGAATTTCAGTATATGATCCGGGCGGAGGTGACACCCAATAGACTGAAATCCTTTGTGGTACAGGATATACTTGAGGATTGTCTTACTATAGAGGATGCATCAAAAGTCAGTATTGTGAATGATGCAGGGCAGACAGTGACAGACTGGTTTGATGTTGCTGTTGAAGGACAGAAAGTGACCTGCAGGGCCAAAGCAGAGAGCCTTCAGGATGAAGCATTTACAGATAATCAGACTTACACATTTACTTTAAAAGTACGCCAGAGACCGGAATCAGAAATTAACATTTCAAAATACCTTGCAGAGGATGGATACAGTATTCTTGTACCAAACCATGCATCCATGAGTTATGAACGTACAAACGGAAGCGGAGATACAATGGATACGGAAACAGTGTGGGTAAAGGGTGTGATTCCACCGGAACTGGAAGTAAAGAAAAATACTTCTCAGTATGAATGGAAAACGGGAGATATCATAGATTATGAGGTTCTGGTTTCTCAGACAAAACAGGATGTAAAAGCAGTAAATGTTGTTATTACAGACGAGCTTCCATCATGTCTGCAGTTTCTGGAAGGGCAGTATGCTGTAGAGACAAGTCAGGGAGGCGAGAACTGTACGCTTACCGGACAGGGAGAAAATGGATGGAAAGCAGAGTGTCCGTCCCTGAAGTATGGGGAGACGATCACAATCCGTTTTAAATGTCAGGCATCTGCGGATTCCAATGGACAGGAATGGGAAAATATTGTGACTGCAACAGCGGATAATCTGATCAATCCTGAGACAGGAGAACAGGAATCCAGAAAGGATATGGCAGAAGTATGGCCGAACAGTCCACAGCTTGAAATTGATAAAACAGCAGACAAATATGAATGGCAGGCAGGAGAGCAGGTAGCTTACCGGATCGTGGTGAATAATGTAACGGCAGGAACAATTGCAAAAGATGTAACTATTACTGATATTGGTCTGCCGCAGGGACTGGTTCTGGCAGGTGGTGCACAGAGCATGGAAGTACTGGGAGTTCAGCAACAGGTAAACTATCCCGTACCGGATAAGAAAACAGGACAGGCATATGAAGCGAGACCTGTGGATTCTCAGTTGAATGCAGATGAGAACGGATTTTCCTTTTATTGTTCTTATGTGCCATACAGTCAGCCTGTAACGATTATTTTCCATTGTATCGCACAGGAAGAGGCAAATGGACACGAAAGCGTAAATGCAGCAACTGTAAAAGCTGCTAATACAGATGAGAGATCTGATGATGCAGAAGTATATGTAAATTCAGGAGAATTCTGGATTGAGAAATCTGCAGATCATTATGAATGGCAGGTCGGAGAACAGGTACAGTACAATGTGGTGGTGGAGAATAAAAAAGCAGGTACAGTGGCCCGGAACGTAACTGTCTGGGATACCGGTATGCCGGCAGGACTTGCGCTTTCATCGGCAGAGGATGTATCGGTAAGCGGAATCCCACAGAATATTACGCAGCTGACAGCAGGGACCAAAGATGTTTTGAACCAGCTCAATCCGGAATTTTATAATGAGACATCAGAGAAACCGGTGAATTATGAATTTCTTCAGGAGGGAAGCGGATGGAGACTGAACATTTCAGATCTTCCGGCAAATACTCCGGTTATGATTTCTTTCCTTTGCACAGTTGCGGAAGCGGCAAATGGAATGGAAAGCATTAATGTTGCCAATGTGCAGGCGCAGAATGCCCCTGTTTCACAGGATGACGCAGAAGTGTATGTAAATACAGCAGTTCTTTCTATTGAGAAAAGTTTTCAGAATCCATATCTGGCAGCCGGGGACGGACGTGCGGAAAATGAATTTCGGGTAGGAGAACAGGTGAATTATCAGGTTACGGTTAATAATCTTCAGAAGGGATCTATCGCAAGAAATCTTGTGATCAGTGATCTTTCCCTTCCTGAAGGGCTGGCTCTGGACGGAGCTGAAGATGCTGTTACTGTAAGCGGTGTTCCGGCTGTTATTCAGAATCCGGTGGCAGGAACTGATGATGCAGGAAATCAGCTGAATCCGGAAAATTATAAAGAAACAGTGGAAAAACCGGTCAGCTGTCAGGTTACACGTCAGGGAACCGGATGGATCGTGACGATTTCAGATCTTCCGTATCAGACACCTGTGACTGTTAATTTCCGCTGTACTGCGCAGGAAAGCGTAAATGGGATGGAGATTGTAAATACAGCACAGGCGTATGCAGATAATGCACAGAAAGTAAAGGACTCCTCAAAAATCTGGGTGAACTCGCCTGTTCTTAAAGTAGAGAAGACGACGGACAAACCATTTTACAAATATGGTGATATTATTACATACCGCATTGTCCTGACACAGGAGCAGACCGGATGTGTGGCGCGTAATGTTACTCTGCAGGATGTGATCGATACTCAGGGAGTACGTCTTCTGAAGGATTCGGTGATTCTGATGGATGAGAAAGGAAATGTGGCAGATGCTGATGTACAGATCAATGATGATAATACTTTCCTGATGTCAACAGGCAGGACACTGGTCAGGGACAGCAGATATAGTATCTGCGATAATGATAAAGGCGGTCTTTTTGAGCAGGTAATGTATAATCCTCTGGACTGTCAGGAACAGAAAAGTATGATCGTGGAATATCAGGCAGCAGTGATTGATGCAGCCCTGGCAGGACAGAAAGTGCACAATACTGCAGTTGCAGACAGCAGTGAAAAGATACCTGCAACCGGGGAAACAGAGACAGAGGTACACAGTCCGATTCTGGAAATTGTGAAGGAATCAGATAAGAAAGAGTATGCGTCCGGTGAGAAAGGATACTATAAGCTGACAGTAAGACAACTGCGTGAGGATGTCACAGATCAGAATATTGTTATCGAAGATAAACTGGAAACCCAAGGGGCTTCCATTGTAAAAGACAGCATTTTTGTGAAGAAAAACGGTATAGAACTGAAAGATGCCAAAATAGAGGCAGATGATACAGGATTTGTAATTCAGACAGGAGCATCGTTGTCAGATATGGATAAAATTGAAGTCTGCTATGAAGTGGTATTTAAAACAGAAAGCACAGAGCCTGAAAAAATTGTAAACACAGCGAAAGCAAGAGGAGATATTTCACCGGAAATTGCGGCGCAGCAGGAGGTATATGTGAAAACAAAAGCAGAACCCACTGCCACACCAACACCGTCTGCAACACCGAAACCAACAGAAACACCAAAGCCGACAGAGACACCAAAACCTACAGAAGTACCGAAACCGACGGAGCAGCCAAAAGCCACACCAACACCATCTGTACCGGGAACCTGCCCGAAAATGACTCCTGTACCGACGAAAGCACCGTTGGCATCTTACAATGGTGGAAATAATGGAGGCACAACTTCCGGAAACGGAGGCAGCAGTTACGGAAATTCGGGTGGATACGGAAGCTATCAGGGTGGTTCCATGGCAGGAAGTTCTAAAACAGGAGATGTCAGACCGTTTAAAATGATGGCTGTTCTTGGACTTATCGGAATGGGACTGCTGACAGGAGGTGTGGTGATCTACAGAAGAACTGTTTCCGGGAAAAGAAATATAAAGGGTATGCCGCGGAAATGAAAAAACTCAGAACATTTGCAGTAAGTATGATCATAGCAGCAATTGGGCTTCTTATATATTGTGCCGGCTTCTATATAAAAAGTTATGAACAGAATCTTGCAGCAAGGCAGGAATATGCAGAGCTTTCCCAAATGGCAGGGGTGAAGAACAGAGCAGGTGCCGGATTATTGGCAGATGGCAAAAAAACTGATGAAGACAGCAGTACAAAAAACAGTGAAAAAAAACGCAGGAAAAAACAGAGAAGATCTTCTGAATCAAAAAACAAAAACTGTACAGATGAAATCAGGGAATCCTTCGGGATTTCCTGGGAAAATTTAAGAAAGATCAACTCTCAGACAGTTGCCTGGATTACTGTCCCGGGAGCCGATATTTCTTATCCTGTAGTTCAGGCGGCAGATGATGAATATTACCTGAAACATAATTTCAGAGGAGAGGAAGATCTGTTTGGATGTATTTTTCTGGAACATGACATAAAAAAGAATTTTACAGATTCCCACAGTATTCTTTACGGGCATAATATAGAAGGTAATATGATGTTTGCAAATCTGAACCGTTATGAACAGCCTGAATTTCTGAAAAAATGTCCTGAAATTGAGATCACAACACCAAAAAGAAAGTTTCTGTACAAAATTTTTTCTGTGGAACAGGCATCTTCCCAAAGCCCGGCATTTGAATATGGATACAAGTTATCCAGTCCTGCATACAGGAGACAATTATCTATATTGAAAAATAATTCCATGTATGACACAGGAGTAGAGCCTGATGAAAGGGAGAGAATGGTGACTCTGATCACCTGTAATTCACGTCTGGATAAAGAAATACGTATGGCGGTACATGGGATTTGCCATGAATGTTATGGTATAGAAAAAGCTGAGCCGAAGTGATGTTGAAATCAATCGGATATTGGTAACTTTCGTAAAGGATGAACTGTTACTGTTCACATATCACTATCCCTCGAGGTGTTTTGGAAAAAACTAATGAAAAATCTCTCGATATTTTGTATAATTTATGCATAAAAAACAACTTGTTCGTACGTGCGTACAAGTTGTATCCTAAATACAGGAGGGAAGAAGACATGACAGATAATGGAAAGCCGAAATATTTCTCACTGATGGAACAGCTCAGAAGTGATATTATGTCAGGAGCTATCCGACCGGGAGAGAAGCTTCCTTCAGAAAACGAGCTTTCACAGAAATATTCCCTGAGTAGACATACAGTTCGTAAAGCACTGGGAATCCTGGAGCAGGACGGATATGTAGAGGCATTTCACGGAAGAGGTACTTATTGCTCTGAGAATATGCGCCATATAAAGAATTCAAAGAATATTGCGGTAGTGACCACATATATTTCTGATTATATTTTTCCGAGACTGATACAGGGAATGGATAATGTCCTTTCAGAAAGCGGTTACAGTATTATCCTGAAAAACACAGCAAACAGCAGACAGAAAGAGGCCAGATGTCTGGAGGAACTTCTGAAGAAAGATATTGATGGACTGATCATTGAACCAAGCAAAAGTGAGATGATCTGTAAACACAGAAATCTTTATCAGAATCTGGATAAATTTGAAATTCCGTATGTGTTTATTCAGGGAATCTATTCAGAAATGAGGGATAAACCTCATATTCTTATGGATGATGCACAGGGAGGCTATCTTGTAACAAAATATCTGCTGGAACTGGGACATAAAAAGATCAAGGGTTTCTTTAAGGCAGACGATATGCAGGGACTGGAGCGCCACAAGGGATATGTGAAGGCCTTACAGGAGTCAGGGATTGCCTATGATCCTGATGATGTTGTCTGGTTTCATACAGAGGACAGGAAAGTAAAACCTGCACTGATGGCAAAAGAAATGGTACAGAGCGGACAGCTTCCGGATGGAATCGTCTGTTACAATGATCAGATTGCTGTTCAGGTTATGGAAGAACTGGAGAAAATGGGAGTCAGGATACCGGATGATATTTCCATTACCGGTTATGACAATTCACTGTATGCTCAGCGAGGAAGCGGAATCACAACGATAGCTCATCCGCAGGAAAAGCTGGGAGAAATGGCAGCAGAGCTTATACTTGAGAAGATCAACGGAGTTCCTGAAGAAGAAAGTAAGGTTGAAAGACTGATTTATCCGGAACTGATCATACGGGGATCATGCAGAAAAATATTGTAAACAAATGAAATAAATAAAAAATAAAAATAAATCCGGGAGGAATTTTATCATGAAAACAGGAAGAAACTATAAGTTCTGGTTTTGTACAGGTTCACAGGATCTTTACGGAGATGAGTGCTTAAGAAAAGTTGCTGAGCATTCCAGAATCATTGTTGAGGAATTAAACAAGAGTGGTGTTCTTCCATTTGAATTAGTATGGAAACCAACACTGATCACAAACGAACTGATCCGTAAAACATTTAATGAGGCAAATGCAGATGAGGACTGTGCAGGTGTTATCACATGGATGCATACTTTCTCACCGGCAAAATCATGGATCCTTGGTCTGAAAGAATACAGAAAACCGCTTTGCCATCTTCATACACAGTTTAATGAGGAGATTCCTTATGATACCATTGATATGGATTTTATGAATGAAAACCAGTCTGCTCATGGCGGTCGTGAATATGGTCATATTGTTACAAGAATGGGAATCGAAAGAAAAGTTATTGTCGGACACTGGGCAGATAAAGATGTTCAGGAAAGACTTGCTTCCTGGATGCGTACAGCAGTTGGTATCATGGAGAGCAGCCATATCCGCGTATGTCGTGTAGCAGATAACATGAGAAACGTAGCTGTTACAGAAGGTGATAAAGTAGAAGCACAGATCAAATTCGGATGGGAAGTTGATGCTTATCCTGTAAATGAGATTGCTGATTATGTAAAAGATGTAGCTAAAGGTGATGTAGATGCGCTGGTAGATGAATACTACAGCAAATATGATATTCTTCTTGAGGGAAGAGATCCGGAAGAATTTAAACGTCATGTAGCAGTTCAGGCTCAGATTGAGATCGGATTTGAGAAATTCCTGGAAGAGAAAAATTATCAGGCAATCGTTACACACTTTGGAGATCTGGGTGCTCTTAAACAGCTTCCCGGACTTGCAATCCAGAGACTTATGGAAAAAGGCTATGGATTCGGTGCAGAAGGCGACTGGAAGACAGCTGCAATGGTTCGTCTGATGAAGATCATGACAGCTGGTGTAAAAGATGCAAAAGGAACTTCCATGATGGAAGACTATACATATAACTTTGTACCTGGAAAAGAAGGAATCCTTCAGTCTCATATGCTTGAGGTATGCCCGTCTGTCGCAGATGGTAAGATCGGCATTAAAGTATGCCCGCTTTCCATGGGTGACAGAGAAGATCCTGCAAGACTTGTATTCACAAGCAAGACAGGCCCGGGTATTGCAACATCCCTGATCGATCTTGGAGACCGTTTCCGTCTGATCATCAACGATGTGGAATGCAAGAAGGTTGAGAAACCGATGCCGAAGCTTCCTGTAGGAAGTGCATTCTGGACACCACAGCCAAATCTTAAGACAGGTGCAGAAGCATGGATCCTTGCAGGCGGAGCCCACCATACAGCATTCTCCTATGACCTGACAGCAGAGCAGATGGGTGACTGGGCAGCAGCTATGGGTATTGAAGCTGTTTACATTGATAAAGATACAAATATTCGTGATTTCAAGAATGAACTGAGATGGAATGAACTTGCATTCAGAAAATAATAATTTTTGTAATTAATACAGAGGCTGCCATATCAGGCTGAAATTAACTGCCTGGGATGGCAGCCCTGAGAAGTTTAAAGTAATAAAAAGTATGTTAAAACCGTAAAATTTCCATGGTAAAACAATAAAAGAAATGCAATAATATTGGTGTACAAACAATATATGATTATAGATTGTCGAATGATCTGTAATCATAAATAACAGAGAAACAGGGAGGTACATAAAAATGGGAGCAGCAGAAGCAAAAGCAGCGATTCTCGCTAACAAAACAGCGCTTGGTATTGAATTTGGTTCTACCAGGATCAAAGCAGTACTTGTAGATGATAAAAATCAGCCAATCGCATCTGGCGGTCATGAATGGGAAAATCGTTATGAAAACGGTGTCTGGACATATAGCCTTGATGATATCTGGACAGGCATTCAGGACTGTTATCAGGATATGGCAAGGGATGTGAAGGCAAAATATGACATAGAACTGGAATCTGTAGGTGCATTTGGCGTCAGCGCCATGATGCATGGATATATGCCATTTAACAAAGAAGGAGAACTTCTTGTACCATTCCGTACATGGAGAAACAACATTACAGGAGAAGCCAGCGAGAAACTGATGGAACTGTTCAACTACAACATTCCGCAGAGATGGAGCATTGCTCATCTGTATCAGGCGATCCTTAACGGTGAAGAACATGTAAAAGATATTGACTATATCACAACTCTGGAGGCTTATGTACACTGGAAACTGACAGGAGAGAAAGTCCTTGGCGTTGGTGACGCATCCGGAATGTTCCCGATCGACAGCACAACACGTAACTGGAATAAAGAGATGCTTGCCAAGTTCGATGAACTGGTTGCACCGAAAGGATATCCTTGGAAAGTAGAAGATATTCTTCCAAAAGTCTTGGTTGCAGGTGAAAAGGCAGGAACACTTACCGAAGAAGGTGCAAAGCTTCTGGACCCAACAGGAAAGCTTCAGGCAGGCATTCCGGTATGCCCTCCGGAAGGTGATGCAGGAACCGGTATGGCAGCTACGAATAGCGTCAGAGTCCGCACCGGTAATGTATCAGCAGGAACCAGTGTATTTGCAATGGTTGTTCTTGAAAAAGCACTTGAGAAAGTACATGAAGAGATCGATATGGTAACAACACCTGCAGGAGATGCCGTGGCAATGGTTCACTGCAACAACTGTACTTCAGATCTGAATGCATGGGTAAATCTGTTCAAAGAATTCGCTGATTCTATCGGAGCAGACGTAGACATGAATCAGATGTATGGAACACTTTACAATAAAGCACTGGAAGGCGATGCTGACTGTGGTGGAATCCTTTCTTATGGTAACTACGCAGGCGAGCCTATCACAAATGTAGAAAAAGGACGCCCAATGGTAGTCAGAACACCAGAGACAAAATTCAATCTGGCTAACTTCATGAGATCTCACCTGTACACAGCACTTGGTGTTATCAAAGTCGGAATGGATATCTTAACAAAAGACGAAGGTGTTGAGATTGATACCGTTCTTGGACATGGCGGACTCTTCAAGACAAAAGGTGTCGGACAGAAGATCCTTGCAGATGCGATCAACACACCTGTAGTAGTTATGGAGACAGCAGGAGAAGGCGGACCATGGGGAATGGCTATCCTGGCTGAGTACATGGTAAAACGTGCAGAAGGTGAGAAACTGGGAGATTATCTGAAGAATAAAGTATTCGGAAGCGATGCCGGAAGCAGAATCGATCCGGATCCGGAAGGCGTAGCTGGATACGAAGCATTTATGGAGACATATAAGAAGGGACTTGACGTAGAGCGTAGAGCTTGTGCTGATCTGTAAAAGCTGTCATATTGTGTAAAAGTATTAATGGATAAT
>ERZ650306.1302-NODE-1302-length-14158-cov-19.908246_pt1 | contig 14158 bp, 13 predicted proteins | sample MGYA00376242_ERZ650306 | MGnify/ENA primary metagenome ERZ650306 (study PRJEB26733, sample SAMN07839244) | wastewater metagenome | biome: urban; feature: wastewater treatment plant; material: waste water | place: USA: North Carolina | collected 2016-03-31 ... | reverse complement strand
TTTTCTAGGTTCAGTAATTAGTGGTGTATGCCCAGAACGTTCAAAATAAACCGCTTTGGCATTGCTCAGACTTTTAGCAATGATGGTTTGCCCCGTTTCAGGATAAAGTGTTGAACCACGCCCAATAAAGAAAGTCGTCGGGCAATTTACTTGGCTAATCGCTTCTCTATAGTCTTCATCATGATTTAGATAATTTTCCACATACCAAAGCAGGTAATCCAAACGCTGGATAGGCAATAAATATTTTTGTAAAGAAGGGCGGTTGAGCGCTGCTTTAAATAGTTTGCCACTATAAGGATTGCTACTTTGTAACTCAAGAAAACTTCCCCAAGCCTTGACCAGTTTATCACGGGCGGATGTAGCTAAATCTTCAAGTTTCATCGCCTGTCTGTTTTCTGAAAGGACATTTTGAATATCCAGTAGCAGCGATTTAAATAGGGGATGCTTTTGCCCAAGTAAACCATATTGCCAGGAATCATCCACAGGAATCTTTGGGGTTTGATCAATATGCAGATAGGCTTTTAGTTTTTGTGCCAGACCGCCATGTTTAAACCCGTGCATGGCTGTGGTTGCACCCATGGAATAACCGATCAGGATAAATTGGTCTAATTTTAATTGTTTAATAAGTGCATCTATATCATTCCAATGACTCGAAATGGCATCGGTATTTGGTATAGCACAATCTTTTGAACCACCAAAACCACGCCAATCTGGAATAATAAATTCGTATTTTTTGCGACTCGCAAATAAAAAAGGAAGCCATTGCCAACTTTGCATACCTAGTCCTGAAAGTACGAGTACAGGTTCACCTTCACCCACACGACGTACAAATAATTTTTCTTGGTCAGGCATGATATAAAACGGCATTATTTTTCTCCAATTTCGTTTGTTTGTTCGAACTTTTGAAGCTGAGGAATCATTTGTTCTAACCATCTTATCCATTCGATTTCTTTAATGATACCGAGTTCCAGAATCATTTTATGAATAAATAAGACACGATTAGTAGGTTCATTATTTTTAAAGTCTTTGTCATGGATTGTTTGATAAAGACTAAGTTTTTCTTTATGAAGTTCTAGATGTCGTTCAAGTTCAGGCAAAACCGTGTTGCCGCCAAGCTGAGCTTCAACACGCAGTCTCACCATCAGTTCTTCACGGAGCTGGGCAGGTGGGCTTTGTTTTACCAGCCAGTCGGCAAGTTCTGTACGTCCGAGCTGTTCTGCCTGATAGGTTTTTTTACGCGAGGTTGCACCATCATCTTCTATCGTTGAAATCCAGCCTTTGCTCTGCATAGCGCTGAGTTCTCTATATATCTGTTGATGTGTTGCATTCCAAAAGAAGCCCATTGAACGGTCAAAACGACGCGCTAACTCAATACCTGTGCTTGGTTTTTCAATCAAACTGGTCAATAAAACATGAGCTAATGACATTTCGGTAATATTTCGCAAATAAAATGGACGTAGAGTCATTATGCAACATGTTGCATAAAAAACAAATCTCGATTATAAAGATAAACATTATGCAACTTGTTGCATTAAATAATTTGATCTAACCTTGTATTTAAAATACCAGCCAGCGAAAGCACGCCAAGGAGTACACATGTCTAATTATCCGCATTTACTTGCGCCTTTAGATTTAGGCTTTACCACATTAAAAAACCGCGTATTAATGGGATCTATGCACGTTGGACTTGAAGAAGTTGAAGGTGGTTATGATCGCATGGCGGCATTTTATGCAGAGCGTGCCGCTGGCGGTGTAGGGCTAATCGTAACAGGTGGTATTTCACCGAATGATCATGGTGTGACTTTTCACGGTGGTTCTAAGTTAGATACTTTAGAAGAAGCGGAAAAGCATAAAGTCATCACACAAGCCGTACATGATGCGGGTGGTAAAATCGCATTACAGATTTTACATACAGGTCGTTATTCGTATCAGGCTGAAAACGTTGCACCTTCTCCAATTCAAGCACCGATTAACCCTGTAAAACCACATGCTTTGACTTCTGCTGAAGTGAATCAGACTATTGCGGACTTTGTGAATTGTGCAAAATTGTCGCAAATCGCTGGCTATGATGGCGTTGAAATCATGGGTTCAGAAGGCTACTTAATCAATGAATTCATCGCGGCACGTACCAACCATCGTGATGATGAATGGGGCGGAAGCTATGAAAACCGTATTCGTTTTCCGATTGAAATCGTAAAACGCACTCGTGCAGAAGTGGGTGAAAACTTTATTATTATTTATCGTCTTTCAATGTTGGATTTGGTTGAAGGTGGTTCGACTTTAGAAGAAGTGATTCAGCTTGCCAAAGAAATTGAAAAGGCGGGTGCAACCATTATCAATACAGGTATTGGTTGGCATGAAGCGCGTATTCCAACGATTGCAACCAAAGTGCCACGTGCGGCATTTACATGGGTGACCAAGAAGCTAAAAGGTTCGGTTCAGATTCCTTTAGTGACGTCTAACCGTATTAATACCCCTGAAATGGCTGAACATGTTTTGGCTCAGGGTGATGCAGATATGGTGTCGATGGCACGCCCAATGCTTGCAGATGCTGAGTTTGTACTCAAAGCAGAACAAGGCCGTAGTGATGAAATCAATACTTGTATTGGTTGTAACCAAGCCTGTTTAGATCAAATTTTCTCCATGCAAATTGCGACGTGTTTAGTCAACCCGCGTGCATGCTATGAAACTGAACTGATTTTTAAAGAAAGTGCGGCTAAGAAAAATATTGCGGTGATTGGTGCTGGGCCTGCAGGTTTGAGTTTTGCGACTTATGCCGCTGACCGTGGACATCAAGTGACTGTTTTTGATGCAGCAAGTCAGATTGGTGGTCAGTTTAATATTGCGAAGACTATTCCTGGTAAAGAAGAGTTTTACGAAACACTGCGTTATTTCAAACGTAAAATTGAATTACAACCGAATATTAAATTGGTGCTGAATCATACCGCAACTTATGAAGAACTGAGTGCTGAGAACTATGATGACATCGTGGTTGCAACAGGCGTTACTCCACGTGAGCTGACTATAGAAGGGATTGATCACCCGAAAGTGTTGAGTTATATCGAAGTTCTACGTGAGCGTAAGCCTGTCGGTAAAAAAGTCGCGATTATTGGTGCGGGTGGTATTGGTTTCGATACAGCAGAATACTTAAGCCATGAAGGTGAAAGCGGTAGTTTAAACCCACAAAAATTCTATGATGAATGGGGAATTGATACCAGCTATGCGCATGTCGGTGGCTTAAAACAGCCAGTCTTGGAGCAATCGGATCGTGAAATTTACCTTCTACAGCGTAAAGCGAAGGCAGTCGGTGCAAGCTTAGGTAAAACCACGGGTTGGATTCACCGCACAGGGCTAAAACATCGCGATGTAAAAATGATTGCAGGCGCAAGCTACGACAAAATTGATGATCAAGGTCTCCACATTACAGTGAATGATCAGCCAACGGTTTTAGAGGTTGATCACGTGATTATCTGTGCAGGACAAGAGTCTTATACTGCAATGTACGACCAATTAAAAGCCGATGGTAAAAATGTGCATTTGATTGGTGGTGCGAAAGAAGCAGGTGAGTTGGATGCGAAGCGTGCGATTCGTCAAGGCGCTGAACTGGCTGCGACCATTTAATCGATAACAATCATTTATCCGCTTAAAATTTGTAATAAAGCTCCCTCTCCTATACGGAGAGGGTTTGGGAGAGATATTTTCTAAAATAATATCTTTTCCCTCGTGTAGCCTTTTCCATGAAACGTATGTGGTCTAAGAGAAGGTGCTTTTATTGCAGATTTGAGTGGATTCACTTTCATAAGGACATAAGAATGAGTTTAGCAACAACAAAACAAGCCTTGGTACGCTGGCATGATATGGTCACGACACGTGATATGAGCATCTTAAATGAGCTTTTAGCAGAAGATGTCGTGTTCCGTTCACCGGTGGCGTTTAATCCTTATCCGGGTAAGCAAGTGGTTTTTTTTATTTTAAGTAATGTGATTCAGGTTTTTGAAAACTTTACTTACCATCGTGAGTTTTTTACAGAAGATGGTTTAAGTGTCGTCCTTGAGTTTTCTGCCAATGTCGGCGAAAAAAAGCTCAAAGGGATTGACATGATTCGTTTTAATGAGCAAGGTCAAATTGTAGATTTTGAAGTGATGATCCGTCCTAAATCGGGGCTAGAGGCCTTAGCTGTACAAATGGGACAGCGAATGGCAGCTTTTGCACCTCAAGCTGGATGATAAAGGTGTGACTTGTTATTTATAGTTAGGCACGAAAATTGATGCATCACCAAGAAAGATAGGAAAAAGAAGGTACTGATATGAATGCTGTGTTCAGTTTGCTAAACCAATTAAGCCAAACGGCGTGGGATCGAGTGACTGGTGCGGAACAACCGAAGCTCTATATTAACCCACAAGGGCAAATTCAAGAGACTGTTGGGGCGCTTACACAGCTTCAAGAAAAGTACCGACCAACACCGTGGTTATCCAACACGCATGCCCATCTTTTGTATTTTGATGTGATTCGAAAGCGTCGGATTCAATTGGAATACGATCATTTTGATCAGTTAGAGATGCAAGACGGTGGGGTCACTGGCATTATGTGGTTCGGTTATGACTTGCCTGAAGCGACGCCAACGGTTGTGGTTATGCATACGATTACAGGCTCTCCTGAAAGTATGCGTGAGGTGGTGCGTGACTTAAATCGCTATACGGGTTGGCGTGTTGCACTGTGCTTACGCCGTGGACATGCAGACCTTCCAATGCCTGTACCCAAAATGAATCTTTTCGGTTCAACCGATGATTTACGTGAGCAAATTGCCTTTATTCAAAGCACATTTCCAAGTTCAACGTTGTATGCGGTTGGCTCTTCTGCAGGAACGGGGCTTTTGGTGCGTTACTTAGGCGAAGAAGGGAGTCAAACCCCTTTTAAGGCGGCTTTTGCGCTGTGTCCGGGCTATAACACTGAGTTGGGTTTTGTAAATGTGCATCCCTTTTATAGTAAGGTCATGACTAAAAAGCTATTTAAGAAATTTATTTTTCCTTACCCGCAAACATGGCAACAAACAGCATCTGTGTCGCAAGTCTTAATGACCAAAACCTTGGCTGAGTTTGAGTCGAGTTATTATGAAATGGCGGGTTATGTGGACTATGATAGTTATAACCAAGCCACAAACCCAATCTATGTATTTGAAAATGTCACCATTCCATTGCTGATTTTAAATGCAGAGGATGATCCCGTTTGTCACATTAAAAATTTTGAACCGTATAAAGACATGATCCGTCAAATGCCGAATATTGCCGTTGTGACCACCAAAAAAGGCAGCCATTGTGGCTTCTATGAAGGGGCGCTCAATACCGAGTCTTGGGCAACCAAGCTGATTGCGGATTTTTTGAAATTGGAACAACAAAAACACTAAGTATAAAAAAGACCTACAGCAGTGTAGGTCTTTTTTGATTGGTTCAGTCGTGTAAGGCTTAAACGGCTTCACAGGCTTTCTTGCTAAGACCGAACTTCATTTGCAGTAAGACCAAGATCAAGGCCATAAAGCTGAGTGCGGCACCTGCATATGAAACCGCTGCATAGCTGAGTTGCATACTCAGTACCGTTGCACCTGCAAAGGCACCTAAGGCATTGCCTAAGTTAAACGCGCCAATGTTAACGGAAGAGGCGAGACCAGGCGCATCTGCTGCAACTGACATGACGCGCATTTGCAGTGGCGGTACTACCGCAAATGCTGCCGCACCCCAAATCACTAAGCCAATCGCTGCACCAACGGTTGTTTGCGCTAATACTGGGAAAACAAGCATCATCACCATCAAAAGTACAAGGAAGCCTATCAGGGTTTTCTCTAGGGATAGATCGGCAAACTTTCCACCAAAATGGTTACCAATGGAGAAGCCAATCCCGATTAACACCAACATCAAGGTAATGGTTTGCGGTGATGCCTGCATAAATACGTGTAGGCTCGGAGCAATGTAGGTATATAACGCAAACATTGCGCCGCGCTCATGACTGTGGTTAATAAAGCAAGGACGACAGGCGCACGTGTTAAAACGCGCAATTCTTTTGCTACATTCGGTTTAACCACATCGTGATCTTGCGGGAGTGCTTTCCATAGTGCCAACATGGTCATAATGCCTAAGATTGAAATCGCAGCAAAAGCCATGCGCCAACTGGTATTCTGACTGAGCCACGTTGCAAGTGGCACACCGCCAATATTGGCAATGGTGAGACCCATAAACATCATGGCGACCGCACTGGCTTGTTTATCTTTAGGCACAACACTGGCTGCCACCACCGAACCTAAGCCAAAGAATGCACCATGGTTTAAACTGGTAATTAAACGTGCCCCCATGAGACTCATATAATCAGGTGCAACGGTTGCCAACACATTCCCAATCGTGAAAATAGCCATCAATAGGATTAAAGCTGTTTTCTTAGGAAAGCGTGCCAGCCATAAGGTCATGAGCGGAGCTCCAATCATGACGCCTACTGCATAGGCACTAATCAGCAGTCCGGCTTGTGGAATTGAAACGGACAAATCATTGGCAATTTCAGGCAAAAAGCCCATGGGTGAAAACTCGGTGGTTCCAATGGCAAAAGCACCCACCGCAAGCGCCAAAAGTGGAAAATTAATTTTCATAGCGATGCTCAATCCCAAATCGGTGCTAATCCTTCAGGATTAACTTCACGTTGATTTCGGTCTAATTGCGTAATTGCCATCATTTCTTCAGTCGACAGTTGAATCTCTTGAGCCTTTAAGTTGGACATCAAGTGTTCACGTTTGGTTGAAGAAGGTATGACTGCAAAACCACGTTGTAATGCCCAAGCCAAACTAATTTGTGCAGTCGATACCTGATGTTGCTGTGCGATGTGCATTAAAACAGGATCATTCAAAACCTTACCGTAAGCCAGTGTCATATATGAAGTGACATCAATGTTTTGAGCTTGGAGGAAATCAACCAGTTGATGGTTTTGTAGGTAAGGACTGAGTTCAATTTGGTTGGTTGCGATGTTTTCTAGCCCAATACTCTCAATCGCCTGTTGAGTCAGCTCAATATTGAAGTTAGAAATACCAATGTGTTCGGTCAAACCTTGTTGTTTCGCTTCCAATAAGTTCTGCATGAGTTCTGTAATGTTTACACCTGTACTTGGGGCAGGCCAGTGGATCAAGGTTAGATTCACTGCATCGGTTTTTAGTTTATGCAAACTTTCTTTTAAGCTTGGAATCAATTTTTCTGCTGAGTAATTTTCCGTCCAGATTTTTGTGGTGAGAAAAAGATCTTGACGATTGATACCACTGAGTTCAATGGCTTGACCAACTTCGGCTTCATTACCATAGATTTGAGCAGTATCGACCGCACGATAACCGACTTCTAGTGCAGTTTTCACAGACTCAATGACAGTGTCACCTGTTAAACGGAAAGTACCTAGGCCGAATTGAGGAACGATATTCATTTTTTACTCGATAACTTGTTTCATGGAATGAGGCTATTTTGTAGAAAAAAGACTTGCTTAAAAACTGGGTAATTTGCAAAATATTATTGACTATTAATCAATAATTACACATGAAATCAACCATAGAAGAATTAACGGCTTTTGTGAGCATTGTTGATAGTGGCTCTATCGTCAAAGCTGCGCAGCAATTGGATCAAACCACATCGGGTGTCAGCCGAGCCTTGCAACGTCTAGAGTCAAAGTTGAATGTGACTTTGCTAGAGCGAACGACACGGAAGCTCAAGTTGACCTATGAAGGGCAGCAGTTTTTGACAAAGGCACGTAAAATTTTACTCGACCTGACCGAAGCTGAAGAAAGTCTGCAAAATAATGATGCTGAGGCATCTGGTTTAATTCGGATTGATTCAGCAACGCCTTTTGTGCTGCATGTGATAGTGCCGCTGATTGAAGAGTTTATGCAGCGCTATCCAAAAATTGATATAGAAATTACCAATCACGATCAGGTTATAGACTTACTTGAACATAAAACCGATGTCGCGATTCGGTTTGGTGAGTTGGCGGATTCAAGCTTACATGCCAAGCTGCTTTGTAAAAGTCGGTTATATATTGTGGCTAGTCCTGTTTATGCGCAAAAACATGGTCTACCTAAAAATGCAGCAGAATTAAGCTCACATACTTTGCTTGGTTTTAGTCAGCCTGCACATTTAAATACGTGGCCTATTCAGTTGGAGGATGAACCTTTAACTATTCAGGCCAAAATTAAATGCTCAAATGGTGAAACGGTTCGTCAGTTGGCATTGCAAGGGGCAGGGATTGCGTGTTTGTCACGTTTTATGGTCGAGCAAGATATTCAAGATGGGCAGTTCATTGCTTTGTTGGAAGATCAAATTCAGATCAAAGAGCAGAAAATACATGCGGTCTACTATCAACAAAACTATGTGCCAAAGCGTATTCGCTTATTTATTGACTTTCTTGCCGAAAAATTAAAAGCCTATTTATAAGCCAGCATTAAAAAAACCCGATATCAATCGGGTTTTTTTAATCATCTAAATAGCGATGATTAGTTTTCTAAAGCTGGTGTCGCTGCTGCAATGGCTGCTGCAACCGCATCATCTTCAGTTTGCGTATTTGGGTTTGTATTACTTGGGCGTGCTTGCGTTGGTTTTTCTTCAGCTTTTGATGCTTCTGCTTTTGGTGCAGGCTGAGCTGCTGGAGCAGGTGCTGGCGTTTCACGACGGATCTCAGTAGTTGTATTCGGTGTTTCTTCGCGAATCACTTCAACTTGCGCTGGAATCTCAGGCTCAGATGCTGCTAAAGGTTGAAGTTCAACAGTTTGTTGTTGCTCTGTAGTGACGACTTCAACTTGTTCTTGTTCATCTTCTTTAGGCGCTTCTTTCTTTACACATGCTGTTAATAGTAAGCCTGCTGCAATGGCACCACAAATTAAAAGTTTTTTATTCATAATTACATAAAATCGAGTGTTTGAAGGATCGCGCCATTATAACAGCAAAATGCAAGATGAAAATCCTATGAACTTAGCTTAATTTTATCTGCCAAATGCTGATAGAATATCCAATTGTTTATTGTTCTATGAATTGATGCGGATTGACTTTGCTTTATTGGTACAAGGTAAAGTAAAATTGCGCAACATTGCAGGCCGAATTAGGCTCGATTGTACGAGAAACCCAATGACCCATTTTATTTTCGTGACTGGTGGTGTAGTTTCATCACTAGGTAAAGGTATTTCAGCTGCTTCAGTTGCTGCGCTTTTAGAAGCCCGTGGATTAAAAGTAACCATGGTAAAAATGGATCCATACATTAATGTCGATCCAGGGACTATGAGCCCGTTCCAACATGGTGAAGTTTTTGTCACAGAGGATGGTGCAGAAACCGATTTAGACTTGGGTTATTACGAACGTTTCTTGCGTCGTGCGAAAATGACCAAGTTAAATAACTTTACTTCTGGTCGCGTATACCAAGACGTTTTAAATAAAGAACGCCGTGGTGACTACCTTGGTGGAACTGTTCAAGTTATTCCACATATTACAGACAACATCAAAGAACGTGTACTTCGCGCAGGCGAAGGTTATGACGTTGCGATTGTTGAAATTGGCGGTACAGTAGGTGACATCGAATCTCTCCCATTCATGGAATCTGTACGTCAACTTATGGTTGAACTAGGTCATAAGCGCACTATGCTTATGCACTTAACTTTGCTTCCATATATCAAATCTGCGGCAGAGTTGAAAACTAAACCAACTCAGCACTCGGTAAAAGAATTGTTATCGATTGGTATTCAGCCAGACATTTTAATTTGTCGTACTGAATATGATGTTGATGCAGACACGACCCGTAAAATTGCCTTGTTCACAAACGTTGAAGCACGTGCAGTTGTGGTGTGTAAAGATGCGCGCAGCATTTACCAAATTCCACGTACGTTCTATGAACAAAATGTTGATGACCTGATCTGTGAACGTTTTGGTTTCAATGATTTGCCTGAGGCTGATTTAACAGATTGGGACAATGTTGTAGAGGCGCTACTAAACCCTGAATACACGGTTCGTGTTGCAATGGTTGGTAAGTATGTTGAACTTCCAGATGCGTATAAGTCTGTAAATGAAGCACTTTTACATGCGGGTATTCAGAATCGCGTTAAAGTTCAAATTGATTATGTCAATGCTGAAGAACTTGAAAGCCAAGATGTCAATGAAGTATTGAAAGATATGGATGCAATCTTGGTACCAGGTGGTTTTGGTGAACGTGGTACTGAAGGCAAAATGCAGGCGATTAAATTCGCACGTGAAAACGGTGTTCCATTCTTGGGTATCTGTTTAGGTATGCAGTTGGCTGTGATCGAATATGCACGTAATGTCGTGGGTATTAGTGACGCGAGTTCGACTGAATTCAACCGTTCGACTAAGTCTCCATTGATTGGTCTAATCACTGAATGGTTAGATGAGCGTGGTGAAGTTCAACAGCGTAATGTTGACTCTGATCTTGGCGGTACGATGCGTCTTGGTGCTCAAAAATCAGAATTGGTTGAAGGGACTAAAACACGTGAAGTGTATGGTTCAGCAGATATTATTGAACGTCACCGTCACCGCTATGAGATGAATAACCGTTTTATTCCAGCGCTTGAAGAAGCTGGCATGAAAATTTCGGGCTATTCACCTGTACAGCACTTAGTAGAAACAGTTGAAATTCCTCAACATCCTTGGTTTATTGCTGTACAATTCCACCCGGAATTTACAAGTTCACCACGTGATGGACACCCATTATTTGCTAGTTTTATTGATGCTGCGAAAGCACAGTACAAAAAAGCGAAGTAATTTGGGTTAAGCAATAAACTAGGAAGTTTAAATGTCACAATTAAAACCACAAGAAATTGTACGTTTAGGCGATATACAAATGGCAAACCACTTGCCATTTGTACTATTCGGCGGCATGAACGTACTTGAGTCTAAAGATTTGGCTTTTGAAATTGCAGAGACCTATGTCGATATCTGCAAGCGTTTGGAGATTCCTTACGTATTTAAAGCCAGTTTTGATAAAGCCAACCGTTCAAGCTTGAACTCGTTTCGAGGGCCAGGCCTAGAAAAAGGGATTGAGTGGTTAGCTGACATTAAAAAACATTTTAATGTACCCATCATTACTGATGTACATGAACCTTACCAAGCTGCACCTGTAGCGGAAGTTGCGGATATTATCCAACTTCCCGCTTTCCTAAGTCGTCAGACTGATTTGGTTGAAGCGATGGCAAAAACTGATGCCATCATTAACATCAAAAAAGCACAATTCCTTGCACCACATGAAATGCGCCATATTTTGCATAAGTGTTTAGAGGCCGGGAATGACAAGCTCATTATTTGTGAACGTGGTTCGGCATTTGGTTACAACAATTTGGTTGTAGATATGTTGGGCTTCGACATCATGAAAGAAATGAATGTTCCTGTGTTTTTTGATGTGACCCATGCGCTTCAAACTCCGGGTGGTCGTGCTGATTCTGCGGGCGGTCGCCGTGCGCAAATCACGACACTTGCTCGCGCGGGAATGGCAACAGGTCTAGCAGGTCTATTCTTAGAAGCGCATCCAGACCCAGAAAAAGCCAAGTGTGATGGGCCATGCGCATTGCGTATGTCTCAACTTGAGCCTTTCTTGGCACAGCTAAAAGAATTGGACACCTTGGTTAAAGGTTTCAAAAAGCTAGATACACACTAAATTATAAACTCATTGATGCCATCTAAAGCATCTCGTTATTAATCAACTGAGGAATTGTTCATGAGCCAAATCGTTGACATTCGTGCACGTGAAATTTTGGACTCTCGTGGTAACCCAACCATCGAAGCAGACGTAATCTTAGCATCTGGCGTAGTTGGCCGTGCATGTGCACCATCTGGTGCTTCAACTGGTTCTCGTGAAGCTTTAGAACTTCGTGATGGCGACAAAGCACGCTATTTGGGTAAAGGTGTTAAAACTGCGGTTAACAACGTAAACACGATTATCCGTGATGCTTTAGTGGGCAAATCAGTATTTGAACAAAAAGACATCGATAACACGATGATCGAACTTGATGGTACTGAAAACAAAGAAAAATTGGGTGCGAATGCAACTTTAGCTGTTTCGCTCGCTGCTGCACGTGCTGCTGCTGATGAAAAGAAAATTCCTCTTTTCCAATACATCGCAGACTTACGTGGTCAAACCATTTTGACTATGCCTGTACCAATGATGAACATCATCAATGGTGGTTCGCATGCAGACAACAATGTTGATATTCAAGAGTTTATGATTGAGCCAGTAGGCTTCACTTCATTCTCTGAAGCATTACGTGCGGGTGCTGAAATCTTCCATTCTCTAAAATCAGTTTTAAACAAAAAGGGTTTAAATACTGCTGTGGGTGATGAAGGTGGTTTTGCTCCGAACTTGCGTTCAAATGAAGAAGCAATCACTGTTATTCTTGAAGCGATTGGTCAAACGGGTTACAAAGCGGGTTCTGACATTATGTTGGCACTTGACTGTGCATCTTCAGAATTTTACAAAAATGGTCAATATATTCTTGCAGGTGAAGGCAATAAAGCATTCACAAGCAACCAATTCTCTGATTATTTAGCTGGTCTTGTAAATCAATACCCAATCATCTCGATTGAAGATGGTCTTGATGAGTCTGATTGGGAAGGTTGGAGCTACTTAACATCAATCCTTGGTGACAAAATCCAATTGGTTGGCGACGATTTATTCGTAACTAATCCTAAGATTTTACAACGCGGCATTAATGAGAAAGTCGGTAACTCTATTCTGATCAAATATAACCAGATCGGTACGTTGACTGAAACTCTAGATGCAATCTACCTTGCAAAAGCAAATGGTTATAGCACTGTAATTTCACACCGTTCAGGTGAAACTGAAGATTCAACCATTGCTGACTTGGCAGTAGGTACAGCAGCGGGTCAAATCAAGACGGGTTCACTATGCCGTTCTGACCGCGTAGCGAAATATAACCAATTGCTTCGTATCGAAGAATTAACCAATGCAGCTTATCGCGGTAAAGCTGAATTCAAAGGTCTAAACTAAGGTCAATTTATCTATGTTGAATACTTCTGATCATCTTTCTTTACAAAAGACAGAAACTCTGCAAATTCATAATCATATAGAATTTGCAGGTGATCTTCCTTGTAAGAAGGATGTAGGGAATTTTTCATGATAGAGATGTTTCGATCGACCTCGAGTAAATTGATTCTGTTACTTGTCATCTTTTTGGTGGCAAGTTTACAGTATCAATTTTGGCTAGGTGAGGGAGGGTATTTTCCTCATCAAGCCTTGACTCAACAGATTAAGCAACAAGCAGAAGTAAATACGGAGCTTAAAGAGCGCAATCGTATTTTAGCAGCCGAAGTTTTCGACTTAAAAAATGGAACGGAAGCGATTGAAGAACATGCACGCTTAGATTTAGGTTTAATCAAGCCAAATGAAACTTTTGTGCAAATGAGTACCATCAGTACCCATTACAAACCAATTTATATCGATCCAAATGCAAAAATAGATACAGCAACCAATGAAAACCCAGACTAAGCTGTGGGCGGTTGTGCCAGCCGCAGGTTCGGGCAGTCGTTTTTCAAAAACTGAATTAAAACAATATCAATATATTCAAAATCGTACTGTGCTTGAGCATACAGTTAATCGATTAAATACACTAGATTTAGCTGGTTGTGTACTTGCAATCGGTGAGAATGATAATTTTGCTAGAACACTTTCTTTTGATCATAAAGAAAAATTACATTTTTGTTTAGGTGGTGCAGAGCGGGTTCATTCTGTATTAAACGCACTGATTTATTTATCTGATATTGCGGATGAAAATGATTGGGTATTGGTGCATGATGCAGCACGTCCATGTGTGACGCAGGAAAATTTACAGCTATTGGTGAATACTGCAATAGCGCATAACCAAAGTGCAATTTTAGCAATCCCAGTTCGTGATACCTTAAAACTGGTGCACACTGAAAATCAGATTGAGAAAACAGTCAGCCGTGAATTGTTGTGGCAGGCACAAACCCCGCAGATGGCAAAATTAAAGATATTAAAAAATGCGCTTGAAACAGCATTAGCTAATGACATTGTAATTACTGATGAGGCAAGTGCTTTAGAATATATCAATCAGCCTGTACAAGTGGTGCAAGGTCGTTCAGACAATATTAAAATTACCTATGCCGACGATCTG
>ERZ650306.1296-NODE-1296-length-14238-cov-4.707890_pt1 | contig 14238 bp, 5 predicted proteins | sample MGYA00376242_ERZ650306 | MGnify/ENA primary metagenome ERZ650306 (study PRJEB26733, sample SAMN07839244) | wastewater metagenome | biome: urban; feature: wastewater treatment plant; material: waste water | place: USA: North Carolina | collected 2016-03-31 ... | reverse complement strand
GAAGCGGTCAGCTTGCCGTCCGCATTCAGTTGCTTGGAGCTGAGCGTGATGTCACTGTACTGGAAGGTGGTGTAGCTCAAGCCATAGCCGAAAGGATACAGCGGGTCGTTGCTCACATCCAGGTAGTTGCTGCGGAACTTCTCGAACCATTTGCCTTCTTTCAGAGGACGGCCGGTATTCTTGTGGTTGTATGCCATAGGCAACTGGCCCACATTCTGCGGGAAAGTGGTGGTCAGCTTACCGCTGGGGCAAACGTCTCCGAACACTACGTCGGCAATGGCGTCTGCAGCTTCACTACCTCCGAACCATACATTCAAGATGGCGGGAACATTTTCATTCTCCCAAGTCAGCACTACGGGACGTCCGGAGAACAATACCAATACTACGGGTTTGCCCGTTTTCAGCAATGCTTCCAGCAGGTGGCGCTGTGCGTCCGGCATTTCCAGTTCGGAACGGCTACTGCTCTCACCACTCATCTCGGAGGACTCGCCGAGGGCGGCTACAATGACATCGGCTTGTGCGGCTACTTTCAGGGCTTCGTCCAGCAGTTCTTGGTCATTGCCACGGGGCAGTTCACGGCCGAACATCGTGGCGCGTGTCTGGTAGTCGGCATCGTACATCAAGTTGCTGCCTTGTGCATAGAGAATGTTGGCCTTGGAGCCGACAGAATTCTTGAAACCTTCCAGCAGGGTGCTGTATTTGTCTGCTGTGGCTGCCACACTCCAAGTGCCCGGCATGTTGGCACGGGTGTTGGCAAGCGGGCCAATCAAGGCGATATTGCCTTTGCGTTGCAAGGGCAGCAGATTGTCCTGGTTCTTCAGCAGTACGAATGTCTCTGTGGCAATCTGGCGGGCGATGGAACGGTGTTCGGGAGTGAACACTTCTTTTTCGGCACGCTTCACGTCGCAGTATTTATACGGATTGGCAAACAGTCCCAGCTTGTATTTGGCTTCTAGGATGCGTCGGCAGGCTTTGTCAATGTCGGCCTCGGTCACTTTGCCTTCTTTCAGAGACTTTTCCAGTGTGCCGATAAATCCGTCGGCTACCATGTCCATGTCTGTTCCGGCGGTCAGGGCACGTGCGGATACTTCCTGCAGGTCGCCGATTCCGTGGTCTATCATTTCGGAGATGGCTGTATAGTCTGTCACCACGAAGCCGTCGAAGCCCCATTGGTTGCGCAGTACGTCGGTCAGCAGCCAGTGGTTGGCAGTGGCGGGTACTCCGTCAATTTCATTGAAGGAGGTCATTGCGCTACCCACACCGGCTTCTACGGCAGCCTTGTAGGGAGGGAAGTATTCGTTGAACATACGGTTGCGGCTCATATCCACCGTGTTGTAGTCGCGGCCGGCTTCTCCGGCGCCATACAGTGCGAAGTGCTTTACGCAAGCCATTATCTCGTTGTTGGCACTCATATCCTTGCCCTGATAACCGCGAATCATGGCTTGTGCAATGGCTGAACCCAGGAAGGGGTCTTCACCGTTGCCTTCTGATACACGTCCCCAACGGGCATCGCGGCAGATGTCCACCATCGGGCTGAACGTCCAGCAGATACCGTCTGCACTCGACTCAATGGCGGCGATACGGGCCGATTTCTCTATAGCCTCCATGTCCCAACTGCACGAGAGTGCCAAGGGGATGGGGAATACCGTTTCGTAACCGTGAATCACGTCCATACCGAACAGCAAGGGGATGCCCAGGCGGCTGTTCTCTACGGCAAGTTTCTGCACTTCGCGGATGTTCTTCACGCCTTTCAGGTTGAACAGACCTCCGACTTCACCGTTGCGGATTTTACCGGCAACGTCGCTGCTCTTGGCTTGTCCGGTGACGATGTTTCCCGTTACCGGCAGGTTGAGCTGACCGATTTTCTCGTGCAGCGTCATTTTGCCCATCAGCTCCGTAATGAATTTATCCATCTCCTGCGGATTGCCTTGGGATGTGTTTTCTTTGGGCGTTGCCGTCACGGTGAGGGCAGAGAAAGCCAAGGCTGCTAATAATGTGTATTTCTTCATATGATATAATTTTGATTATCCCCTCCGGCCCCCTGAAGGGGGAGGGGAATAGTGATATAGAAATTCAACTTAAGCTTAGCTGCTCCATCATGTCGCATACTAACTTCAATCGTAAATCCCTAAGCCTTAAATCCCAGCTTCTGCAATCCTTCCTGAACCTCGGGACAGCTCATGAAGAGTTTCCACAACAAGCCGGAACGATAGTTCTCAATCATCGGGGCAATGGTGCATTGGTCGATGGCAAGATAGTGGGGCACCGTCCAGTCACTTCCCTCGGAGAAGGCATCGTAGAATCCGTACTTGCCCCAAATCCAGTCGCCTTTGGAATAGAAATACTTCAGTGCACGCATGGATTCCTCCGGTGTGTAGGGAAAACTGGACAAGGCTGCTGTCGGTGTGATGACACCATGGTCGTTGTCGCCCGGGCAGTGGGCTGCATAGCCTTTGGTAGAGTAGCTGGCGGTCAGTCCCCAGCAGTCCTCGCCGTAACCTTTGTATTGTTTGGGATTCTCCACGCAGTAGCGGTAGTTGGAGAGGGCATGGTTGCGCACCACGTTCCAGTAGTTGGCATAGCGGTCGCTCAGGTTGCGCGGGTCCAGACCGATGTGCGAGTATTGTGCCCAGAACAAGGGACCGCCCAGTTTCTCGGCTCCGTTGTGTTTCAATTCCAAAGGCAGGCCGTAGGGGGCAGAGTCGGACTTGATGCCGCCGCCGCGTGCCCAGCCGTTGTGGTAGGCTGAAGCCGGAACGGGATAAGTGGGGGAGGAGGCTGCGAGCACATACACAATCAATGCTTCGTTGTAGCCTTCCAGCGGGAAGTTCATTTCCCAGTTGTATTCGGGAGACCAGTGCCAGTAGATGACATCCTTGCCATTCTGATACCAGCTGAACTCCATCTCTTTCCACAATTGGTCAATCTTCTCTACCAGCGCCTTTTCCTGCTCGTTGCCGTCGCGGAAGTATTGGCGTACGCAAAGCAAGCTTTGCATCAGGAAGCAGCTTTCCACCAAGTCTCCGCCGTTATCTTTTTGTCCGAAAGGTTTCACCTTGCCGGTAGGGCCGTACAACCAATGGGGCCATACGCCGTGGAAGCGGTCGGCGCGTTTCAGGTAATCGGCAATCTTGGTCAGGCGCTTCACGCCTTCTTCCCTGGGGATGAAGCCGCGTTCGATGCCTACCAGCAGTCCGGCTATACCAAATCCGCTGCCGCCGGTGGTGACAACATTCTGGTCCTTTTCGGGATAATCCCCATCCAGGTGGATGCGTTCGCGTGCCAGTCCGGAGGTCGGTTCCGCACCGTCCCACATGTAGTTCAAATGTACCTTCTGGATGTAATCAAGCATTTCGTCATCCGAAGCGAATGATTCGGGACGTACTTCCTCTGTGTCGGGCTTTTCCTCTTTTCCGTTCTCTTTCCCGTTTTCCTTCAAGTCGGAAGAGCAGGATGCACAGCCCGCCAATGTGGAAATCAGGAACAAAGCCAGCACATGTATCATTATTGGTTTTTTCATATCTTTATTTCTTGTGTTTAATTTTTTGTCGTCTTGCACAATGGCGAGCGGCCGTTTTCGTTCAGCGCCTCGATAGTGAAGTAATAGTCCGTGTCCGCATCCAGTCCGCGGAAGTCATATTCCGTCTGTCCCAGTACCGTGATGGCATTGTACATCTTGCCTTCGGCGGTGCCGTAGTAGATGTTGTAGCCATAGGCGCTTGCTTCGGGTTGCCAGGAGATAAGGGCATTCCGGCGGTCTTTCCTGTCACGTTTCACAGTCAGTCCTTTCACGGCTTGCGGGACATCGCCGTCACCGTTCCCGAAGACGCGGAAGCCGGACAAGGCGACATTTCCCGTAGGCATGTGCACATTCTCGTATTTCAGATAACGGGCACGCAACGGCTCGTTGAGCTCGATGTAGTCGTGCGGACAATCCTTGTCACTGTCGCTCTTGTCTATGACCAATGTCCATTCTTTTCCGTCTTCGGAAGCAAAAATACGGTATTGGTGATAAATATCCATGGCACGGTTGTATTGAACCGCTTTATGGTCGTAGAAGTTCAACTGCACGGCACGTACATTCTTTGTACTGCCCAGGTCTATCCCGGCCCATTCGCCGGGGTTGCCGGAACGGGCTGCCCAGTAGGTGCGCATACTTTCGTCCGTCAGGTTGGAAGCTGCATGGATGCTATCCGTAGATGATACCTCCACCGGTTTGCCGTAGGACAGAAGCATCCATCCCGTGAAACGCTCTGCAGGGTTCTTTACGTCCATCGGTTCTGCCCAGTTGGGATAATCGCCGAAGGCAGTGGACGAATACATGACACCATCCTTGTCGAAAGCCACCGGATAAAGACCGATGCGGCGTTCGAACTTGTACTTCAGGGAGAGCATGCAGGTGGCCACGTGCCAGTAATTGCCTTTCACGTCGCAGAACGTGCCTCCATGACCGGCACCTTGCACATAACCGCCCGGCTTGTAGCACATCGGGTTATGCTTCTGGTAGACAAACGGGCCCAGCGGGGAATCCGAAACATATACGCCATCGGCATAGACTTTGAATTCAGTGCCCGGAGCACCATATTGGAAATAATATTTGTCATTGTGTTTGGTCATGTAAGCGCCCTCTGTGAATGGGCGGAGTGTCACTTCATCGTCATTGTTCATGCCGAAACGTTCCCAGCCGTGTTCTTCGGGGCGGAGCATCATGACATCGTGAATCTTGCTGATGGGGTAGAAATCATTCCGGTCCAGTTCTACCGCTTTCAAGGGATATTCATTGCTGGAGCCATAGTACAGATACAATCTGCCGTCGTCGTCCAGAAACAGACAAGGATCCCATGAAGGAAGTACGTTCTTTTCGATGGCACGTTTGAAACGTCCCGTTTTGGGGTGTGTGCTGTACCACACGGCAAGGCCTTCGTAGGTGGAGCCGGTATAGAACAGCGTGTCACCGCTTACATAGGCTGCCGGTGCGCACTGGTCGTCGTCCGTAGGCTTGCGTTGGAAGCCGGCAGGAACGAAATCCCAATCCACCAGGTTCTTGGAATAGTGAAAACCGCCCTGGTTGGTGGAGAACAGAAAGTATTCTCCCTTGTATTCCACCGCCATCGGGTCGGCAGAGGAACGGAACGAACCGTTGGGACGCACATTGTTGTTGAAAGGCTCGAAGTTGTAACCGATGTTCATCGGATTGCAGAAGGTGCGCGACAGAGGCGCCTGCGGGTCATACCACCGGGTCGCCTGGGCGGGACGGCGGATTGCGGTTGCCTTGTGTACCTCTTCTTCCATCACTACCTCAATATCGGTTTCATCCAGTGCCAGGATTCTGTTCACTATCTTTTTCCCGGGATAGTAGACATACAGGTGCACGTCGTTCTTCGCTCCTTTGATGGCAAAGCTGCCGTCGTGGGCAGTGGTATTGTGCATGGGACTTGCGAAGAACATGACTGTGGCGCCTGCGAGTGGCTGGCGGTTGGTGTCCAGTACGTGTCCTTTTACGATACGGTCTTGGGTTACAGTGATGTAATAGTCACTGACTTGCCCCTTCACCACTTTGATGGAATCGTCAGGGGTTGCCTTTGCCGCCAGAGCGGCAAAGGCTATTCCACAACTGATTAGGAATCTTTTTACCATATTGGAACGGATTTATTCGGCAATTCCGTCAATGGGTTCCAGCTTCAAATCAGGAAGGTCGTCCAACTGGTTGGCCGGTATGGGCCAATAAGTCTTTTCTGCTGTCCATCCTTTGGGACCGAGTACGGTGGCGGCATCGCCGGTACGCACCAAGTCCACATAACGGGCACACCATTCGCCGCAAAGCTCCATCCGGCGTTCGTCCATCACGTCTTTCAGGGTAACACCGGTTTTGGTGCTCATGCCTGCACGCCGGCGCACTTCGTTGTAGCCTGCGTCTCCATCCTTGCCCAGTCTGACTTTGGCTTCGGAGTTCATCAGCAGTACTTCGGCATAGCGGATGATACGCACATTGTTGTTGGCTCCGTAGGTTGTACGTGGAAGAGTCATCTGATTGTAGGGAAGGTAACCTTTGCCGTTCCAACAGTCGGTCTTGGTGGCCGATGTGGGACCTACCTGCCAACCCTCGCGCGTCTTGCTCAGGGCTTTCAGGAAAGAAGTTTCGGCACGCACACCTTCGCCACGGGCTTCGGCCCATGCCACGAACTCGGGTTCATAGCCTATGAAATTCCAGCCGCCTATGGACTTGGTGCCTTCGGCTTGCTTGTAGCTGATGGTACCGTCTGCGTTCACTACTTCATCATACCTCTCTGCCATGTTCGGACCCTGGAAATTGAACCATTGGTCTACGCCCAGGTAATCGCCAGAACCATTGCCGTAGTCTGTTACCTGGCATTCGAACAAAGATTCGTCACACAACTTTCCGGGAATTTTGAACAGCTGGTAGAAGTCGTCGTAGAGACGGAATCCACCGTTCTTGATGATGTCATCGGTCAGTGTCTCCACTTGTGCATAGTCTCCTTTCAGCAGATAGATGCGGGCGGCCAATGCTTGGGCGGTGAAGGCTGTCACGGCTCCCTTGTGTTCCATCTGGTTGGGACGCATGCGGGGCAGTTTGTCGATGGCGTAGTTCAAATCTTCCAGCATATAATTATATACGGCCTCTACGGTAGAACGGCGAAAATCGGTCTGCAGGTTGTCACGGTAGATGACGGTGGGGCCGAAGTTGGTCACCAGGCAGTAGTAGGCCCATGCGCGGATGGTACGCACTTCGCCGCAATAGGATTCGTAGGTTTTGTAATCTTCGCTTCCTGCAGCAAGATATTCGGCATAACCGTCGAGGCTTTGCAGGGCGGCATTGGTGATGCGGATGATGTCGTAGAAGTTCATCCATACCTGGTTCAGTGCCCAGAATGAGTTGTTGTAGTTGAACTTGCGTCCGAAGGCCACGGCATCGCCCTGGTCATCGGTACGGCCCGACCACACGTCACCGTCGCGGGTGAACATCAATAGTGCGTTGCACCAGTGCATGCCTTGTGTGCGTACTTTGGAGTAGGCACCCACTACGGGTTGGTACATATTGTTCTTGTTGGTAAAGTCTACGCCTTGTTCGGGAACTTTGTTCTCCGGATCGATTTCTATGAAATCGGTGCAAGCGGTAGCTCCTCCCAGTACCATCATGGCCGGAAGTATATATGCGAATGTTTTCTTTAAGAATTTCATTGTTTTACGTTTTAGGGTTTAGAAATCTATTTGCACTCCGAAAGTATAGGTTGAAGTCAGAGGGTATACTTCGGTATCCCAACCTTCGGCATCCGACACTTCAGGTGTGAAGCTGTTGGCCTTGAAGGTAGTGAAGGGGCGGTCGGCCGTCAATGAGAGGCGGAGTCCCGGCATCACGTAGCTGCCTATCTTCAAGTTCTTGAACGAGTAGCCCAGCGTGATGTTCTGGATGCGGAAGTAATCGGAGCTTTCTACGAAATAGGAAGCGTTGTTACTGTCTGATTTGTTCCAGGTTTTGAGAAGAGCCTTGGCCGACGGATGTTCGTTGGTAGAGCCTGCACCCGTCCAGCGGTTCTCATACTGTGCACGGTCAAAGTTATAGTAGTCGGCTGCATAGCGCAGGGCACGCTTACGGTTCCACAGTTCGCCGCCTGCTTGTCCGTAGGTAGTGAGGCTGAAGTCGAAGTTCTTATAAGAGAATCCGGCATTGAAGCCATAAGTAAAGCTGGGCACGTATGAGCCCAACACCTGCTTGTCGTTTCCGTCTATCACATGGTCGCCGTTCACGTCCTCGTAGATGAAGTCGCCGGGTTCCAGTCCGTTGGCCACGGCGATGGGGTCGGCAGCACATTGTTCAGGAGTCTGGTAGATGCCGATGACCTTGTAGCCATAGAATGAGTTCATCGTCTCGCCCACCATATTCACGGTCTTTCCGCCTTTGATGATTTTCATGTTTCCTTTTAGGCTTTTCACTTCGTTATGCAGATAAGAGAGATTGACGCCGATGTTGTAATTGAAGTCCTGGCCAATCTTGTCGTTCCAGTTCAAGGAGAGGTCGATACCGGTATTCAGAATCTGTCCGTTGTTGCCGGCCAGCAGCTCGCCACTCATCGGGAGCTTGGGTGAAATCACGGCGTTGTCAGTCAGACGGTAGTACCAGTCGATGTCGGCGTTCAAGCGGTTCTTCAGTGTACTGAAGTTGACGCCCACGTTGGTTTCGTTCACTACTTCCCAACCCAGCCAGCTGAAGTTGGTGGTGTTGATGAATCCGTCGATGGCGGTATTGGGACCGAATACGGACTGTACGTTCTGTATGCTTGCGAAGCCTGCACTGGCAGCAATCTTGTCGTTACCCAGCTTACCCCAGCTGGCACGCAGCTTCATGTAGTCGAAGATATTCTGGTTCTTCATAAACGGTTCTTGGGAGATGACCCATGCGGCACCGATGGAGGGGAAGTAGCCCCATTTGTCGTTGTACTTGGACGAGCCGTCGGCACGGAAGGTGAACATCAACATGTACTTGTCGTTGTAGTTGTAATTCAGTCGGGTGAAATAGGAGAGACCGCGGTATTTCCAGCCGTCGTCTTTCACCGTAGCGCCTTCCTTGTTGCCCAGTGCGATGTATTTCCATACGTCTGCACCTTCGGGTACGTTGGTGGCAGTACCTTCGAGCAGGCGGTATTGCTCTTGACGCATGGATGCACCCAGCATACCGGTAAAGGAGTGTTTGCCCCACTTGTCAGTATAAGTGGCCACGTTGTCCCATATATATTTGTAGTAGTTAGTGTTCTTTTTAGTGAGTTCGGTAACCTCTTTCTTCTGGTTGGTGCCTACATAGTAGGTAGGAGTGAACTCAGAACCGCGAATCATTGAGTAGTCGTAGCTGTAGCTACTGCGTATATTCAGCTTGTCGGGGATGAGGTTGAGCTGTGCATAGAAGTTGGTCAGCACTTGGTAGGTCTCGTTCCGGTTGTCGTAATAGTTGGCAGTGGCTACCGGATTGTTGAAGTTGTTGGTCAGGCCCACCTGCTCGGGCGATGTGTACTTCTTAGGGAACACGGCATCGTCGCGGCGGTCATCATACACCGGGATGATAGACGGTGTGTTGTATGCCTGTTGCCATGCGGCATTCTTGGGAAGCTGCTGCTGCGAGTTGCTGAATACGCCGTTGAAGCCTACTTTCAGCCATTTGCGGGCTTCGTAGTCAAGGGCGGCACGGAAGTTCAAGCGGCGGTAGTAGTTTTCCACGTCCATGATACCGTCTTGTGCCAGATAGCTCATGCCGGCAGAGTAGGTCGCTTTTTCCGTACCACCGGAGATATTCAAGCTGTGATTGGTCATCATGGCTGTGCGCAACAGTTCGTCATACCAGTTGGTATCGGCATTGAATTGCAGGTTTTCCATATTGCCTCCGAATTCGGCTACTGACTTTTCGAAAATCGACCGGTAAGCTTCCGGGTTGGCTTCCAACATCATGGTGGCATACTCGTGAGAGTTACACATCTCCAGCAGGTTGGTGGCTTTCTGAATACCTACATAACCGTTATAGGTAATCTTGGCATCCTGGTTGCGGCTTCCTTTCTTGGTGGTGATGATTACAACACCGTTGGCGGCGCGTACACCGTAGATGGCAGATGCGGATGCGTCTTTCAAGATGGTCATGTCCTGAATGTCGGAATTGTTCAGGAAGTTGATGTTGTCGTAGAACATTCCGTCCACTACATAGAGAGGAGAAGTGTCACCGAAGGAACCCATACCACGGATGGTCACTTTAGGACCTTCGCCCGGCGTTCCCGAATTGATGATGTTAACACCCGGTACCTTTCCCTGCAATGCTGCCATCGGGGAGGAGGTAGGAACATTGATAAGTTCTTTCTCTTTGACAACGTCAATCGGGGCCGTCAGGTCTTTCGCCTTGGCCGAACCGTAACCGATAACAACAACTTCTTCCAGTAGTTGTGCATCTTCACGTAGCTTTACATTAATGACGGATTGTCCCGCAGCGCTTATTTCCTGCGGCAACATGCCCAAATAGTTGAATACGAGAGTTGCGTCTTCGGGGACGCCGTTCAGTACATAGTTACCGTCGAGGTCGGTAGCTGCTCCAATAGTAGAGCCTTTTACTACAACCGTGGCTCCAATAATCGGTTCGTTGTTCTGATCAACAACAGTTCCTTTAACTGTCTTTGTTCCTTGTGCCAAAACTGTCAGTGGCAATGAGAACAAAATCATGAATAGAAGAAATAAAGTTTGCCTTCTCATAAACTAAATTTAAGAGTTAATAATTCTGCCGGCAAAGGAAGTAATTACGGTAAGTAAGGCAAAAAAAAACACTACCACGATAATACGTTTAGGGTAAAAATGGGTACCGTTTTACTACGTTTTCGTGTTACTTGTTTCTAATAATCAGTTTGTTATGATTGAATGATTTGTAGCCGCTTTATTTCAAGTCGATGAGAAAATCCACTAATCCCGTTCCGTCGGGGATATCCAGTTTCTTGCGCAAACGGTAGCGTGCTGCCTCTACTCCCCGGATAGTGAGGTTGGTCATTTGCGCAATGTCTTTCGTAGAAAGATTCAGGCGCAGCAGCGCACAAAAACGGAGGTCGGTAGCGGTAAGACTGGGATAACGTTCGCGCAAATTACGGAAGAATTTCTCATGAATCAGGTCGAAATTGTTCTGGAATACATCCCAAAATTCCTGTGTCTCGATGTTTTCGTTGATGAGCTTCAGCAGAGATTCGAGGTTCTTGCGTCCATATTGCCCTTTCACCAGGGACTCTTGTACGACAGTACGAAGTTTCTCCAGGACCTCGTTCTTGGCAAATACACCCAGTGCCATGCTGGCAAGGTCTTTACTCTTTGCCGACAACTCGGCTTCCAGCAATTGCTGTTGCTGCAGAGTTATCAGATGCTCCTGCTCGCGCATCTTGATGTTCTGCTGCACCTGCTCTGCCTCATACTCCTTCCGTTTCTTTTCCATGGCACGGTTGGCGCGCCACTTGGAGAAAAAGTAGACAAGCGCTGTGAGAACTATGAGATAGAGCGCAAAGGCATAATAGGAGAGGTAGAAAGGGCGGGCTATGGCAAAATGATATTCCACCTCACCGATTTTCTGTCCCAAATCATTATAGGCTTCTGCCTGGAATGTGTATTCTCCGTAATCCAGGCTACCGTAGCGGATTTCGGGCTCTTTCAGGTCCGATGTCAGCGCCATGCCTTGTCCTCCTTGCAGGACATAATGGAAATGTACGGACAATTTATTGTAATGCGGCAGGCTTACTGAGAACAGCAAATCCCGGTAATTGCTTTCCAGTTCGACATTTCCAGACAGAGGCAGGCGTTTCTCCTTTTTATCGGAAGAGGAAGCAGTGACCGAGCTCAGTGAGAGGGCGGACTCCAGAGTAGGACTGAGGCTGTCTGTGTTTTTGCTGTAACTGGCGATTCCGTTGTTCAGATTAAAATAGACAACGTCATTGTCGACGAACACATTGTTGTAGTTCTCTATGCATGGAGAATCAAACAGTTCGATGAGGATGCGCTGCTTCACGATGTACTCTCCTTCTGCGTACTCTACCAGTACGTACTCATGTGAACCGGACAGCCAGAAGCGGTCGTTCGTGACGGATACCACAGAATGAGCATTCCTGATATAGGGCAGAATGGCATTCAGCTTTTGGAAGGGGATAATCTGCCGGGTGATGTCGTCATAGGTATAGAAGCCGTTGGGACTGGAAAAGACGATACGTCCTCGCATTTTCATTACTTGGATAGGGCCGATGATATATTCCGAGCCTAAATGGGAGATGTGCCGTACGCTTTTTACAGCCGACAAGTCATCGCTCAAGACTATTTTATAGACTCCCTGATACATGTGTGAAGCCCAGATGACACCGCTTTGGTCCACCTCCAAGTGCATGACCGGTGCAATGAAGCCGTCTATGACATGCGAAAAGGTCCATTGCCCGTTCTTCTTTTTATAGATACGCAAATTGGCGTAGGATGATTCCAACAGTATCTCTTCGCCATAGAGGGTGCACTTTATCAGACACGTACTGCTGTTGGTATTGCTTATGACGGAAACATTCCCTTTTTCGCCTATTAATAAGGTATGGGCATTGTTGCCTGCAAAGAGTTGCCCGTCAATGTCCTTCACATACCAGTTCTGTCCTTCAGTATGGGGAAGCAGGCGCAGATTCTCGGTAACCTGGTGGTATTCGTACAAGCCCTGGTTGGTGGCCAGATAGAAACAGTCGCCCCGGTGGGCTATGTCGTACACCATGCCCAGTTTGGTTTCATGGTTGGCAGGAGTCAGCAGCATGACGGGTGAGTTGTGGTGGATGTATGCGATGCCGTCGTCCAATGCTGCCCATACGTTGTTGTCTTTGTCACAGAACAAGCCCAGGACTGTGTTGTTGTCCAGACGGTTATCCAGATTGAAGTGCCAGAGGCAATGTCCTTTGCGGTCGATGGCGTATATGCCATTCAAGACTGTACCTATCATGAATATGGAATCATTGGTCATGACGGCGCGGTTCACCCGCTGTTTCTTCAGCTCTGCATCAATGTCTGTTTTCCAGGGGGTGATGTCACCGTTGTAGCGGAACAATCCGTTATTCTCTGTGACCATCAGGAAGCTGTCGTCCCCGTCGGGCAGTAATGCCACTACATTGTCATCGTTCACTTGGCTGCGGGGGAAGAGATGAAGGAAATCCTTGCCGTCGAATTCATAGAAGTCCTCATCAATCATCTGTGTGTAGATATGTCCGTTTTGGGTGTAGAAGTAGAGCGGCTGTTGCTGTCTGTTGCGGAAAGCGTGTACCATCTTCCCGTCGTAGGAGAACCAGGCGCTGAACGACTGGAAGTAGATGCGACCGTCCAGCTCTACAATGTTCCATATCTCGTTGTTCTCCATGGGGAAATTTTTCAGGAATTTGCTCAAAGAATGGTACCGGAGAGTGCCTGCCTCCGAATACTTGAAATAGCCGAATTCCTCGAATGCCCCCACATAGATACGGTCTTCTTTCACATACACCGAACGGACAATATGGTTCCCCGGCACTTTGTGGAGAGTCCAGCGATAACCGTCATATACCAGGAGCCCCTGGCTGTTGCCGAAATACATTTCGCCGTTGCTGCCTTGCGCACATGCCCAGTTCTGATAACCGGCTTCATAGTCTTTGGCAAGATAGTTGGTGACGGCGGGCATGAAGGAAGAAGCCCTGGCCTGGATGAAGAGGATGAACAATAGAAGGCACACTACCCAATACTTGAAAAGCATCGGTCTTATCGTATTTTGTTTCATTTTTTAGGTTAATCGAAGTGTTTCTTGGAAGCAAAGATACAATAAGTATTCTAAATATTGTGTTTTGATGAGATAAAAAAGGTACTTGAAGCGGTTAGGGAGGATGCTTCTTAATGAATATCCTCCCCTCTTAGTTGTTTGTCTTTTGAAATTTATTATAGGGATTGTGCGGATGATAGGACTCGAACCTACACGCCTCACGGCACCAGATCCTAAGTCTGGCGCGGCTGCCAATTACGCCACATCCGCGGAATAATTCCGATTAGCGGGAGCAAAGATAGAAAGAATTTTCGTTTTGGCAAATTGTTTTGTAGATAAAGTCGTTTTAGAAAGTCACTTTCAGTATTTTTCTTGCTTCCTCAATGATGGTGTCCAAGTCATTGTTCTCATCTTCTTTGCTCATATCCACTTTCTTGTCCGGGTCGATGCCGAACTCGATATGCTGTTTTTGGGCATCGAGGTGCGGGCTGGCAGAAAAGCGTACCCCCCATCCGTTGGGCAGTTCCGAAGAGAATGGCAGGCCCGACCCGCCGCCGGTTTTGTCACCAACCAGGGTGACATTGGGAAAACAGCGCATGGAGTTGACAAAATCATTGGTTGCACTATAGGAATGACGGTTGGTCAGGACAATTACCTTTTTTTGCCAGCGGATACTGTTGGAAGGTTCCACATAAATGGGAGTCGGATCTGAAAAATCGCTATGGCCTTTGCCGGTCTTGTGCTGAATATATCCCGTCAGTACTTTTTCATTCGTGAAGCGTTGTGCCATTCGGGTGGCGTTTGTCAGGTTGCCGCCACCATTGTTGCGCACGTCGATAATCAGGCCGTTACAAGCGGAAAGGTATAACAGAATCTCATCCAGGTTGCCGTTTCCGATGCCGCTGGAGAAATCACCGTAATAGATATATCCTATGTTGTCCTCCAATATGGTATATTTGGCGCCTCCAGCAATG
>ERZ650306.1290-NODE-1290-length-14273-cov-8.305810_pt1 | contig 14273 bp, 10 predicted proteins | sample MGYA00376242_ERZ650306 | MGnify/ENA primary metagenome ERZ650306 (study PRJEB26733, sample SAMN07839244) | wastewater metagenome | biome: urban; feature: wastewater treatment plant; material: waste water | place: USA: North Carolina | collected 2016-03-31 ... | reverse complement strand
CTTTTCGCCGTTCAGGCTCACCGGCACGCCCTTTTCAAATGCCAGCTCCACGAACTCGGACTTGTCCGGTGCGGTCTTGGGGCTGACACCCAGCTCCAAAAAGCCCGGCTTATCGTACTGCGGCTCGTTGCCCGGGTCCTCAAGGTCAAGGCCCTCATGGCTCAGGTGCCACAGGTTCTTATCCTTGGAGTAGTTGGTCTCGCGGTTGATCTTCAGCGGGATGTGATGAGCCTCGGCGTAGTCGATCTCTTCATCGCGGCTCTGGATATCCCACTCACGCCACGGGGTGATGATCTTCAGGTCGGGTGCAAAGTGCATGATGGCCAGCTCAAAGCGCACCTGATCGTTGCCCTTGCCGGTGCTGCCGTGGCAGACCGCATCCGCACCCTCGGCGCGGGCAATCTCCACCACGCGTTTTGCCAAAATGGGGCGGGCAAAGCTGGTGCCCAGCAGATAACCCTCGTAATCTGCCCCGGCCTGCATGGTGGGAATGACGTAATCCTCCACAAATTCATCGGTCAGGTCTTCGATGTACAGCTTGGATGCGCCGCTTGCCTTGGCACGCTCTTCCAAGCCTTCCAGCTCACCCTTCTGCCCCACATTGCCGCACACGGCAATGACTTCGCAGTTGTTATAGTGCTCTTTCAGCCACGGGATGATAATCGATGTGTCCAGACCGCCGGAATATGCCAGCACGACCTTTTTGACCTCAGACATAGGAACTGCCTCCGTTCAAACCAACTTATATACTTTTCGATTTCCCTCGTGCAATTTCATGATTGCAGTGTCCATTATACGGGCACTTGGAAAATGTGTAAAAAGTGTTCTGCATATAGCAGCAATATGAAAGCAGTATTTCACAGCGGGGCATTATGAATCTATAATAGGTAGCTGGAAATAAACAGAAAGAGGGTCTTTTTGATGGCAACGATATTTCCAAGAGAAGAAAAGGCAGAGGCACTGTTCGGGGAGATCCTGAAAAATCCAGAAGCCTGCCACCGCCTGATGGATACCTTCAACGACTCGCTGGACATGGCAGACGTACTGGATGCGCCGGCCGTGAGTGCACAGCAGTTTGCCGCGGCGCTGTTCAATGCCTACGAGAACAAGGATCTGTCTGCCTTTCTGATGGCGATCTGCCAGCACAGTATGTTTGACCTGCTACGGAACGCTGCCCTGATCCCGTTCAAATTCAACGCCGATGGTCAGCCGAACCCGGTGATCCTGACGGATGATGCCGGCGTTCTTTTGCCGAACAACAAATTTGCCGTGAGCAGCAAAGTATACGACCGGTTCATCCGGGTGTTCCAGAAGCAGGAAAAGGTAAAAATGTACCTTGCCAGCGGCTACTGCAAGTATCACGGCTACGACGAAGGCTCGATGGATGTGGTGGAGTACCACTACAACCAGCATTTGGGGCTGCTGCTGATCTACGAACTGCCGGACACCGTGAAGCAGAAGGTAACGGAAGCGGAGGCCTACTCCACCGTCTGGGATATCCAGATGAAGCTGCAGCACGCACTGCCCCGTTCCGTGGTCTACTATGGACAGGATACGCTCAAGGACGGCGGAACCCGCTACGATGAACTTGGCGTTTTTCTGCCGCTGGAACACTTTGCCGACCGGCTGGAACGCCATGTGGAAACTGCTACCAAGATCGTTTACGGCGAGTAAACGCCCTGTAAACGAACTCCCTTTATAAGTGCATCACAGCAAAACAAAACGCAGCGAACCGTTAAAAGATTCGCTGCGTTTTGCCTTATATGGGAGAATGGAAATGCTGCACATCAGGTGCAATAACGGAAAGTCTTGTCAGTGACAATACGGGCGAAGATCAGCCCTAACGGCAGTGCCACGATGATGAGAATGGCATCTGCAAACCATGTGGCGGAGTCCATCAGAGACAGGATGCCCAGATTATAGATGGCACGGTAGAAATACAGTCCCGGTACCATGATAACGATGGACGGCACGGTGACGGAGATGCGGGGATAACCGACGGCGCTCTTCAGGCAGGAGGCCAGCAATCCGGACAGCAGTGCGCCCAGAAACGCTGCAATAGCGGGCGGAAAGCCCGCAAGGCTCACCAGCTCCAGCCGGAACGTGTTCGTTACCGCACCGATAAGGGCGGCGCAGACTGCCAGGTTCCGGGGACTGTTGAACATGAGCGAAAAGCCGAACACACCGCCAAAACTTGCCAGCAGCCGGAACACGATCTCTTCCGGGAGTGTCAGGCTCAGGGCAGGGAACTGCACCGGCTGCAAATGCAGCAGCAGTGCCATGATCCAAGCCGTCATGGTTGCCACCAGAATGATGAGGACGGCGTAGGCCAGACGTTCCAGCCCGGAGCGCATATCCAGCTTGGCAAGGTCGATGCCGCTGGTAATGAACGGAAAGCCCGGAATGATGAAGAGCATGGAGCAGATATACCCCGCCTCGTGCTGCGCCGATACGGCAAACAGCACCTCTGCCAGCTTCAGCAGGATGGCATACACGAGGCTTGCTGAACAGACCGACGCCGTAATGCCCAGAAACAGGGTGAAATGGTGCTTTGTCAGCTTGCACCGTACAAAGTTGCCGATGCCTGCACCGCAGAAGGCACACAGCATTTCCACAATGCCGCCGCCAAGCAGAAAGGTGAAGCAGCCGCAGGCCAGTGCAGCTGCAAAGCCCAGTGCGATGGGCGAATACAAGCCGTGGATGCGCTCGATCTCATCGAGGTGGCTGTGCAGTTCTTCGCCGGTCATAAATTTTCCTTCCCGGTCGAAGTCGTTGACGAAATGCTCCAGTCGGTTCAGCCGGGAGGTATTCACGCCCGTATTTGTCAGACAGAGTGACTGGGTATAACACTGGTCACCGTCAAAGCAGGTGAACTCAATGGACAACAGGCCGATGTCCGCTGTTGTTGTGACTCCCAGCTCCCGCGAAAGGGTGTTCATGGAGCTTCGGACACGCCATGCGCCGGTGCCGCATTCCAGCAGCATCAGCCCGGTGCGTCCAATGACGGAGGCTTTTTCCACAAGCCCCGCCTCGGTAATGGGGACGCCCTTGCTGGCCGACGCATAGTCGTGCCAGTAGACTTCCATGTGATTTTTGATGATCTCACTTTGCCGTTGTCCCATACCGGAAAGCCTCCTTTGTGATATGGGAATGTTGCAGCCGTTTCAAGACTGCGGTGCTATTATAAGGGAAATTGCAGGGCGGGTAAAACGTATCTTGGATATGCCGGCAATGTTCGTTTGGTATTTCAAAGAAGAAAATACGTTGCGTTTTTGGCGGCTCTGCGGTAGGATAGAAAAAACACGCCGAAAGGAAACTGCCGTGACCCTTCAACAACTCCGCTATGTCACGGCTGTTGCCGGCACCGGCACCATCAGCCATGCAGTGCAGCAGTTCTATATTTCTCAGCCCAGCCTGACCAATGCTATCCGGGAGCTGGAACAGGAAGTGGGGCTGGCGCTTTCCAAGACGGCAAGCTCTGTGGTGAGCCAGACGCTGCTGGACGCACGCGGACAAATGAGTGCAAAATCGATGCATCCCCCTGCTTACGGTCAAAGGAAATGTCAAAAGAAGGAGGGAGTGCAGGAGAAGATGAAGCACCTCCACAAGGGCGGCTGGTGCCATCCCCACAGCACAAGGCGGCTTGCTTTTTGCCGTGGCTGCCGGATAAGACAAAATACGACACCCGCAAAGGGAGCTTTGCCCGGACGTTTGTCCCCCTCTACCGCTGCGCTCAAAACGCATAGACCGCGTTTGCGCAGCGCAGCAATGAAAGCCCCAGTGGGGCTTTTAAGCGGCAGAACGGTCTGCGATAGCAGATGGAGGGGCCTCGCCCCGACAAGTTCAACAAATGTTTCCAAATTGTTAAGACGCAAAAAATAAGTAGCTGGGCTCTGCTCATGTAATGGGGTCACCGTTTGCTCCGAACGAAGTTTTGCAGCGGCGTTGTCCGGCTCGCCCACGGAAAGTGTGAGGTCATGGCACGGTATCACGTTCAGACGGCTTATGAAGGATTCAAGGTTCGGTATGAAGAAAGCCGGGCGCAGTGCGGACACTACAACCTGCTTCTTTCAAACACAAGAATAACACTTTGAGGTTGTGCAGTCAACAACTAAAAACAAATTTTGGAAGATTGAACAACTACATAAGATTTTATTTGTGAAAAAGAAAAATACCGCCCACGCAGCGCAGCGATGGATTTTGTCGGGTGAATCGGCGGCAAAATAGATCGGGTGTGTTGCGGGGCGGTAAATTCTTTCGTGGACTTTCCCTCACTGAAGTGGTGGGTCTCACGGTGATAACCAACCACTTTTGCAGAAGATTTGCAATCAATCTACAAGTTCAGTGGGATTTGTGATAGAGAATATCATGGTTCGTAGGGTACGTCAAGATGATTCCGAAGAAATTATTTATGAATGGAGACAATAGTAAGACTTCTATTATGAATATGATACACTTTACATCATGAAAGAATTTAAGCTGCACAAAGATGATTCAAGCGGATGTGCAATGTGCACAATAAGTTTTCTACAGCAAAATACAGATGTGGTCATTTAGCTCTTTTACCAGACAACTTTTTTTATAAAATAAAAAAATTTGTTGACTTGAAATTGCTTGAAATGTTATCTTGTTGGTAACAAAAGCACGGTGAAGTGCTTGCTACCACACGAAAAGGCAAAACAAAAAAGGAGAGTAAAATGATGAAAAAGCGTATTGCGGCGTTGGTCACCGCCGGTGTCCTTGCTTTGTCGATGCTTACCGGCTGCGGAAGCAAACAGGAGAGCTGGAAAGTTACCTGCCCGTGGGCACCGTCTGGTGTAGCAGCGATGGTCAGCCAAAAGGCTGCTGCCAAGTCCCCTGATTATTCTGATAATAAAATCACACTGGTTGCTGAAGCCGTCAAGGGCGATGCTGCTACTGTCAACACTTGGGTGTCCAGTACTAAGGCAAATGATAAGGAACTGGTCTTCGCCGGTGAGGGTCTGTTCGCCATTACCGAGACTCTGGATCCGGCCAAGCTGCAGTTCAGCTACGACGATTTTGAGTTCGTGGAGAACTTGTACTCCTCCGTCTTCGTCCTGTCCGCTGATTCTTCACTGAACCTCAAGAATCTGGACGATCTGGAGGCCTATGTCAAGGCAGGCAACCCCGTATCCGTGGCCGTTAACGGCGCTACCGGCTCCGAGGCTTTCCTGGCAGCGGCTCTGTTCGGCTCTATGGGTGCCGGCGACCAGCTGAAACTGACTCCGTACCAGTCCGCTGCGGAGGCTGCACAGGCTGTAGCTAAGGGTGAAACGAACTTCGCGGTCTCTCACCAGTCTCAGATTCTTGAGACCTACCAGCAGGGCGGCGTTGATGTGGTTTGCGCATTCGATGACAAGGCTATCGAAAACGGCCCCTTCGCAGGCGTTGAGGGCGTTGGCTCCAAGGGCTACCCCTACTTCCGCAACCGCTGCTTCGTCATGGCTCGCAAAGGTACTGACGCCGCAAAGGTTGCCGAGCTGAAAGAGCTGTATGATAAGATCCTCGCCGATGATGAGATGGTCGAGTGGCTGAACGACACCATGCTGCTGGAAGTCGATACCATGACCGAGGACGATGTGAAGGCTCACATTGAGAACGTCAAGAGCATCGTCGAGCAGTATAAGGACATCGTGGCAGGCTGATAAAAAGCCCTCATAGCGACAAAAAGCTGAAGCAGGGGGAACGGGGACATCCCCTTCTCCCTGCTTTTATGTTTCCAAAAGGAGTTGAAACAAGTGAAAAATCTGATAGAACGTGCCGAAGCAAAACTGGATGAATGGGGCGCAAAGCTCGAACAGAAGAACATCGAGTACCCGGTAGACCTGATTTGCGGCATTCTGTTTCTGGTCATTGGCATCGTGCTGCTGCTCATCATGCCGCAGCAGGTGCAGATCTCGGAAAAAGACGTTGTGAATGGCCGCGCTTTCCCGACGATGCTGATTTGGCTCATGCTGGCCATGAGCGCCCTTCTGGTGGGCCGCGAGGCATACAACATGGTGATGCACCGCCCGACCAAAACTAAAACGCTGAATCTTTTGGTGGAAACAAAAGCACTCGTCATCGTCCTCATTCTGGTGGTCACTTATCTGCTGGCAGAGGTCACGGATCTGTTTGTTGTGGGCGCTGTATTCTGCGCACTGGCATTTCTGGTCTTTTTCCGCTGCAAGAAACCCCTTTACTATGCCATCACAGTTTCAATGGCTGTGTTGATTTGGGTCGTATTCCACTTTGTGCTGAATGTTAGTTTCTGAGGAGGCAGAATATGGGTTTGTTTGACTTTATCGGCCCGGCCTCCGGGCTGCTTTTCACCCTCGAAAATATCATCTGGATAAACCTCGGCGTCTTTATTGGCTGCGTGTTCGCGGCCATCCCGGGATTAAGTGTTATCCTCTGCATCATCCTATTCCTGCCTGTCACTTATACCATGCGTGCGATTCCCGGCATGATGTTCCTGTTGGGCATTTACTGCGCAGGTGGCTATGGTGGCTCGGTATCGGCTATCCTTATCAACACGCCGGGTACGCCCCACGCGGCGGCTACTATGCTGGACGGCTATCCGCTGTCCAAAATGGGCCGCACTAAGGCGGCGTTGAAAATTGCACTTTATGCATCTACCTTTGGCGGTATCTTCTCTGCGCTGGTGCTGCTCTTCCTCGGCCCTCAGGTCGCAAAAATTTCGGCACAGCTCGGCACGGCGGAGTACTTTATGGTCTGCCTGTTCGGCATGACGATTATTGCAGGCGTTTCTGGTAAGAGCCTTGTCAAGGGCATCATCGCCGCCTGCCTTGGTTTGCTTATTTCCTGTGTGGGCGCAGACCCCATGACCAGCTATGACCGCTTTACATTTGGTATTCCCCGTCTGTATCTGGGTCTTGACCTTGCCGTTACCCTCATCGGTTTGTTCGCACTGGTGGAAATCATTGGCAAGGCAGAGCTGAAGCGGAATGAGTTGAACCTTCACGCCGGAAAAATCGGCAATGATGACGGCAAAATCACAAAAGATGAATACAAGCGGATGTTCCGACCAGTGCTGATGGGTTCTATCATCGGTTCCTGTGTTGGTATCGTACCTGGCACGGGTGCGTCGGAGGCCTCGTGGTTCTCCTACAACACTGCGAAGAACCTGTCCAAGCATCCCGAGGAATTCGGCCACGGTTCTGTGGAGGGCGTTGCGGCTGCTGAGTCTGCCAACAATGCCGTCTGTGGCGCGACCCTGATTCCCTTGCTGACGCTGGGCATCCCCGGCGACGGCTGCGTGGCCATCATGTTGTCGGCCCTGATGATAAATGGCCTGAACCCCGGTCTCTCGCTGTTCACCACCGACGGCGCTATCATGTATGCCATCATGCTGGGCCTTATCCTCGTGAACATCTTCATGTTCCTGCAGGGCAAATACCTGACTAGCCTGTTTGCAAAGGTCGTCTCCATCCCTCAGCAGATCTTGACCCCCATCATCGTGATTTTCTGTTTCGCCGGTGCTTACTCGGTGAACAGCAGCTATTTTGATTTGAGCGTTGCGCTGGTGTTCGGCGTGATGGCGTGGTTCATGCGCAAGCTGGAGCTGCCCGCTGTCCCTGTGCTGCTGGGCATGGTGCTGGGCAATATGACCGAGACGAACTTCCGCCGCGCCCTGCTCATCTCGGATGGAAGTCCCAAAATCTTCTTCAGCAGTGTGTATTGCTGGATTTTTATCGCGCTAATCGTGGTGGTTATCATCGGCATCCTGCGCGGCAAGATGAAGGAAACGAAGAACGCGAAAGTGGAACAGTAAAAGGAGGTAAAGACCGTGGCATATAACATTATTTTCTACTTCAGTGACCAGCAGCGCTGGGATACCTGCGGCTGCTTCGGCCAGCCGCTCAACGTCACACCCAATCTGGACAAGCTGGCAGAGGAGGGCGTAAAATTTGACAATGCTTTCTCTCCCCAGCCGGTGTGCGGCCCTTGCCGCGCCCTATTCCAGACCGGAAAATACCCCACTGAGACAGGCTGTTTCCGCAATAACCTGATGCTGCCCTCGAATATCAAGACTCTGGGCGAGTATATGGAAAAAGATGCCGGCTACGAAACTGCCTATGTCGGCAAGTGGCATCTGGCCTCGGATGGCGAGCTGGAAAAGAAGCCGACCATTGACCATACCATTACAGCCGTTCCGTTGGAGTTGCGCGGCGGCTACACCGGCTACTGGCGTGCAGCCGATGTGCTGGAATTTACCTCCCACGGCTACGACGGCTATGTGTTCGACGAGAACAACAACCGCATCGATTTTAAGGGCTACCGTGCTGACTGCATCAACCAGTTCGCGCTGGACTACCTCGACCAGTACACCGGCGAAAAGCCCTTCTTCATGACCGTATCCCAAATTGAGCCGCACCATCAGAATGACCACAACCACTACGAAGGCCCCAACGGCTCGAAGCAGCGATTTGCGGATTTTGTCCTCCCCGAAGACTTGAAGGCTCTGGGCGGCAATGCAGCAGAAGAGTATCCGGATTATCTGGGACAGTGCGCAAGCCTCGACGAGAACCTCGGCAAGCTGGTGGAAAAACTGAAAGAAAAGGGTCTGTATGAGAATACTGTTATCCTTTACGCTTCCGACCATGGCTCTCATTTCAAGACCCGCAACCGCGACGCCCATCTGAACGGATACGATGACTATAAGCGCTCGTGCCACGACGGCTGCCTGCATGTGCCGCTGGTCATCTGCGGCGGCCCGTTCAAGGGCGGCAAGGAAGTCACCGAGCTGGTCAGCACCGAGAGCATCCCCAAGACTCTGTTGGCTTTGGCAGGCGTGGATGTCGGCGACAAGATGATCGGCGAAAATCTGCTTGACGTTGTGGAAAAGAAAAATCATAATAGAGCTAATGAGGTCTACGCCCAAATCTCGGAGAGCCGCTGCGGCCGCTGCATCCGCACGGCAGATTATATGTACTCTGTCTATGCCCCCGGTGTCAATGGCGGCGAGGCTGCGGCATCTGATGTGTATGCGGACGACTTCCTCTATGATATGCAGAAAGACCCGTGGCAGCTGAACAATGTTGTCGCAGATCCTGCATACGCCGACGTCAAAGCGGAGCTTCGTGAGCGCTTGCTGAACTGGATACAGCACGCAGAAGGCACCCGCCCCACCATCACCGACTGAAAAGGAGCGTTTGCCCATGCTCTCGGCTGCTGAGAAAAAATCTGCTCAGGTATATCGTTGGCTTCTGGCTTATATCGACGAAAACAAATTTTCCGGGAACCAGCGTTTGCCTTCGGAAAATGCGCTCTGCCGGAAGCTGGGTGTCAGCCGAGAAACGATACGAGTGGCCATCGACCAGTTGGTAGCAGAAGGACTCGTGTACAAGCTCAAGGGAAGTGGGACTTATTTCCACCGGGAAAAAGTAATGACGCGGGATTTGAACACAGATGATGCCCTTTATAAAATCGGCCTTGTCCTGCAGGGACAGGATACAAGTGCCAATTCGGGATTAATCGAAGGGGTTCGCAGTGTTCTGACGCAGGAGCAGGTTGACCTCCATGTATTTCTGACCGATAACAAATTCTGCAACGAACGCCGCTGTCTGGAGACTGTGGTACATCAGAATTTTCACGGTTTCATCGTGGATGGTGTCAAATCGAGCATCCTCAGCCCAAATCTTGACTGCTACAAGGAGCTTTACCGACGTAAGATCCCGGTGATATTCTACAACAACTTCTATCGGAACTTGCGCTGCCCCCGCGTAACGATCAATGATATCGAATGTGCCCATCAGCTGATAGAACGCCTGATGGATGCCGGACACAGCCACATTGCAGGCATCTTCGTGTACGACAACTACCAGAGCGTAGAAAAGTTTCAAGGCATGGCGGAAGCGATGCGAAATCGTGGTTTGGAACTGAACGATGATTACATCAAGTGGTGTATTTCGGACGAAGCCCACAACGAAAGCTATGTCCGTTCCATTGAAAGATTTCTGAAGAGCATCCCTAAATGCACCGCTATCGTCTGCTGCAACTACATCATCTATCGGCTGGTCATGAAAACCCTGCAGAAAATGGGGAAGACTGTACCCGAAGATTATTCGCTGGTCTGTTTTGATTATTCCGAAGAAACTTATCGGCAGGAGGATGTTACCTGCTCCGTGGAGCAAGGCTTCGAGATGGGACGTCAGCTTGCGCTGCGGCTTATGGAGATGATTTCCACCGGCGAATGCGATGACCGGAACTACACTTATGTCATGAAGCCCATCCTCTACGATGGCCATTCCATCCGGAAGCTCAAAAAGGTAAAATAAAGATTCTCCCGGAGGCAGTACTGCTCTCCGGGAGAATCTCTTTATCGGTTTTGTTGTGCCAGAAAATGTGCAGCAGTATGCAGGCGCGGAAGCACATAGGCAAAGAACTGCTTATACGCTGCGCAAAAGCGGTTGCTTCCAGAGGCATCCCAATCTCGCTTGCATCCGCCCCGGCAGAGCAGCTGATAAGCACATGCTGCGCATTCCGCCGGGCGTTTGCGGCCCTGTGCCAGAAATGTCTGGCTTGTGGGAGAATCAAGCGCATCTTCAACGGTACAGTGGCTCAGATTTCCCAGCTTCCACTCATCCAGAACATAAAAGTCACAGGGATAAAGGCTTCCGTCACCTTCTACGGTAAGATAATGTCCACAGGAACCGGAGGAAGCGCAGGAGGTAGGCGGCATTCCCAGCAGGATACGCAGATAGTCCTCAAAATTGCGAACGCTGATATAATTGCCTCGTTGCAGCTGCTGATACCAAGTATCAAAGACGCCGCACAGAAAACGACCATAAAGTTCCGGCGTTAGAGAATATGCCTGCCCTCCAATCGTATCAAGTGGGTCAAGACATGGGATGAATTGCAGATTGTGCTGTCCCAACTCGCAGAGGCTTTTGAAGGCTCGCTGCGGCTTTCTGGCCAGCTGTCCGGTCACAACACAGAGCAGATTCGTTTCGACCCTGTAGGCATCCAGCAGCGCAAGCGCATGAGTTACTTTATCCCATGTGCCCTGCCCAGCTGCGTCCAGCCGATAGAGATCATGGTTCTCCTGTGTGCCGTCCAGAGAGAGGCCTACGAGGAAAGAGTTGGCTTTGAAAAAGGAAGCCCACTCTTCATCCAGACAAATGCCATTGGTCTGGATGCTGTGGAACACAGAGATATTGCGCTGCATGGAACGCTCCGTTTCCAGAAAGAACCGGAAGAAATCCAACCCGGCAAGAGTCGGTTCGCCGCCCTGAAACAGAAAATGGACGCTGCCGCCTTCCTCTGTGGCTGCAAAAGCCTTTTCAACCAGTTCTCCTGCCATTTCATGGGAAAGCAGTCCCATATTTTTGCAGGCTCGGCTGTTGGAAACATCGTCATAAAAGCAGTACCGGCAACGCAGATTGCACAGGCTGGACGCTGGCTTGACGAGAAATGTATTATGTTTCATAGAGATTCCCTCCGTGCTTCGCAGTTCTTAAAACAAGGATACCGGAAAATACGGGCTTTCGCAAGCAGTAACAGTTAAAAGCTGTTTGAAATAGTAAGAAAACGAATATAGTTGTCCGAAAATCAAAAAAAGGAGAAGAAAACTTGTATGGATGAAAATAAAACATACGGTACACGGTTAGCACGGCTTTGGAAGCTGTTTTTGAGTACGCTGTACATTAGCAGCTTTACCTTCGGCGGCGGCTTTGTCATCGTGACCTTTATGAAGAAAAAATTTGTAGATGAGCTGCACTGGATCGATGAACAGGAAATGCTGGATATGACAGCGTTGGCGCAGTCCTCTCCGGGCGCAATCGCGGTCAATGCTGCAATTCTGGTAGGCTGGCAGGTAGAAGGCTTGATTGGAATGATCGTGGCAGTGTTGGGCACCATCATCCCACCTATGGTCATTCTTTCAGTCATTTCTGTGTTCTACAATGCTTTTGCCACCAATCGCTATATCGCGTTGTTACTCAAGGGAATGCAGGCTGGTGTGGCGGCGGTCATTCTGGATGTTGTATTCGACCTCGGCGGCAAGGTGCTGAAGACCCGCTCATGGGTGTATATTGCCCTGATGGTCGCAGCGTTTGTCGCAAATACGGTGTTTGATGTCAATGTGGTGGTGGTCATCCTTGCCGCTGCAGTATTCGGCGTGGTGCTGGCTCTGGTCCAGTGGAAAAAAGGTGGTGCAAAATGATCTACTTACAGCTTTTTCTCAGCTTTTTGCAGGTGGGTATGTTCAGCGTAGGCGGCGGCTATGCGGCCATGCCGCTGATCCAGAGCCAAGTGGTGGAACAACATGGCTGGCTGACGATGCAGGAGTTTACTGACCTCATCACGATTGCAGAAATGACCCCTGGTCCCATTGCGGTCAACTCGGCAACTTTTGTTGGTTTGCGTATCGCGCAGGTACCCGGAGCCATCATTGCAACACTAGGTTGCATTACACCGGCGCTGTTCTTTGTTTCACTTCTATCCTACATCTATCGTAAATACAAGGATATTTCTCTGCTGCAAAGTGTTCTGGCCTGCCTGCGTCCGGTCATTGTAGCGCTTATCTTTGGTGCAGGTCTTTCTATACTGTCTATGGTGGTGTTCGGAGAGAGTGCAAAGACGCTCGCCAACGTAGACTGGATCGGCATCGGCAGTTTTGCATCGGCATTTTTTGTCCTACGGAAGCTCAAGTGGAATCCCATCCTGACCATGTGCCTGTGCGGCGTGGCCGGGCTTGGACTTCACATTTTGCTCGGAATATAATCTTAAGACAATTTGTCTGTTGGAATCATGAAAATAAATCATTGGGCTTGCAATCAGGGCAAAACTGTGGTATATACATTATACGAAACATTGCTTTGATGAACGTATTACCGTTCAATGACGTATAAAATGGAGGTGCCCGCCATGACCGCCGTGATCTATGCTCGCTATTCCTCGGACAACCAGCGCGAAGAATCCATCGAAGGCCAGATCCGGGAATGCACGGCTTATGCCGAGAAAAACGGCATCACCATCGTCAAGCACTATATTGACCGTGCTATCTCCGCCAAGACGGACAACCGCCCGGAGTTCCAGCAGATGATTAAGGACAGCGACAAGAAGCTGTTTGACATTGTGCTGGTCTGGAAGCTGGACCGTTTTGCCCGGAACCGCTACGACAGTGCCCGGTATAAGACCCAACTGAAGAAGAACGGCGTCAAGCTCATGTCTGCCACCGAGATCATCTCCGAGGGGCCGGAGGGCATTATTCTGGAATCTGTGCTGGAAGGTTATGCCGAGTATTATTCCGCTGACCTTGCCGAGAAGGTCGTGCGTGGACAGACCGAGAACATCCTGAAAGGCCGCTGCAACGGTGGCCGTGGAACCTTTGGGTACACGCTGGATTCCGAGCGGAAGTTCCACATCGACCCTCTCACCTCGCCTTTTGTGCTTGAATCGTTCAAGAAGTACAATGAAGGCTCCACTATGAAGGAGATTCGGGACTGGCTGAACGAAAACGGCATCAAGAACCCGGTGGGCGGTGCATTTACTTATAACAGCGTTGAACATATGCTCAAGAACCGGCGGTACATCGGAGAACTGAAATTCCGGGATGTGGTCGTACCGGATGCTATCCCGCCCATCATTCCGCTGGAACTGTTTGAGGATGTGCAGGAGAAAATCGCCAAAAACAAGAAAGCCCCTGCCCGTAGAAAGGCAGAGGATGACTACCTGCTCACCACCAAGCTGTTCTGCGGCTACTGTGGGGCGTTGATGTTTGGCGAAAGCGGCACAAGCCGGACGGGTGAAGTCCACCGCTACTATAAATGTGCCACTGCCAAAAAGCACAAGGGCTGCAAGAAAAAGACCGTCCGCAAACAGTGGCTGGAAGATCTGGTGGTCAACCAGACCATGCAGCTTGTGAAAGACGATGCCGCTATGGAATCCATCATCGCCAAGGTGATGGAACTGCAAAATAAGGAGAACACCAACATTCCACTCTATGAGAAGCAGCTTCGGGATGCGGAATCTGGTATCCAGAATATGCTGAACGCGATTCAAGCTGGAATCCTGACCAGTTCCACCAAGGAGCGGCTGGAGCAGCTGGAAGAAACCAAGCGTGAGCTTGAAGCCCGCATTGCGGAAGAAAAGCTGGCGAAGCCCAAGGTCACGGAGGAGTTCATCCGGTTCTGGCTGCTGCGGTTCCGCAAGCTGGACATGAGCCTGAAAGATCAGCGGCAAGCGTTGGTGGATACGTTCATCAATGCGATTTATCTGTACGATGATAAGGTTTTGATAACCTTTAA
>ERZ650306.1287-NODE-1287-length-14303-cov-9.219118_pt1 | contig 14303 bp, 10 predicted proteins | sample MGYA00376242_ERZ650306 | MGnify/ENA primary metagenome ERZ650306 (study PRJEB26733, sample SAMN07839244) | wastewater metagenome | biome: urban; feature: wastewater treatment plant; material: waste water | place: USA: North Carolina | collected 2016-03-31 ... | reverse complement strand
TTGGCGGCCATAGCGTCCGCGTTTGCCTTGTTGCTGTAGGCTCCCACCTGAATCTTATAAAGATTGTCGACTTTGACCATGTAAGTATCGAAGCCAGCCGCCTTCACCTTGGACAACATAGCGTCCGCATTTGCCTTACCAACGAACTGCATAACCTTGATACCATTGCTCTCCGAAGCTTTCGCCACGATCTCCTCTTTCAAACGCATAGACTTCTCACGGATATAATCCTCGATCTGTTTCTTCATCTCGGCGTTCTCCTCGATAGACTTTTTCATCGCTTGCGCCAAATTCGGCATATGGTTCATCAACGCACGCAACTCACGGATCAGATCTTGCTGGGCATATACGAATTGCTCGGCGCCCTCGGCCGTAACCGCCTCTATACGACGGACTCCTGCGGCGATAGAGCTCTCTCCTATTACGTGCAAAGAACCGATCATACCGGTTGCCGGGATATGCGTACCACCACATAGCTCCACGGAGCTTCCGTATTTCACGACACGTACCTCATCGCCATATTTCTCACCGAACAAAGCCATAGCCCCTAGCGCCTTTGCTTCGGCGATCGGCATATTGCGATGCTCTTCCAACGGGAAGTTCGCACGGATCTTCTCTCCAACCAATATTTCCACCTTACGGATTTCCTCGTCCGTCACTTTCTGGAAATGAGAGAAGTCGAAACGTAAAGAATCAGGCGAAACATACGAACCTTTCTGCTCTACGTGCGTACCTAATACCTCACGCAACGCCTCATGCAAAAGGTGCGTGGCAGAGTGGTTACACTCACACTGGATACGCTTTTTCACGTTGATCTTCGCGGTAAATGTAGCCGTTACGTCCTTCGGTAGTTTAGTAACCAAATGAACCGGCAAATTATTCTCTCGTTTCGTATCGATCACGTCGATCTTCTCGTCGTCGGCGATCAACCAACCCGTATCACCGACCTGTCCACCCATTTCCGCATAGAACGGGGTTTGATCCAGAACGATCTGATATAATACTTTATTCTTTTGTTTGATCTGGCGATAACGCAAGATCTCTGCCTCGCATTCGAACAAATCATAACCCACGAACTTACATTCACCGTCTTTCAGCGTGATCCAGTCGCCTGTCTCGATAGCGGCAGCGTTACGTGCACGCTGTTTCTGCTGTTGCATTTCCGCTCTTTGCCGGTTTCGCCTGTTCCGCCTCGTCCTTCGCCTGCATCCGGCTCCATTCCCTGTACTGCGTATAGTTGCCTGGGAAATCCTGTATTTCGCCTTCGCCCTTGAAAACCAGCAGATGGTCTACTACCTTGTCCATGAAATAGCGGTCGTGGCTCACCACGATGACGCAACCCGCAAAATCCTGAAGATATTCTTCCAGTACCTGCAGCGTCTGGATGTCGAGGTCGTTGGTCGGCTCGTCCAGCACCAGGAAGTTCGGATTCCTCATCAGCACCGTACAGAGGTAAAGCTTGCGCTTCTCGCCGCCGCTCAGCTTGTAAACGTAGTTGTGCTGCTCCTCGGGCGTAAAGAGGAAGAACTGCAGAAACTGCGAAGCCGTCATGTGCTTGCCGCCGCCCAGATCTATATAATCAGCAATCTCCGTAATCACGTCAATCACCTTCTGGTCTTCACGGAATTTCAGTCCCTCCTGCGAGAAATAGCCGAAGCGAACCGTCTCGCCGATGTCAAACTTGCCGCTGTCGGGCTGAACCTCGCCCAGCAGCATCTTGATGAAGGTCGATTTTCCCGTTCCGTTATTACCCACAATGCCCATCTTCTCGAAGCGGGCAAAGTTGTAGTAGAAGTTGTCGAGAATCACCTTCTTCTGTCCCCTGTCGTCGAAAGCCTTGCTCACATACTGGCATTCAAAAATCTTCGAACCTATATAAACGGTAGAAGCCTTCAGCCTTACCTGCCTGTCTTCGATGCGCTGCTTCGCCACCTTCTCCAGCTCGTAGAAAGCATCCTCGCGGTATTTCGCCTTGTGTCCGCGAGCCTGAGGCTGACGGCGCATCCAGTCGAGTTCCCTGCGGTAGAGATTCTTCGAGTGCTGAATTTCGGCTCTCAGATTGTCCATTCTCTCCTGCCTCTTCTCCAGATAATAGGCATAATTGCCGCGGTAGGTGTAGATGGTGCGGTCGTCGAGTTCCAGAATCGTATTGCACACCTTGTCCAGGAAGAATCGGTCGTGCGTAACCATGAAGATGGTCTTGTTGCCGCGGTTCAGATAACCCTCCAGCCACTCTATCATCTCCAGGTCCAGGTGGTTGGTCGGCTCGTCCAGCATCAGGAAGTCGGGTTCCGTAATCAGCACATTCGCCAGCGCCACTCGCTTCTGCTGTCCGCCGCTGAGCTGTCCCATCGGCTGTTCCAGGTTGGTAATGTGCAGCTGGGTGAGAATCTGTTTCGCCTTCAGCACCTTCTCCGGATCATCCTCATGATTGAAGCACGCCTGCAGCACACTTTCCTCCGGATCAAACTGCGGCGACTGCTCCAGATAGCCCACCTTCAAGTCGCGTCGGTAGATGATGTCTCCGCTCTCGTGTCCCTCTTTATCCATCAGCACCGACATGAGCGTAGACTTTCCCGTGCCGTTTCTCGCCACGAGTCCCACTTTCTGTCCTTCAGCGATAGAGAAGGAAATATTATCAAAAAGAACCTGTGCACCAAAGCGTTTGGTGAGGTTTTGAACGTCTAAATAGGGTATTTGACTAGCCATTTTTATTTTTTTTGTGCAAAGATAGGCAAAATATTTGGCAGAAACAAATTTTTTAATTATCTTTGCACACGAATTTATCAATCAATACCGTGTTTCCATTCAGAAACGCGACATTTCAGAAAAAAATCATTAATATACAATATATAATATATGTATAGCAAAGAAGAATTACAAGCAAAGAGTGTCGTTCAGTTGAAGGACATTGCCAAGGAACTGGGAGTCAAGGTAAAGAAGAGCGATAACAAGGAAACTATCGTCTATGCCATTCTCGACGCCCAGGCAGAACAGCCAGCTCCTGAAGCAGCCCCTAAGCGCAAGCGCACCCGCATTGCAACCAAGAAAGAAGACCGTGTTTATTCCGTACACGGTAATGAAGGAGAGAATTTCGACGTGCAGAAGAACCAGGTATTGGGTCCTAACGGCGGCGAGACTGCTCCTCAGGCTATGAGCGAAACTGCCCCAGCCCCAGCGGTTGAGGAAGAAATCCAGTTCAGCCCGGCAGAGCAGAGTTTACAATCAGCTGCCCAGAAGCAGACTCTAAACCAATCAGGCGAAGACATCGAGGCTCAGGTACTTGCCAACTTCCCGAAACACCGCGGCAGAAGAAGCAAGGCTGAACTCGAAGCCATTGCAGAAGCCAGAGCAGCTGCCATCAGAAAGCATCAGGCGGTAAAAGCCGAGCTAGAAGCGCAGATGGCGAAAGATGCACAGGAGACGGCTAACCAGCAGGCTGCTACTGAGGCAGAACAGCCGGAAGAGGCAACAGCCGATAACCAGCAGACTGCTCCTGAGCAGGCAGCACCTGAGCAAGCTGCCGTTCCTGAAGAGCAGTTCTCTGCCGGAAACGCTGAGAGCGCTAACATCAGCGGCGATTTGCAGGCGATGCTCCAGGCTAAGATGAATGCACAGAACGCAGCAGCAGCTCCGGCAGCAGCTCCGGCTCCAGCTGAGGAGGCAAAGGAAAAAGCTACTGAAAAAACTGCAACCGATAAGAAACAGGAGTCAGCTCCTATCCACTATACTGAAGGTATGAAGGTAGAACTCGATGCAGACGGAACCTGGAAGGGTGATCCGGGCGATGGAACCGATTTCATCCCGGTAGTCGACATTCCTATCGAAGACCAGGCTGCCATTCCTACTGTCGACATCTTCGACCGTCCTACCACTCCGCAGACTTCTCACCAGCACACACCTGCTGCTGCCCCTGCAGCCAAGAACAAGCAGGAAGCACCAGCCTACGATTTCAGCAATCTCGTGAAATCCAACGGTGTGCTCGAAGTGATTTCAGAGGGCTACGGATTCCTGCGCAGCAGCGATTACAATTACCTTTCTTCACCGGACGATGTTTATGTAGCATCCAGCTTCGTCAAGAAGTTCGGTCTGAAGACTGGCGATGTCATCGAGTGCAAGGTGCGTCCGCCTCACGAGGGCGAGAAATACTTCCCGCTCACCAGCATCATCAAGATCAATGGCCGTGACCCGTCAGAGGTTCGTGACCGTGTTCCTTTCGAGCACCTCACCCCACTCTTCCCTGATGAGAAGTTCAATCTCTGTGGCGACCGCCGCACCACCAATCTCAGCACCCGCATCGTAGACCTCTTCTCGCCAATCGGTAAGGGTCAGCGTGCGCTCATCGTGGCTCAGCCTAAGACCGGTAAGACCATCCTCATGAAGGATATTGCCAACGCCATCGCAGCCAACCATCCTGAGGCTTACCTCATGATGCTGCTCATCGACGAGCGTCCTGAGGAGGTTACCGACATGGCCCGCACCGTGAATGCAGAGGTTATCGCCTCTACCTTCGACGAGCCAGCAGAGCGCCATGTCAAGATTGCCGGAATCGTGCTCGAGAAGGCTAAGAGAATGGTAGAATGCGGACACGATGTTGTCATCTTCCTCGATTCTATCACCCGTCTCGCCCGTGCCTACAACACCACAGCTCCTGCATCTGGTAAGGTGCTCACCGGTGGTGTGGATGCAAACGCCCTCCAGAAGCCTAAGCGTTTCTTCGGTGCTGCGCGTAACATCGAAGGCGGCGGTTCGCTCACCATCATCGCTACTGCCCTCATCGATACAGGTAGTAAGATGGATGAAGTCATCTTCGAGGAGTTCAAGGGAACCGGTAACATGGAGTTGCAGCTCGACCGCTCACTCAGCAACAAGCGCATCTTCCCTGCTGTCAACCTCATTTCTTCGTCTACCCGTCGCGACGATCTGCTGCAGGACAAGACAACGCTCGACCGCATGTGGATTCTGCGCAAGTATCTGTCCGACATGAATTCTATCGAGGCGATGAGCACCATCCACAAGAATATGCAGCATACTCGCAACAACGACGAGTTCCTGCTCTCTATGAATTCATAACCCCTCATCCGGGTTTACCCATATCTGAATATCCGGCAAAAGGCTCCGTTCATTGGCAGTCTTTACTAGATATAAAAGAAGAGAGATTTGAAAGAGAAGGGCAAGTTCCATTTTCGGGATTTGCCCTTCGTGTTTTTTTACTGTTTAAAATCATTAAAAAAATATCGCATTTCATTTTTTATTCGTATCTTTGCTTATCTTAAACACAGAGGGGCGCAAAGCCCCAATATAAATAATGTATAACTTAAAATCAAAAGAACCATGAGCAAATATTTTGCAGAATCAGAATTGATTATCAATGAAGACGGAAGCTGCTTCCACCTTCATCTTCGCCCGGAACAAGTGGCTGATAAAGTAATCCTCGTTGGCGACCCAGGTCGCGTAGCCCTCGTAGCCTCCCATTTCGATGAGAAGGAATGCGAAGTTTCAAGTCGGGAATTCCACGCCATCACCGGCACATATAAAGGCAAGCGAATCACCGTGCAGAGCACCGGAATAGGATGCGATAATATCGATATCGTAGTCAACGAGCTCGATGCGCTGAAGAACATCGATTTCAAAACCCGCACCGAGAAACCCGAGCACACCACGCTCACCCTCGTGCGCATCGGAACCTGCGGCGGCCTGCAGCTCAACTGCCCTGCCGGAACCTTCGTAGCCTCGCAGAAGAGCATCGGTTTCGACGGACTCATCAACTTCTATGCCCGTCGCAACGAAATCTGCGACCTCGAAACAGAGGCAGAATTCAAGCGCCAGGTAAAATGGAACGACCAGATTGGCAACCCATACTGTGTAGACAACAATCCGGAACTGCTCAACCAGATAGCCGGCGATGATATGGTACGCGGAATCACCATAGCCTGTGGCGGTTTCTACGGACCTCAGGGCCGCGAACTCCGTGCCCCACTTGCCGACCCGGAACTTAATCAGAAGATTGAAGCATTCGAGTATAACGGTCTGCGCGTCAACAACTTCGAGATGGAGAGTTCAGCCCTCGCCGGTCTTTCCCTTCTCCTCGGTCATAAGGCATTAACCTGCTGCATGGTCATCGCCAACCGCCGTGCCCTCAGCGCCAACACCGGCTACAAGAGCACCATCGACAATCTCATCAAGGTTGTATTAGATAGAATTTAAACAATAAAAAAATGAATCAAGAAGAATGTATCTGCGCCCTGGCAACCCCAGCCGGCGGTGCTATCGGAATTATCCGACTCAGTGGCTCCGACGCCATTACCCTCACCGACAAAATCTTCCAGTCTGCCAACGGCAAATCCCTGGAAGAAGCCAAGCCCTACACCCTGCATTATGGCGAAATCAAGGATAAGGATGGCAACACCATCGATGATGTACTGGTGAGCGTGTTCCGTGCACCCCACAGTTATACAGGCGAGAACTCCACCGAGATTTCCTGTCATGGCAGCCGATACATTCTTCAGCAGGTTCTCCATCGCTTTACAGAGGTAGGATGTCGCCAGGCAGAACCGGGCGAATACACCCGTCGTGCATATCTCAACGGCAAGATGGACCTCTCTCAGGCAGAAGCCGTAGCTGATCTCATCGCCTCTACCAACAAGGCAACCCACAAGATGGCGCTCAGCCAACTGAAGGGCCATTTCAGCAACGAACTCTCCCTCCTTCGCGAAAAATTATTAAAGATGACTTCGCTCCTGGAGTTGGAGCTCGACTTCAGCGACCACGAAGAACTGGAGTTTGCCGACCGCAGCGAACTCCAGGCACTAGCCGAAGAAATCAATCACAAGATTACCACCCTCGCCCACTCCTTCGAAACCGGCAATGCCCTGAAGCAGGGAGTAGCCGTAGCCATCGTAGGCAAGACGAATGTGGGCAAGAGCACCCTGCTCAACCGTCTGCTCCACGAGGAGAAGGCAATCGTGAGCGACATTCACGGAACCACCCGAGATGTAATCGAAGACACCACCCTCATCGACGGAATCACCTTCCGCTTTATTGACACAGCCGGAATCCGCAAGACGGATGATGTGGTAGAAAACATCGGAATAGAGCGCACTTTCCAGAAGATGGAAGAGGCGAAGATAGTAATCTGGCTATTAGATGAGCAGCCGTCAGCCTCAGAAATCGAGGAGATGAAGCTGAAGAACCAGGGCAAGAAGCTGCTGGTAGTATTTAATAAGATGGATAAACTTGAGAATGATAAACTTGCGTTCGATAAGTTCACCCATTCCTTCGGTTCTGATTCCAGTGAATCAGAAGCCCCACTCTTCATCAGTGCCCGCACAGGCGAGAATGTTTCATCCCTGGAGCAGGCATTAGTAAAAGCCGCTGATATTCCTGAGATTACCGAGAACGACGTCATCATAACGAGTGCCCGCCACTACGAGGCCCTACTCCGTGCCCATGATTCCCTCTCCCGAGTATTGGAGTCGATGGAAATGGGCATGAGCGGCGACATCATCGCCGAAGACCTGAAAATGGTATTGGAAGAATTGGGTGAAATCACTGGCGGACAGATCAGTAGCCAGGAAACGCTAAATAATATCTTCAAGCACTTTTGCATCGGGAAGTAAGTCGTGATAAACAACGATTAATATCGATAACAAATGATAGTTAAGGTGCTCAAAATGAGCACCTTTCTTTTTAGCCTTACTATTGGTTATAATCAATGGTAAGGCTTTTTTAGCACCTTTTTGTACCGCTCTTGTACCTCCACTTTTCAAAAGTAATAATTTGAGACTCCATTTTTGGCAAATGAGTGCAAGATTGCCGAGAGTTTTGGACAATGATGGACGATGATATAAGACTATTGAAAATAAACGGAGTAATGACAGACGACTTTTTCTACAATAAATTAAGTAAAAAAGTATAAAAAGCGTACAAATGACAGCAAGCAAAGAAAGAATTCTAAAAATTTGCGAGTATTGTGGGAAGAGCTTCTATGCATCAAAATCCACAACTCGTTATTGCTCCAAGCAATGCAACAGTTATGCCTATAAGGCAGCAAGACGTGAGGAGAAAGTAAAGATGGCTGAGACAATGAGCCACCGAAAAGCTTCCGAGAAATCCATGTCTGAAATCCTCGTGAAAGAATACCTCACTATTCAAGAGGTCGCTATACTTTTGGGACTAAGCAGACAGACCATATATAATATGGTGTATAGTGGTAAGTTGCGAGCATCCAAGATTACTTCTCGTTTATCTTTAATCAGAAAGCGAGATATAGATTATCTTGTTGATAGTTTGCCATACACCACAAAAAAAAGTGCTTCAAAAGAAGCAGTTCATGCAAACCGAGAGCTACCTGTTCCAGAATATTACTCTGCCAAGGAAATTGCAGAAGTCCACAACACTTACGAGACCGCCATCTATGAGATAGTCAAGAAAGTCAAGATTTCAAGAATATCCATACAAGGAAGAGTATATTGGAACAAGAAAGAGGTGGATGATTATTTTGCACACCTGTCTCCAGATCCAACCATCAGTGAATGGATGACTGTTATGGACATTCAACAGAAATATTGTATGACGAAAACAGCCGTATATAGTTTCGTTAGTCACAATGCTATTCCAAGAAAAATGGAAGGTAACAATGTTCTGTATTCCAAGCGTCATGTACAATTGGCAAAAGGTGAATCCGTAGAAGACCAACTTTATTATACAATACCGGAGGCCATGAAGTTGTATGGTTTAAGTCAGGACCAGATTTATAAGCGTATCAAGAAATACGCTATTGAAAAGGTGAAGATTGGCAAGTATATCAAGATTTCCAAGCGAGATTTAGAGAAAGCTATCGGCAAGCCTAAGGTTATTTAGCGGTTATCAAAAGGTTAAGTTGTACCCCATTACATAACTCTATTATTTTGCAATCGATTTCAAAGATCTCTTAATACGGGATCATATATGAAACATAAGTATCACATTATAAAAAGTAAACATCATGGTAAATACATGTACAAGAGTTTCTCTTCGCCAAAGAGCGATTAAAAACGACCGTATTTCTCTTTATTTGGATTTCTATCCACCAGTACGCAACCCTGAGACTATGCAAATGAGTCGCAGGGAATATTTAGGTATCTATATCTATGCTCATCCAAAGAATGAGATGGAACGTGAGTTTAATACAGATATGCTCAACAAAGCAGAGGCCATCCGTTGTATCAGAACCCAATCACTCATCAATGAAGAATTTGGTTTTTTGGACAAAACACGACAGAAAGCTGATTTTTTGGCATACTTTGAGAAGATGACACATAAGAAAGATGACAAGTGGACATGTGTCTACAAGCATTTCTTCAAATTTGTTCAAGGTCATTGTACATTTGGGGATGTGACAGTGGAACTTTGCAAAAAGTTCAGAGAGTATCTTCTGAATGCAAATCAGTTGAATCGAACAAAACAAAAGGTATCTCTCAACTCTGCAGCAGGTTACTACTCTACTTTCCGTGGTCTCTTAAAAATCGCCTATCGTGACAAGTGGCTGCGTGAGAACATCAATGACTATCTGGACAAGATTGAGCCACAAGATGTAAAGAAGGAGTTTCTTACCCTCGATGAAGTAAAGCAGTTGGCAGCTACTCCTTGCGATATACCTGTACTGAAGTCTGCCTCCCTCTTTGCTTGCCTCACAGGATTGCGAATCAGCGACATCTTAAAATTGCGTTGGGAAGACTTCGAGATAGCTCCCGACCAAGGCTATTGCTTGCGTATTCGTACCCAGAAGACTCAGACCGAGGCAACCTTGCCTATCAGCAACGAGGCATACGAACTATGTGGTGAACCAAGCACGGGTATCGTGTTCAAGGGATTGAAGCGCAGCATGATTAACCATCCCCTTAAAGCATGGTTGAAGAAGGCAGGAATCACCAAGCCATTTTCATTCCATTGCTTCCGGCACTCGTATGCAACAATCCAAATCGCCTTAGGCACAGACATTTACACGGTTTCGAAGATGCTTACCCATAAGAATGTAAGCACAACACAGATATATGCCGACCTCGTGAACGCAAAGAAAAGAGAGACAGCAAATAAGATTTCTCTTAAATAAATCCATTGCATTCATTTCATGGTGCCCGATATTGAAAAAATGTTCAATATCGGGCTTTTTAGTTAAAGGCTCCTAAAAGTTTTACGTGAGTCACGCGTGACTCACGTGTCAGTTTCTGCAGTTTTTCCTATTTTTGCGCCACAAATGATTAATAATACGCAATATGAAACAGTTTAAAAAAGAATTTTTGACACAGCATTTATTGGTTTTGTGTGCAATGTCTATCATTGGTGCACTTGTTCGCAACGAAGCTATGCAATATGGTGTAGACACCTTTAGCTGCAACTTGACGTTCGTTATCTCAACCACCATACTGATGGTTGTTTATCTCCATGCATTAGATAGTATCGTACGATTGCTTGCCCCATGGTTTAAGCATATCTTTTGTAATACAGTAAACAATACAGAAAGAAAGCGTCTGTCTTCTATTGCCATCAATGAAACAAATACATATGACGAGGGGGAAGAGCTAAACCTGGAAGATGTAACTTTCGTCTATGCAGATGAAGCCTCTTCTTGTATTACAAGCTATGAACAGTTGAGACAGGAAGCATTGGAAGACAAAGCCAAAAAGGAAAAGGTCTTGTTAAACTCAGCTATCGATTATACCAGAAGAACTTTTGCTGCCTACATGAAAGAGGAGCATTTGAACCAACTTTGTGACAACATCGCTATTTTCCAGTGTTGTGCCTCTACACACATGAGACATCATTCATTGATTGTTGACAAGGCTATTCGTACTATAGACTTAATGCATTATGCTTGGAATATAGGAAACCTTTTCAAGAAGAAAGGCATTGATACAGCAACCTTTATAAAACAAGTTTTTGCTGATGCGCTGGTTGATGTGGAAATATCCACTATTATAAGGAAGTTAAGAATGGAAGGTACCTGCATCATAGAATTACTACCAAGCTTAGATGTTCAAGGCGGAATCAAGACACATTATTGTTGCTGATAAGCATTGAGCGGTTATTCAGAGGTTATATCTCAGTGATATTTATCTCCATTACATAACTCATTTACTTTGTACCCGAATAATAAAAAATGAACAGATATGATAAATGAAAGTATCACCTTTGATAAGTTACCACAAGCGGTATCTTATTTAACAGAACAAGTTATCGAGTTGAAGCAAATGGTATCAGCACTTCAACCTACATCATCAGCAAATAACCATATATTGGTTGAGATTGATGAGGCTGCTATTATTATAATGAAGTCGAAGCCAACCATTTATCGATTGGTTAACCAAGGCATTCTGCCATCCTATAAAAAAGGTAAGAAGCTATACTTCTATAAGGATGAGCTGCTTGCATGGATTGAGAATGGTCGAAAAGCTACCAAGGAGCAGAACCATTCTGAAATGCTAAAAGCCATGCAAGGAGGAATGAAGCGCAAACCCAAGTCAATGTATAATTTTTAACTCTATGCCAAATGACAGCTTTAAATAACAATAAGGAAACTTCCATCAATCCAATGATTATCATGGATAAGGCTATTGATATGAGTACTCGCCTATCAGGAAGCCAGTTTCCCGTAAGCATCTTTCCTGCCAAGATTCAGAGAATCATCAAGGAGGTACACGAATGCCACAGTTTTCCTACCGACTATATATCAGCAGCCATACTCACTGCATTGGCTGTTGGTATCGGCAACACGCACTTGGCACAGATGAAACAAGGTTGGCTTGAAAGTCCTATCTTATACATGGCTCTTATCGGAAGACCAGGAGCCAACAAGAGCCACCCACTTAGCTTCGCTATGAAGCCATTCCTCGATTACGACTATGAGCAAAACAAGTTGTTCGAGGAGCAATACAGTAAGTTTGAGGAAAAGATGTGCATGTCTCGCAAGGAACGCATTGAAAATGGAGAGGATGGATTTCCGCAAGAACCTGTACGCAAACGTTTCTTGGTCTCTGATGTCACACCAGAAGGCTTGAGCTATATTCATGCGCAGAACAAGAGGGGTTTGTGCCTATGGACAGACGAGCTATCTGCATGGTTCAAGAACTTCAACCGCTATAACAATGGTTCAGAGGAACAGTTCTGGCTATCTGTCTTTAGCGCCAAGACAACCATATCAGACAGAAGAAGTTCCAAGAGTTCCATTTTCATTAAACGCCCCTATATCTCAGTAATCGGAACCATCCAAAAGAAGATACTTAGTGAGTTGGCGAAAGGCGAACGCTCCAGCAACGGCTTCATCGATCGCATTTTGTTCGTCATGCCTAACCTTCAGCAGAAAGCGAGATGGAGTGACCGAGAGTTGCCCGATAATATAGAGCGAGATTGGCAAGCCATCATTCAACACCTTATTGATATGGAGTGTCCAATAAATGAGCAACAGGAAATCGAGCCTCATGTCTTATCATTCACTGAAGAAGCTAAGGCAAGGCTCTATGAATGGCAGCATCATTTCTCCGAGCAATGCGACAATGAAACAAATGATACCATTGTCAGCATCTATTGCAAGTTGGAGATATACATCATCCGTTTCTGTCTGATTATTCAATTGGCACGATGGACGTGTGGAGAATGTGATAAGGAAGCCATCGACCTGCTGAGTGTAGAGCGAGCCATCCGATTGACAGATTATTTCAAGAACTCTGCCATATCAGTGCAAAATATCCTCAACGAGAATATGCTCACCGCTCAACAACAAGCAATCGTCAACCATCTTCCTGCAACATTCACCACGGCGCAAGCTCATGATGTCGCCAAAGAGAACGACATGAAGTCAAGGACATTGGAAAGATTTCTGAATGATAACATCGGAGTCCTATTTCGCAAAGAGAAGCATGGAGAATATTCAAAGATTAACTCGTGACGGTATTGTCGGTTTTGTCGCTTTTGACGGTTTTAATACCAAAAGCGACAAAACCGACAGAACCGCCACATAAAAAAGAAATGAAATGAGTACACATAGATTCATATTAGAGCCATACAAAGGCATCGCTACCCGACATACATGTCCAGAATGTCATAAGAAACGTAGCTTCGCCCGATATATTGACACAGAAGGGAAGATTGAGTTTCCTCCTTACGTGGGTCGTTGCAACCATGAGCAAAGTTGTGGTTATCACTTCACTCCCAAGGATTTTTTTGAGAAGAATCCCGAGAAGAATGAGACATTCACAAAGGATGAGACTATTTCATATAAGAAGAGAGAAATGCCGAAGCCATTACCCACTTCTTATATAGACGAGAACATCATGCGAAGTTCTCAGAAATGTTATGAGGCAAACAACCTTTTCTTGTTTCTATCTTCTCAATTCGGTGAAACAGCTACTCTTTCTTTGATGGAGAAATATCATGTCGGAACTTCCAAACACTGGACTGGTGCCACGGTATTTTGGCAAGTTGACAATCAAGGCAAGGTGAGAACTGGTAAGGTAATGCTCTATTATCCCGAGACAGGTAAGCGAGTAAAAGAACCATACAACCATATTTCATGGGTACACTCGCTTATCCCCCACAAGGATTTCAATCTCTGTCAATGCTTCTTTGGCGAACATCTTATCAATAAAGACAAGACCAAGCCTATAGCATTGGTTGAAAGTGAGAAGACAGCCTTGATAGCCTCCTACTATCTTCCTCAATTCTTATGGATAGCAAGTGGTGGTAAGAATGGTTGCTTTAACACGAAGTCGTTATCTGTTCTGAAAAACAGAGATGTGGTCTTATTCCCTGATTTGGGAGCGACAACAGTTTGGCAAGATAAGCTGCCAATGATGCAAGTTCTCGGCATCCGTGCAACGCTTTTCGACTTTTTAGAGCATCAAGCCTGCGAAGAAGATAAAGCTAAAGGCTTGGACATTGCTGATTATTTGCTCAAAATCAAGCCTGCAGAAGCAAAACTTCAAGCCCTCATCAAACAGAATCCTGCCATTCGGAAGTTGATAGATGTCTTCAAACTCGAAATTGTTGACGAGCCTCAACCACGTTTCCGCACTCCTAAAAGGCAACGTGGTTTCAGACTCTGAGATGATTTGAAAAATCGAGGTATCTGACGATAGCAAGTTATGTTTTGAGTTACTCAAAACCTTTCGAGTTACTCTCGAAAGCACTTGCCTATCGGTAGATACCTCTCCAAAGTCGAGTATCTGAATCAACCTATCGGTAAGTATTGATTTGCAAATATGATGATTGAGTGACTTACTGACGTACTGATTCATTGTCGTATTGATATACAGACAGAAAGTATT
>ERZ650306.1277-NODE-1277-length-14386-cov-5.368223_pt1 | contig 14386 bp, 8 predicted proteins | sample MGYA00376242_ERZ650306 | MGnify/ENA primary metagenome ERZ650306 (study PRJEB26733, sample SAMN07839244) | wastewater metagenome | biome: urban; feature: wastewater treatment plant; material: waste water | place: USA: North Carolina | collected 2016-03-31 ... | reverse complement strand
CAGGCCGCCTTCCTTCAGGTGAAAGTGCTCCCCCTTTTTCGCCATCAGGATCAAATCCGCGTTTTCGGCTTCCTCGATGATCGTGTCGCTGATTTTGCCGATGTTCGTTTTGGCGGCGCAGGCGACGCCCGCCGCCCGGCAGCGTTTCTGGAAAGACGCGAGGATGGCGTCGGCCTTTTCTTTGAGGGACGTTTCGACGGCCTCAAGAAAGCCTTCATAGGGAGGCATGCCGACCGTGGCGGTAATGTCCGTCATCATCGGCCCCTGAATCAGAAATACATCGATGACATGCAGCCCCGTCAGAGAGGCCCCGAGTTTCGGCGCGATATAGACGCCGTATTCCAGCGCAGTGCCGCTGTTGGCCGATCCATCCACGGGAAGAAGTATGGTTTGAATCATGACGCCCCTCCTTTTTGTGCTGAAATTATTTTTTCTTTTTGTCGAAATGACTCAGATCGTGCAGCAAGCCTGCAACATCCTTTTCGTCCCAGGCGCGCGCCCCTTCCTCTTCCGCCGCCTCCTCATCCGCGGGAGAGCCGTCCTCGCGAAAGGTCTGAAACCGGCCGACCAGACGGCCGTTTTTGTAAACGGCCTTCTCCCTGACGTTTCCGTTTTTGAAGTAGGCAACGTAGTCGCCGTGACGCTTGTCGTTTTTAAAAAAGCCCTTTTCCTTGATTTGTCCGCTTTTGTAATAGCAGACATATTCCCCTTCGTACTTTCCGTTTTGAAAAAGTTCCTGCTCTCTCAGCTCGCCGGTTTTGAAATAGCGCCGGTAGGCGCCGTGCAGCTTGCCGTTTACGTAAGGCTCTTCTTCCCGCACGCGGCCGCTTTCGAAATAGGAGACGTACAGGCCGTCCATCTTGTCGTTGATAAACGTCGCTTTTTCCCGGATCTGCCCGTTGGAATAATAACTCACGGCGGGGCCGCTTCTCTTGCCCTGGCGAAAAATAAGCTGCGCCATGATCTGGCCGCTCGGGAAATAGGTCGTATATTCGCCTTCCAGTTTTCCGTCCGAAAGCCGCTTCCTTTCCTTGACGGCGCCGTTGGGGTAATGAAGTATTTTTTCCTGGGGCATAAAGTTGCTCATGTCAGCCGTGTTCGGCCGTTTTCTTTCTGTTTTCCGGTTTTTAAACAATCCTCCGGGATAATGCAACTAAAAACAGCCGCGCTGGGGGCAGATTTTGTTTTACTTTTTTTTAAAAGATGATTAGGGTGTGGCGCCAGGACGGTTTGTTTTATGTTTGAAGTCCATGATTTACCATTAAAGAGCGGACACCAATGATCGCAGCTGATTTGGATACCACCAGAGTCGCCATTATCGGGCCCGGACGCCTGGGCACGTCCTTTGCCTACAAGCTGGCGCGCGACAACAAGCGCGTTGCCGTATATTACCACAATTCGGATGTCTGCAAGGCCATCAACCGGGATCACCTCAATCCCATTCATCTGACCGAGGATCTGGCCTTGCGGATGGGCGGTATGGACCAGGTTCCCCGTCTGGGACCGAAAGTTTACGCGACCAACGACCTGGAGCACATCGTCGAGAACAATGATTTCATCCTGCTGTGCGTGACGATGAGCCGCCTGCCGGAGCTGCTCAATTATCTCAAGCCGATGATCGACCGGAAAGCGGGCGATACCTGTCTGATCTCACCGATCAAGGGATTGATCGCCGATGAAATCACGTCGGAGCTGATCACGCCGTCGCAGCTGATTTATAATCATCTGTACAAGCTGGAGCATAAATGCCAGGTGGTCTGCATCGGCGGTCCTTTTTTTGACGTGGACATCGCGCTGGGCAAGCCGGTTTGCCTGACCGTCGCGGGGAAGCGGCGGACGGCCGGCATGATCCGCGACCACCTGCTGATGTTCAACCGCAAGGAGCTCAATGCCTATTACAACTTCGACATGATCGGCGTGGAAGCCTGCGGCGCGCTGAAAAACATCGTGGCCAACATCAAGGGCCTGACGGATTCGCTGGATCTGGGGGACTCGATTCCGGGGACCCTCTTCGCCCGATCGGGCGTGGAAATCCGATCGCTCTGCCGCCTGCTGGGCGGCGGTTTTCAGGCCTTTCAGTCCCAGGCGGGCGTCGGCGATATGTATGTCACCATTTCCTCCCTGGCCAGCAAAAACTACCGCTACGGGAAATATTTCTATGAGCTGCATACCGGCAACCCCATTGAAACCAATTTGAAAGTGCTGGGCCGGATCGACGGCACGCCGGAAGGACCCAGCACGATTCGCAACGTCTATAAATATCTGGAAAAGAAAAACATGTACAGCCCGCTGTTCTCCTGCGCCTATACGATTTTCAACAAGGGCGGCAACAAGAGTGCGATCCGGGACATGATCATTCATGCCTGCCAGTTTGACAAAAGAAAAAATGAATATATCGGATCCTTTTCCCGCCTGATGTACCGTCTGATCCCGGACTACTGGTACCGGCGGGACAAAGAATTTTTTGAATGAGGGTAAACGAGTATGTGGAAACAAAAAATCGTCGCCCCCGCGGATGTGCTGGAGAAAATTGATCCGGGAATGAGCATTTTCCTGGGAACGGGAATGGCCGAACCCCGCACGCTGGTCAGGAATCTGATGGAATCCAAACAGTATAACCTGCAGGACCTGGAGCTGATTCAACTGGTCAGTCTGGGCGACGCGGTGGCGATCGACGAGCGCTACTCGCGGAAATTCCGCCTCAAAACGTTTTATTCCGGCTGGCTTGCCTCGGACGCCATCAGCCAGGGTCGGGTGGATCTGATTCCCAGCCGCTTCTCCCGGGTGGCCTGGCTGTTCAAAACCGGCGCCATTCATATTGACGTGGCGTTCATTCAGGTGACGCCCCCCGATGAAAACGGCTACGCCTATCTGGTGGGCGCGTCCGTGGAGCGGCAGGCCATGGAAATGGCCCAGATCGTTGTCGGGGAGATCAATTCACAGATTCCCCGGACGATGGGGGACACGCTGGTGAACATGGCGGATTTCCATTACCTGGTCGAAGCGACCGAACCGCCCTATTACCTCGCGCGCTGGCCGCTGCAGGACGTTTATCTCAAAATCGCAACCAACGTCGCCTCCGTGATTCCCGACGGAAGCTGCATCTCTTACGGCATCGGGCCGCTTTACGAGGCGCTGGCCAAGGCCCTGACCGCGAAAAAAAATCTGGGCGTGCATTCGCCCTTCTTTACCGACGCGCTGATGGACCTGGTGAAAAGCGGCGCCGTGACCAACCGCTACAAAAACGTCTTTCGCGGCAAGTCCTGCGCCTCCTATGTGCTGGGCACCAGGGAGCTGATGTCCTGGCTGGATTTGAATCCGCTCGTGGAATTTCAGCCGCAGGACATTGTGATGGACCCGCGCACCATCGGTCTCAACGACAACATGATTGCGATTTTCCCGGCGAGGAAAGTGGACCTGACCGGCGGCGTCGCGCTGCACACCGGCAAGGGCAATGTGACCGCGGGCCCCGGCAATGTCGCGGAGCTGTTCATGGGCGCGGCGCTTTCCAGAAACGGCCGGAGCATCTTTGCCCTGCCCAGCCGCAACCGAAAGGGAAAACCCAATATCCTGCTTTCGCTGGATCAGTATCCCTTCCAGTTTACGAACCGCGAATCGATGGACATCGTCGTCACGGAATACGGCGTGGCGCTGCTCATGGGAAAAACCCTGCGTGAACGGGCGCAGGCGCTCATCGAGATTGCCCATCCGGACGACCGCGCCGAACTGGTCCGCCAGGCCAAGGAAGAAAAGATGATTTACGCCGACCAGATTTATTTCCCCGAATCCGGTTATCTGTATCCCGAAAAGATCGCCTGCTCGCACCGCTTCAAGGATTCGCTGACCGTCCGCTTCCGGGCGATCAAGCCCTCCGATGAAGAGGACATGCGGCGCCTGTTCTACCGGTTTTCCGATCAGGCGGTGTATTACCGGTATTTCAGCCCCATCAAAACCATGCCGCACAGGAAGATGCAGGAATACGTGAATGTCGATTACCGGAACACGATGTCCATCGTGGCGATTGTGGATGAATCCGGCGTGGAAAAGATTATCGGGGAGGCCCGCTACGTCAAGACGCAGGGCGAGCCTTTTGCCGACACGGCGTTCATTGTGGATGAGCAGTACCAGGGGATGGGCATTTCAACGTATCTGTTCAACCTGTTGATCCGCGCGGCCCGCGAAGAGGGCATCGCCGGATTCAAGGCCGATGTTCTGGAAAACAACCGGGCCATGCTGAAAGTTTACGAAAAGGCGCTGTATCCGGTGCAGACCGTTTTGTCGGGCGGCGTCTATAAAATTACGATCCCCTTCAACGAATAGCGAAAGGACGCCTTCAGGCGAAGGCTTTCCACCGGTCCGCTACACAAGGTTTTTCAAAATCACGCCCCGTCTTTTGAGCGCTCCCCGGTCGGCCGCAAGGCCTTCCGCCGCGACGCGGTCGAGCACATAAATCAATTCTCCGCCCTGGGCGGCGTACGTCTGCCCGTAGGAGATGGGAATGTCCGGGGTGACTTCGCCCAGGAGCGACCGGGCTACGGACTCCGTTTTGCGCGCGCCGTTGGCCAAAAGCAGAACGGTTTTTGCCCGGTACACCAGCTCGGCCCCCATGCTGACGGCGTACTGCGGGGACTGAGCTTTGGTTTTGAAATGCCCGTCGGCGACGGCATTGGCGATGGTGTTGTCGTCCAGCCTGACCAGCAGAACCCGGCTGCCCGCAAAGGGAATGCCCGATTCGTGGAAAGCGACGTGGCCGCGTCCGCCCACGCCGATGATCTGCAGGTCGATGCCGCCCGTCGCTTTGATTTTCCGCTCATAGCCGTTCAGAATATCTTTTTTGATCCAGGCGAGGTAGGACGACTTCGGACGGGGTTTGATGGCAATGGATTTCCCCGCGTCCGTTCCCCTGAACTCCCAGTCGTTTTTATTTTCCCGAAGTTCCCGGATCAGGATTTTCTGGTCAATCAAAGAACCTGCCGGAACGCGGGTTTCGATGAATTTCTTCTGCAGGCGGCCGAAGAGCTCCTGGATCATGAAATACGCGTAGCTTTCCGGGTGAAGGAGCCGCTGCTGGGCGTTCTCACCCGGCAGGCCGACGTATTCGTCCAGGTTGAAGCTGCGGATGCGGCCGGCGTCCAGCTTTCCTTCATTGGCCGCCCGGGCGAAGTGCTTGTAGAGCCCCGTGGGGGAGTTTCCCGTGGCCAGGCCCAACACCGCCTCGTTTTTGTTCTTCAGGATGCCGATGGTTTTCCGGACGGCAATGGCCGCCGCCACCTCGCTCAACTGCGCAAAGTCTTTGGTTACGAAGACGCTGATGCTCATAATGCATTTTCCCCTTTCGTCCTATCCCAGTTCGCTTTTGACCACGTCGGCAATCTGACGGCAGTATTTTTCCGTCACCGCGTCGGATGGGCCCTCCACCATGACGCGGCACATATTCTGCGTTCCCGAATAGCGGACCAGCACGCGCCCTTCGCCGCCCAGTTCGCTTTCCGCCTGCCGGATGGCTTCGACGAGCTTCGGCACGTCTTCAATGTTCGGTTTGCGCTTCACGTCCACGTTGATCAGTTTCTGCGGAAAGATATCCATCATCCGCGCGAGTTCGGAAAGAGGCTTTCCTTCCTTGATCATCGCCGCCACCAGTTGCAGGGCGGCAATGATGCCGTCTCCCGTCGTGTGATGGTCCAGGAAAATCATGTGACCCGCCTCTTCCCCCCCGATGATGCCGTCGAGCCTTTTCATGTCTTCCAGAACGTAGCGGTCGCCGACTTTGGAGGCGTGGTGGCGGAAGCCGTATTTTTTGCAGGCCACGGTCAGGCCGAGGTTGCTCATGACGGTGGTGACCAGCAGGTCGTTTTTCAGTTTGCCTTCCCGCTTCAGGATATTGGCGCAGATGACCATGATCTGGTCGCCCGTGATTTCCCGGCCCTTCTCATCAATGGCAATGAGACGGTCGCCGTCTCCGTCAAAGGCCAGGCCCAGGGCCGCGCCGTTCTCGACCACTTTTTTCCGGAGGATTTCCGTATGCTGCGAGCCGCAGCCGTCATTGATGTTGGTTCCGTTGGGCGTCTTGTGAATGACTTCGATGTTGGCGCCCAGTTCATGGAAGGTGTCGGGGGCGACCTTGTACGTGGCGCCGTTGGCGGTGTCCAGAACGATCTTCATGCCTTCCATGGAAAGATTGCGGGGGAAGGTGTTTTTGGCGAAGACAATGTAGCGTCCGTTCACGCCGTCCAGACGATACGCCTTCCCGATGTCCGGTCCCCTGGGGACCAGGTCGGAAAGTTTGTTGTTGAGGATCAGGTCTTCGATAAAGTCTTCCTGCTCGTCGGAAAGCTTGTAGCCGTCGCCGCCGAAAATCTTCAGACCGTTGTCCTGGAAAGGATTGTGAGAAGCCGAGATCACGACGCCCGCGTCGGCGCGCATGCTCTGGGTGACGAAGGCGATCGCCGGCGTCGGCATCACGCCGACCAGATAGGAATAGCCCCCCATGGATGTGATGCCGGCTTCCAGGGAGCTCTCCAGCATGTAGCCGGAAAGCCGGGTGTCCTTCCCGATAATGATGACGGCCCGGTGTCCTTCCTTTTTAAACAAATGCGCCATGGCCCGCCCAACGCCGAAGGCGATTTCAGGGGTCATGGGGTATTGATTTGCTTCGCCTCGAATCCCGTCCGTGCCGAATAACTTGCCCATCAATGGTCTCCTTCACTTTCTGTGATGCAACGGATATGAAAAAATCAGGTTTGCGCCCGTTTCAGTTATTAAATATTCCCATCAACGGCAGCGCTTTTGCCGTTTGATCCCCAAGCGCTCCGACAATGCCGTTTAACCATGCCGTCCCTTTTGCTGAAACCGCCCCGGGCAGATTCTGAATCACCCCGATGTAGTCGGTTTTGTTGTTTTGCGCGCTTTTTGCGAAGTCTTCCAGAAAGGCCTCGCGCAGCGGCTCCGTTTTCGTGAAGACGTCCGGTATTTTTCCGGTGAAGAGGTCTTCGCAGAAGCCGGTTTGTCCGAGAAACTCTTTTCTGGCTTCCGCGTCGGGCCCGGAAAAGGCTGCGGCCTTCTCGGCCATCGCCCGGAGTCTTTTCAGCCGCTCTTTCCCGGCCGACGCCAGCGCCTCCCGAACGCCCGCGTACAGGAGCGAACCGAATGGCCGGGCCTCCAGGAAAGGTTTGCGGACGTGCGTGTACCAGGACTCCAGGGCGGACAGATTGGCCAGGTACAGGAGGTTGTTTTCCACGATTCTCCGCAGGTTCGGGTAAGCGGCCCTGGAATAGTCTTTCGCGCCGTTCGCGGGAGTTGTTTCAAAAATCAACAGGCCGTCCTGAGGATAATCATGGCGCAGGACCGAGCCCGCGGCCACGACATTGCCGAATCCGAGGCGCACGGGGCCGATGATGCCGCCCTGGCCGCCCAGAAAGATGGGGGGCTGGTTGAGCATTACGCCCCGGGGGACATCTCCCAGCAGGGAAGGCGTTGTTTTGTCCGCGTCCGGCGTGAAATTGAAGTGAATGTAGGAGCTGCCCACTTCGGAGTGATTGCTGCGGCTGGTCCCGCCGGCCATCAGGCAGTCGCAGAAATTGATCAGGCTGCCCAGCGTGACAAAGGGAAAGAGGATGGTCTGTTTCAGGCCGACGCAGTGGGCGCCGCCTGCTTCCTCCTCCAGGAGGCAGCCTTCCCGGACGTGCGCGCCCATCCCCAGGTTTGCCTTGTCCAGGAAAACCGATTTGCTGAAGAATCCTCCCTTCAACTCGACACGCTGCCCGAGTTGGCAGTCCTCGATCGTCGCGGGCGCTTCGTATCCCAGTTTGCAGTCGGACGAGATGACGGTTTTCCCGCCGTAAATCCGGCATCCGGGATAGATCGTTGTGCCTTTTTCCGAAATCTGATCGATATTGACGTCGTCGCCGATGTCCAGCGTTGCCGGGTTGGGAATGTTTACCCCTTTATCCAGCAGCTGCTGAATTTTTTCATGGGATTTCGGCTTAAAATCCATACCTGCCCCCATCCAGGTTCAAATGATTCGATAGTCCAAAGGATTGTCTTTTCTCTTCTTGCTTATGAACCTTGCCCTCGTAGGGAACGGTCGCGACCGTTCCCTACTTTCCGCTCATCACTATTAACCACTCACCATGGTTCGACGAGCTCACCATGACATTGCTTGTCGAAGGGCATGAACCATGAGCTTTTCCCCATGGCCCATGCCCTATAGCCCATCGCCTCTAGCCTGTTTTTTTACACCACTCCGTAAGCCAGCATGGCTTTGGCCACTTTGGTGAAGCCGGCAATGTTGGCGCCCGTTACATAGTCGCCCTTTTTACCGTAAGCCTGCGCCGTGTCAAAGCAATTTTTATGGATGCTTTTCATGATGATCAGCAGACGGTTGTCCACTTCTTCGCGCGTCCAGGAAAGCCGCAGGCTGTTCTGGCTCATTTCCAGACCGGACGTGGCCACGCCGCCCGCGTTGGCCGCCTTGCCGGGGCCGTACAGAATCTTGTTCTCCTGGTATATTTTGATGGCCTCCGGCGTCGAAGGCATGTTCGCGCCTTCGGCCACGCAGTAGCATCCGTTTTTCACCAGGGCGGCTGCGTTCTTTCCGTTGATTTCATTCTGGGTGGCGCAGGGCAGGGCGATATCCACTTTGATGCCCTGTTCGCGGATGACGTCCCAGACGTTTTTCCCTTCAAAGCAGGTGGTCGATTGTTTGTACTTGTCCGCGTATTCACTGATGCGGCCGCGTTTGACGTTCTTCAGATCCAACACATAGCTGCATTTGTCCATGTCAATGCCGGCGTCATCAATAATGCAGGAGGAGGAATCGCAAAGGGAAATGACCTTGCCGCCCAGCTGATTGACTTTTTCCACGGCAAACTGTGCTACGTTTCCGGCGCCGCTGATGGCCACGGTCTTGCCTTTGAAATCCAGCCCGCGCGTTGCCAGCATTTCCGCGGCGAAGTAGGCGGTGCCGTAGCCCGTTGCTTCCGGACGGATCAGGCTTCCGCCGTAGTCCAGACCCTTGCCGGTGAGCACCCCCGTGTGTTCGTTGCGGATTTTTTTATAGTAGCCGTACATGTAGCCGATTTCCCGCGCGCCCACGCCGATGTCGCCGGCCGGAACGTCCACATCCGCGCCGATATGGCGGTACAGCTCGCGCATGAAGGACTGGCAGAATTTCATGACTTCCGCGTCGGATTTGCCCTTCGGGTCGAAGTCCGAGCCGCCCTTGGCGCCGCCCATGGGCAGCGTGGTGAGCGCATTTTTGAAGATCTGCTCAAATCCCAGGAATTTGATAATGCCCAGATTTACGGACGGATGGAAGCGGATGCCGCCCTTGAACGGGCCGATGGCGTTGTTGAACTGGACGCGGAAGCCGCGGTTCACCTGCACATTTCCCTTGTCGTCCATCCAGGGCACGCGGAAGATCACGGCTCTTTCCGGTTCGACAATCCGTTCGTAAATGTTGGCCTTTACGAATTCCGGGTGCTTCTTTACCGTAGGCTCCAGCGTTTCCATGACTTCTTCGACCGCCTGATGAAATTCCGGCTGGTCCGGATCGGTCTGTTTGACTTTGGCGATAACATCTTTAATGACTGACATAGTTTGTTTCCCCCTGTAGAGTAGTATGGTTTTTTAATGGTTAAAGCGTTTCAATATCCCGCATTTTTTCATATTCCATGACGGTGGACATGGCTTTGTTGTCCACCGGCAGGCCTTCTTCGCAGACCGCCGCCACCGGGTTCAGGCCGCCGATCAGAATCATTCCGATTTTATTCATATCCACATGAGTCTGACAGACCGGCCGGCCGGTATGGCCGATGGAAAGGACGCCGTGAATGCCGCATTGGGTGAAATCCTCCATGACCTTTTCAACCAGCGGACGGCTGAGTGCCGGGATTTCCCTGAAATTGGCCAGAATCTTTCCCTCTCCGGTCTTGGCGACGCTCCGGACGGACGTCATTTTCCCGCGAATGAAGATTTCCGACGGATCCAGCGAAGAGCCGGCGTAGTGAATCAGTTCCACAAAACGAAGGATTTTTCCGCCGCGCATCTGGAGAATGCCGCCGAATTTGGAGTCGATCGGGATGCCGTGCTTTAACAGGACGCCGTTGATGACGATGCTGCAGACCGTGGCGAAGCCGACATGGCCTTCGGGCGCCGCAATGTCCCCCAGGTTTTTTCCGGCCTCGGCCACCGCTACGCGCGAGCTGACGGCCAGTTTTTGCTGAAACACGGGTTTCATGATGGAGAGCGCCCGGGCGAAGTGCTCTTTCGGAAAGAAGGAAACATTGACCGGCACGAGGCCGCGCTTCTTTTTGACGTCAAAGGTGGTCCGAAACGAGAGGAGGTCGATGCGTGAAATGGAGAGGCCGATCTTGTCCTGCACGCGGGCGTCGTCAATTTCGGCAAACCCCTGATCGGTGATCACGCGGCCGTCGCGGCGTCCCACGAGTTTGGTGAGGCCCCGTTCGTCCATGATTTTCAGGTGGTAGCGGACCGTTCTCTCGCTGAGCTGCACGTGATAATCCGACATCCGGCGGGCAATGACGCGCGCCCCCATCGGATCGGGGCTTTCACGGAGGATCTTCAGGATCAGGAGAACTTTCCGTTCAATGTCTTCGGGCTTAAAAAGCTCTTTCATTCGCTTTCCGTAAGGCTATCGGCAATCGTTTGCCGTATCCCTACTTTCAAACCGTTTTTTTGTCAAATAAAAATTTTACGGGCTGCGGCGAGCCTGGATCTTTCGTGCAATTTCTTCGATCGGTTCACTGAACAGGAATTCCAGCGACAGGCCTTCCAGATATCGGTCGTTCCATATCAGGTTGTATTCATTGATCAAATTGCGGATGTCGTCATACCGGTGTCCCAGCGCCTCGATTTTTTCCGGCCCGCTGAGGTTCTCATTGAAGGTGATATGGATCAGAAGCAGGTTGCCCGTCCGGCCGTCCGCTCCCTGCAGGGGGATGACCATGATGGAAGAGGAATCGGTTTTCCCGCGGCCCAGGTAAACATGGCCTGTGCTGACGATGGTTTTCTTGACCCCCATCAGCTTTGTGGGTTGCTCCGCGCGGGAGTTCATGCGCAGGGCGATGCCGCCTTTGGCGCATACCGCAATGGTTGCATCCGGCCCGGGATGCCCCTGCTCGTCGAGGCCGCCGACGCTGTAAACCGTGTATCCCCGGACCGCCGCAGCCGCAGGCTGGAGGCGGTGAATCGTTCTGAGGTTACGGTAGCTCAGATTCTTCGCGGAGAAATTCAGGGTCTCGAGCAGGTCAAAAATGACGCCTCCGAGTTCTTTTTCCCTGCGGCTGGTCCCCACGGTCACGGTTTTGGCCTGATGGCGGATGGCGTCGATCGGACGGGTCAATTCGTCAATGGCGGTTCCCAGAGCTTCGTCCAGCAGATCGAAAGGATGGACCAGGTCTTCCTGTCCGTGAAATTCCTGCCGGATATCCTGCATGGGCAGTTTTCCGGATGCGTACTTCAACAGAAGGGTGAGATCGGCGATGGCTTTGCCGCCCAGCGCGCCCAGCGCGCCCTCCCGGTTCCGGGATTGAAACAGGAGGTAAAAATCGTTGATGATCCGGCAGAAGGAAACGTCGGCCATCAGGTCGAAAACATCAAAAATCGATAATTTCGTTTTTCCCTTGCGCGTCCGTTCCGTCGCCAGGCGGCTGCGAAACACCCGGAAGAGCTGCGCTTCCTCGTCGATGGCGCAGGCCGCGTAATAGCCCCACAGGTGGCCGGCCATGGCGTTCAGAATCACGGCAAGAGGAGCGGGCGCCGGGGGAATGGGAATGACGGCGTCGGCAACCGAATCGAAGCGCAAATCCCCTTCATCGGCGAAAACGACGGTTGCCGCTTTATGCGCCCGGAAGATGGCGACGTCCTTGGCGATGTCCTCCAAAACGACATCGGGGTTGCCGGCGGCGCACACGAGAATCAGCGGTTCGGCGGACAGGTCAATGTGTTTTTTGTTCTCCACGATGTCCGAAGAGATGGTTTTGTAACAAAGCTCGGACAGTTTGATGCGGATTTCGTCGGCCGCCGCCTTGTTGGGGCCGCTGCCCACGACGGCCCAGTAGCGTTTGCCGACGCTTTGTTTTACCGAAGCGGCGACGGTGTCGCGGCGGTCGAACAACCGCTGCATGCATTGCGGAACACTCTCGAGATGCCGGAGCCGGCGGACGATTTGTTCATCGCTCAGCGTTCCCAGAAGACCGGCGAAATAAAGGGCCAGCACCTGTCCGGCGACCATCTGGGCATAAAAGGCTTTGGTGGAAGCGACCGACATTTCAATGTCCCGTCCGTCGCTGGTATAAAAGACGCCGTGCGACGAGGCGGTGATGTCGGACTGGCGGCGGTTGACGATGGAGAGAATCTGCGCGCCGCGCTCCCGGGCCATGGCCACGGCCCGGTTGGTGTCGGTGGTGGTTCCGGATTGTGTAATGGGGATGACCAGCGTATCCGACAGATCCTCCCTGAGGCCGAAGCCGCTCAGCTCGGATGCAACGCGCGACTGGATGTTGAGGCGGCTGCCTTTCAGGCAATGGGCCAGCGCATCCGCCACCGCCTGGCCCGCCACCGCCGCCGTTCCGTGGCCGATGACACAGATATTCTGCGTCTTGCCGCTTTGCAGGCCGTTTCGAACCGAAGCGGGAACGATGTCCTCGCCCAGATTGAACAGGACCTGCGGCGGCGCCGAACCGGCGCCGATGATCCGGTATTTACCCCGCAATGTTCTCCGGACCGACAGGCCGGATTCTGAAATTTCTTTGAGAAAGAAATGAGGGTGATGGCCGCGGTCAATGTCCCGCGTCGTGATTTCCGCGGTTTGCAGATTTTGATCTTCCGGACGAATCGGGGTCCCGTCATAGAAACAGGCGGCAATGCCCTTGCTGCCTCCGCCCCGGTCCTGATCCAGGATGAACAGTTGTCCGCCGGCCGTGCCGCTGCCCGCGTCGCCGTTCATCCTGATGAAGCGGGGCGCAACTTCCACCAGACCGTACAGCTCCGAAGAAACCATATACGCGTCTTCGCTCACGCCGACGTAAATCGACTGGCCGCTGCCCTGGAGCGCCAGAAACATCTTGCCGGGCTCCAGATTGCTTTGCATGGCAATGGCGTGCGACCCCTCGAAATCCTTTACGGCCAGTCGAAACGCGTCCGTCAGATTTCTCCCCGCCTTCAGATATTTTTCGATTTGCAGGGGAATGATTTTGGTATCCGTCGAGACGTCCGGTGCAATCTCTTCCCCGTCCTTTTCCAAATCCCTGCGGAGCGCCGGATAATTGTCGATGTCCCCGTTCAAGACCACGCTGATGTGCGCTTCCAATCCCGGATACGCGGGGAAAACAGGCGGCTCCGGACGGACGGCGGCATTGTTGACCGGATGACAATTTTCCTCGGTGATGGAGCCTACGGAAGCCCATCGGGTGTGGGCAATGGCGGATTCGTCCATCGACGCCTGTTCGGCAAACAATCGAAGAATGCCGTCCCGACGGATCACTTGCCGCAGGTCGGCGACATTGCGGCCCAGTTCGCCGACCACGGAAAAGGTTTTGTATGTAAACGCAACGTGAATTCCGCCGCCATGACCTCCGGGGCCGGTTGAAATGAAAATGGACCGGTTCAACAGATCGCCTTTTTGCGTTCGGCGCCGGTAATCCTCTCCCCATCCGGTTTCTTCGATCCGTCGCACGAGCTCCTCGATGGCGCTTTCATTTTTCAGCACGAAGGCCAGCTGGATGCCCGCCGAGTCCCTTCCCCGGACTTCCAGGCGGTCCAGCGCGTTTAACAGCAGATTCAGCTTCCGGTATTTCCGAAAGGCGGCCGGTTGAAGCGAAGAACATTTTTCCGCTCCGGAGAGCGAGAGAACTTTTTGCAGATTGGTCAGAATGTCGCAATCCAGCATCCAGCAGATATCTTTAAACAGCAGCAGCCGGCGATGGATGGTTTCGAGGTCGGCGGAGCTGATTCCCGCAGCCCGTTCTTCCAGAATTTTCTCTTCATCGGCCAGAAAGGCTTTCATTCCGGCTGTCATGCGGGTCAAATTCACGGCCCGTTCTTGGTGAAAAAAAAGATATTCCTGGACATTCTCCCGCTTCAACTCCTTGACGCAGTCCGTGAGCGCCCGGATGGTTTCCCGGCCATCCAGATAATCCGCCGGATCGGTTTGCCCGTTGAAGATTTTTTCCAAGCCGTTCTTTTTTGCTTTTTCCCATAGAGCCCGAAGGGCTTGGTCCGCTGAGGTTCCGGACTCCTTTTGCGCAGACCGGCAGGACATCAGACCGGCGAAACCGCAATTCAATCTTCCGGGGAGGAGAGGGGCAAAGATGATGGCCGGTCCGTCAACCGTAGCCGGCCGAATGCCGAAAAAAACCCGGCAATG
>ERZ650306.1273-NODE-1273-length-14419-cov-11.207254_pt1 | contig 14419 bp, 17 predicted proteins | sample MGYA00376242_ERZ650306 | MGnify/ENA primary metagenome ERZ650306 (study PRJEB26733, sample SAMN07839244) | wastewater metagenome | biome: urban; feature: wastewater treatment plant; material: waste water | place: USA: North Carolina | collected 2016-03-31 ... | reverse complement strand
AGCACTGGATTGTGATTCCAGGTGTCACCGGTTCGATCCCGGTATGTCGCCCCAAACAGTACTTCAAAAAGCCCCGAGAAATCGGGGCTTTTTGCTTTTCCGATCCCATCCCTGTCTTTTTCTTCTTTGTGCGGTGTTTCGGCCGGTCCGCCATGCGGTGCGACGTCAATCGGGCGTTCTGCGCCGATAGGCCGTGTCGGGCGTGCTGTGTGACTCAATTGGATTCCGGTGGTGGTGCCGTCCTCGCAATTTTGCGGCGGGCGGCCTAGGCTTGGCTCATCGGAGGTGCGGCGGCACGGTTTGGCAGGAGAGCTGGCAGATGAGGCAGGAACGGGAAGAAAGGCGCGCGGTACGCGCTGCCCTATATGTACTTGCGGTGTTGTTGGCGGCTGGGCAGGGCGCGCCGGTCTGGGCCGTCAATAAGTGCGTCGGGGCGGATGGGAAGGTGACTTATACCGATTCGGCCTGTATGGCCAACAGCCGGGTGATGCGGATCGATACGCCTCCGCCGCCGACGGCTGACGAGCAGGCGGAGGCGCGGGTGCGGGGGGAACAGATGATCCGCGAGGCGCGGGCGCTGGAGGCCCGGCAGGCGGCCGAGGCGGCCGAGCGGCGGCGTCAGCAGGCCTCGGCTCAGGCTGCGGAGCTGGCGGCGCAACAGGCGGCGCAGCTACGTCAGGCCCGGGAGGACGCGGCGCGCGAGGAGGCGGCGCGGATGGTGGTGGTGCGCCCGTATATTCCCCGTTACTGGCCGCCGGCGGTGCCGGCTCCATCCAGACCGAAGCCGGTCGAGCGTGAAAAACCGGCACCGATGGGGGCTTTTCCCTTCCGTTAATGGGAGGTTTTGAGGACCCGCACCGGGAGCGGGAGCGTGGCTGTGGCGTTGCCGCCGAGGATCAGCAGGCGCACCGGTTGATCGCCGTTCTGCGCGGCGTGGCTCAGCGCGTGGATGACGCGGGCGGCGAGGTCGTCGGCGGGATCGTCGAGGACGATCAGCGTCGGACGGCGCGGCAACCAGCGGGCGAGGGCGGCGAGACGGGCTTGGTCGACCTTGGTGAGCCAGGCGTCGTCCCAGGGTGCGTCGGCACGTCGGGGCAGAAACCACAGTAGCGGACGGAGTTGGACGCCGATGCGGTAGACGAGGCCTCCGACGCGGCTGCGTTCGTCGAGTTGATGGTAGCCGGCCAGGCGGTAGCCGAAGTGGCGGACGCTGGCTTCGGCGCTTTGCGGTGCGCGGGCGCAGCTGAGTGCAAGCGGAACGGCCGGATGCGACCAGGGCAGCAGCGTAGCGCCGCTGCCGGCGCCGTCGGCCACCCAGGCGCCGAGTTGCCGCTTGAGGGTTTCGTCGCCGGGGTTGGCCTGGGGAGCGTCGTCGAGCGGCGCCAGCGCCGCGGCGTCGTAGCGCCGGCGCAGGCGTGACAGGCGGGGCGCGACCGTGAGCAGCGCGGCGACGGCCACCGCCGCGACGATGGCCGGCCCGGTGTTCAGCACGCGAAGCGGCTCCGCAGTTCGGCGAGGTTCAGTTCGTCGAGGATCTTCTCGATGCGCTCGAGGGCGTTTTTACGCGGGGCGTCGGTGCGGCGGGCAATGATCAGTTCGTTCTTCATCGAGTGTTCCCAGCCGACCAGCTCGGTGACGGTGAGCTGGTAGCCGTGGGCTTCGAGCTGCAGGCAGCGTAGGACGTTGGTGAGCTGGCTGCCGAATTCCCGGGTGTGGATCGGGTGGCGCCAGATTTCGGACAGCGGGGTGAGGCCGAAGCTGGCGTTTTTGTTCTTGCGCAACACGCTGGCCACTTCGGCCTGGCAGCAGGGCACCAGCACCACGAAGCGGGCCCGTTTGGCGAGCGCGAACTGGATTGCGTCGTCGGTGGCGGTGTTGCAGGCGTGGAGCGCGGTCACCACGTCGATCCGGTCGGGGATCTCGGAGGAGGCGGTGGATTCCTCGACGCTGACGTCGAGGAACTTCATACGCGGAAAATCCAGCCGGGCGGCGAGCTCGCGGGAGTGGGCGACCAGTTCCTTGCGCGTCTCGATGCCGTAGATCGTGCCGGCGTCCTTGGCCTTGAGAAACAGGTCGTAGAGGATGAAGCCGAGGTAGGACTTGCCGGCGCCGTGGTCGGCGAGGGTGAGATCGCCGCCGTCGGCCAGCACTTCGGCGAGCAGCGGCTCGATGAACTGGTAGAGGTGATAGACCTGCTTGAGCTTTCTGCGGCTGTCCTGGTTGAGCTGGCCGTCGCGGGTGAGGATGTGCAGCTCTTTGAGCAGTTCGATCGACTGGCCGGGACGGAGGTCGGGATGGACGGCGGGCTTGGCGTCGGCGGCTGCCCCGGGCGCCTTGGCGGACTTAGTTTTCGCCATCGGTCTTCTTCGGCCGGGTGTGCGACATGCCGAGGGCGAGCCAGCCGGCGATGCCGAGCTTTTTCATGGTTTCGATGTTGCGCTCGTAGATCGTTTCGGCTTCGGGGAAGGCTTCGACGGCTTTGTCGAGGCTGTCTTCGCGAATCAGGTGCAGGGTGGGGAAGGGCGCCCGGTTGGTGTAGTTGGTGATGTCGTCCGGCTCGGTGCCTTCGAATTGATACTCGGGGTGGAAGCTGGCGATCTGGATCACGCCGTCCAGCTCGTGCTCGACGACGGCTTCGTCGGCGATCTGGTGCACGTCGTTGAAGTCGAGAAAATCGGGGAACAGCGTCGGGTGGATGAGGAGCGTGGTGTCGGTTTCTTCGGGATCGACTTCGGCGAGATAGTCCAGTTCCCGGTCCAGGTCTTCGAGGAAGGCATCGATGTGGCGGGCGTCGCTGACGACGATGCGCACCTGGTTCTTCACATAGACCGATTTGGCGAAGGGGCACAGGTTGAGGCCGATGACGGCTTTTTCGATCCACTCGCGGGTGGCGGCGACGACTTCTTCGTGGTTCATGGGGCGGGGCTTTCGGGGATTTCCTTCGAGGGTCGCCATTTTGCCCTGATAATGGCGGGCTTTCATTGATTCAACGCACGCCCATGTCCATCCAGTGGTTTCCCGGTCACATGACGTCCGCCCGCAAGAAGGCGGCGGAAAGCATGGAGCGGATCGATGTCGTCATCGAAGTGCTCGACGCGCGCCTGCCCGAGGCGAGCAGCAACCCGATGATCCGCGAGCTGCGCGTCCATCGCCAGCGTCCGTGCCTCAAGATTCTCAACAAGGCCGACCTCGCCGATCCGGCGGTGACGGCCCAGTGGCTGGCGTATTACAACAGCCAGAAGAACGTGACGGCGGTGGCTTTGTCGTGCAAGAAACCGGGCGACGTGGCCAAGGTGGTCGGCCTGTGCCGGCCGCTGGCGCCCCACCGTGCCGATCGCCTCAAGCCGCTGCGCATGATGATCATGGGGATTCCCAACGTCGGCAAATCCACGCTGATGAACGCACTGCTCAAAAAGCGCGTCGCCAAGGTGGGCGACGAGCCGGCGGTGACCAAGAGCCAGCAGATTCTCGATCTGTCGCCCACGGCCACGCTGATCGACACGCCGGGCATGATGTGGCCGAAGATCGAACACGATTCCGACGGCTTCATGCTCGCCGCCAGTCACGCCATTGGCCGCAACGCGGTGATCGACGAGCAGGTGGCGAACTTTCTGGGCGCGCTGCTGCTGGTGCGCTATCCGGCCCTGGTGGCCAAGCGCTACGGCCTTGCGCCGGAGACGCTGGCCGCTCTCGACGGCCCGGCCCTGGTGGAAGCCATCGCCCGGCGCCGCGGCTGCCTGCTCAAAGGCGGCGGGCTGGATATCGAGAAGGCGTCGCTGATCCTGCTGCAGGATTACCGCGACGGCGCCCTCGGTCGCGTCAGCCTCGAAACGCCCGAAACCCGCAAGGCGATGATGGCGGCCCACGCCGAGGCAGTGGCGGCAAAGGCCGCGGCCAAGGCGGCCGGCGAGGTGGATTCGGCGGAGCCGGACGCGGTCGAAGACTGAGGCGGTCCGGCTGGGCGCCTTGCCGATTTTGGCGCGCCGCCGCCTTGCGACGGCGTCGGCGCCGCCCTCAAACCCTCAGCAGCAAGGTTTTCAGCGGTGGATTGCCGTCCAGGCTGGGAAAATCCTCTTCGGGCAGAATCCATTCCATCTCGCGGATCGGGCGGCCGGCCTTCTCGGCGCTGCGGACGATCTGGTCGGCCCAGGCCTGGCGCTCGACTTCGGCGACATTGTTGCAGCACACCAGCGTGCCGCCTTCATGGGTGCATAACAGCGCCGGCTTGAGCAGGGCGGGATAGTCGTTGATCAGGTCGACGACGCCGAAGGGGCTTTTGGCGTAGCGCGGCGGGTCCATGAAGACCAGATCGAAGCGGTGTCTGGCGAGTTCCGGGAACGGGGGCATGCGCTTGCCGCGCACCATCTTCGGCTGGCCGATGCCGGCGAGCTGGCGCATGGCGGCGAAGGCGTCGCTCTTCACGAAGCGCGGGCGGACCGGGAGATCGTTGAGCTTGGCGTTGTCGCGGCCGACGGCGAGGCTCGATTCGGCGAAATCCACGTTTACCACATGACGGGCGCCGGCCTTGGCCGCCGCGATACCGACGCCGCACGTGTAGGCGAACACGTTGAGTACCGATTTTTCGGGCGCTTCGGCCATGACGCGGCGGCGGGCGGCGCGCAGGTCGAGGAAGAGCCACGGGTCCTGACCGTCGTGGCGGGCCTGGACCCAGTATTTGACGCCCATTTCGGTGAATTCGCGGCGGGTGGTGGCGAGTTCCTTGCGATCCGGCGGCACGGCGTTGGCGATCCGCGAGTTGGCCGGGCTGCGGTCGTTGTAGATGAGTTCGAGGCCGGGGAAGGCCGCCGCATAAAAGGCTTCGACGTCGGCAAGATCGGTGGGCGCCAGCGGACCGTGGAAACTTTGCACGAGGAGCAGGCTGCCGTAGCGGTCCACCGTGAGGCCGGGCCGGCCTTCCACGGTGCCGTGGAAGAGGCGGTAGGCGTTGGTCTGCTCGGCTTCAAGGCGGGCGATGAGCTCGCGGCGGGCGTCAAGGGCGCGCTGGAGAGCCGAGGTGAGGGCGGTGTCGGGCATGGAAGGTTCCGGGTGCGGTGCGATGGAATCGAGGCCGGACTTTACAGGCCGAAGAACTCGCGGATTTTTTTGCCGAGGGCGCCGGCGTCGGAGCGCACGGCATTGCGTTTGCCGTCGCTGTCGTCGGCGTGGCCCTGTTCGAGGGCGGCGAAGCGGATGCGGCGTTTTTCGAGGATGACGGAGATGCCTTCAGCCAGTTCGGGGCGGGCGCGCAGGATGTGTTCGAGGCTGGCCTTGTCGAGCCGGTAGGCTTCCACGTCGCTGATGGCGATCACGGTGGAGCGGCGCGGGGCGCCGGTCATCAGGCCGAGTTCGCCGAATACGTTGCCGGGGCCGCGGGTGTCGATGAGGCGCTGGGGGCCGCCGTCGGGCGGCGTCCACCAGGCTTCGGCCTCGCCGCTGGCGATGATGTAGAGCCAGTGGGCGACGTCGCCCTGGCGGAAGAGCACGTCGCCCTTGGCAAAGGGCGCGTTGATGAGGCGGTGAGCGAGATCCTGCAACTCGGCTTCGGAGAGCCGCGAAAAAAGATCGACGCGGCTGATGGCGCCGACACGGCGGTTGAGCTCGCGGCTGCGCACTTCCTCGCGGTGAGCCTTGTTCTCCTGGACGAGGTGGATGGTCTGGTCGCCGACGGCGAGGCGGATGCCTTCGCGCTGGAGGGCGGCGAGGATGTGATGGCGCACGTCGGAGTCGGTGAGGTCGTCCGGGCCGGGGTCGATCAGCCAGTAGCGCAGCTGGTAGCAGGCGTAGCCGTCGCCGAACTCCCGCAGCAGGCATTGCGGCGCGGGGGTGAGGCTGACGTTGGCGATGCGGGCGGTCTGGATGTCGTGCAAGACGGCGCGGGTGACCCGTGCTGGCGGCACCGAGAGATCGACGTTGAAGTCGATCAGCCGGCGCTGCTGAGGCACGGCCTGTCGCTTGTTGCAGATGACCGCGTAGCGGTTCTTCATCAGGTGGCTGTTGGGGATGACGATCCGTTCGCCGTTGCGGGTGACGATGGCGGTGTAGCGCCACTGGATGTCGCTGACCCGCCCGGAGATCTTGTCGATCTGGATCCAGTCGCCGATTTCGAGGGAGTTGTCCATCTGCAGCGCGAGGCCGCCAAGGAGGTTGCCGAGGGTGTCCTGCATCGAGATGGCGACCACCGCGGTGAGCACCGCCGAGGTGGCGAACAGGTGGTTGAACTCGACGCCGGCAAGGTTGAGGCGCAGGAAGGCCCAGGCGATGTAGCCGATGATGACCAGGATGTCGGCCAGAATGCCGGAGATGTAGACGCGCAGATGCGTCAGCACGACGTTGAAGAAGGCCAGCCCGATATAGCGGATCGCCGCTAGGCCTTCGCCGAACACCGACATTTCGCGCAGCCAGCTCAGGGCGGCGGGCGGCAGATAGCCTTCGAGCAGTCCGGCGGTGAAGTCGCCCGCCAGACACACGAGAAAGAACACGCCGGTGTTGATCAGCGAGCGCCGCCAGGCGACCAGCGGCCGGAAGATGAACGCCGCGGTGACGAGCATCGCGACGATGGCGAAAGGCGCCTCTGCGCTGAGGAAGGGAAGCTCCATGACGGCGGGCCGGCGGGCGCTACAGGGCCGCGCGCAGTCGGGCCGCCATCTCGTCGAGGGCTTCGCGGGTGGGGGCCGCGGCGGGCCAGAAAGGGAGCAGCCGATCGTCGGCAAAGCGCGGCAGGACGTGGATATGGAAGTGAAAGACGGTTTGTCCGCCGGCCACTTCGTTGGCCTGGAAGAGCGTGACGCCGTCGCAGCCGGTGGCGGCCTTGACGGCCCGGGCAACCTTGGCGGTGGCCTGGAAGACCGCCCCGGCGAGGGCGTCGTCGAGCTCGAAGATGTTGGCGGCGTGAGGCTTGACGATGACCAGCGCGTGGCCGGGGTGGGCCGCCATGATGTTCAGGAAGGCGAGGGTGTGCTCGTCTTCGTGGATTTTCGAAGCGGGCAGTTCGCCGCGCACGATGCGGCAGAAAACACAGTCGTCCATTTTTTGTCTCCTCTTTTTTGGGTGGTTGTTTTAATTGTTCTGCCCGGCCAGTGTCCGGCGCAGGTTGCGCTCGGTCTGCCAGGCGCTTCGCTCGGGGCTGGAAGTGGCGTAGCGCCGGCTTTCGTCGGGGCTTTGGGCGTGAAAACTTTCGATGGTGCGTTGCAGTAGGTCGTGGTGAGGCAGCATCGGGCCGAAGAACAGCACGGCATCGTGGCGCTGGATGAGCAGCGTCGGGAAGTTGTCCACTTCGTAGTCGTCGAGCAAATCGGCTTCGTCTTCCACGTCCAGCCATAGGAAGCGGGTGTCGGGAAAGCGTTCGGCCAGCGCGTGGAAACCGGCGGCGTAGTCGCGGCAGGTACCGCACCAGGCGGCGCACAGGCAGGCGACGAGGAATTCGGGCTGGTCGGGGGTCACGGCGTAGTCATGGCGCGGAGGCCTTGTCGGCGGGATCGTCGGGCGGCGGCTCGGGGGTTTCGAGGGCGACCCAGACGATCCAGTGTCCGCAGGCGTTGCGCGGGCCGCGTCGGCTGCTGCCATGCCAGCCGCCGTCGTTGCAGTCGCCGCGGTCGTTGTCTTCATCGTAGTCCACGGTGTTCGGTTCGGCGCCGACCCGGCGTTCGCCGCCCCAGTGCTGGCAGCTTAGGCAGCGACGGCGGTCGGCGGACTGGGTGGCCATGATGCGAGGCTCAGGGCCTGGCGGGCGCCGGCGCGGCGAGCTGGGCAGCGAGCGGCGTGCGCAGCGCCTCGAAGCGGGCCGGGGCGACGTATTGCAGGAGCTCCTTGCCCTTGCTGTCGAGCACCACGTCGAGACCTTGGGCGGGGTAGAGCAGGTGTTCGACGTGTTCATTCACGCGGATGCGCTCGGCGGGCTGGCCGAAGCGTTCGAGCACCACGGCTTCGTCCAGTTGGGCGCTGGGAATGAAAGCGATGGCACGGATCGGCGCGGCGAGCGCGGTGCGGAGGTCGGCTTCGGCGAGCTTGGCCTTGCGGGTGGTGCTCTGCATGTACTCGGTTTTGGGCGAGTGTTCGCGCATGGCCTCGACGACGGCGGTGGGCAGGTCGGCGGTCAGAATCATCCGGCCCGCGACGAAGCCCGCGGTGACGCTCTCGTAATAGCCTTCGACGTTGCCGGTTTCGTTGGGCTCGGCGACGACGGCAAGCTGCATTTCGTCGCCGAAGAGGGCGCGGGCGTCGGCCAGAGTGCTGCCCCGAAGGGTGAGGCCGAAGACTTTCGCATCGCCGCCCGGCAGGGTCTCGATCTGCCAGGGCAGGCCGGTGGTGGGCACGTCCTTGGGCTGGTAGTGGGCGAACTGCCAGACGACCGGCCCGACGAGGACGGCCAGGGCGAGGAGAACGATTGCGATGGCGATTTTCATAGGTGGTGTGGCGGGCGCCTTATGCGTGCCGATATGTGGTGCTCGTTTGGGCGTCAGTGCGGGGCGTGGAAACCGTCGGGCACCTTGGCGTGAAACTGGATCGGTACGGCGGGCATGTCGAGGACGGATTTGCGGATGCGGCCGACGACGTGCATTTCGCAGCGCTTGCAGTCGAAGCGCAGGGTGAGTTTTTCCTTGCCGTTGATGAGCGTCATCGGGTCGGGCTTGATGCCTTTCACTTCCTTGGGGCACAGGTTGAAGCTGTAGCGCAGGCAGTGTTTGGTGATCATCAGCGAGGCGTCGTCGGTGTGCTCGTTGGCCTCGTAGGCCGCTTCGATGAGCTGGACGCCGTGGCGACGGTAAAAGGCGCGGGCACGGTCGTTGAGGACGTTGGCGAGATAGGACAGTTCGGTTTCCGGATAGGGCACCGGCGGCTCGACGGCGGCGCGGCGCGGCAGGCGCGGCAAGGCGTCGATGCGGGCAGCTTCGAGCTTTTCGGCGGCTTCGCGGCGCAGGGCGTTGAGGCTGGAGGCGGGCAGGAACCAAGGCGCGTCGATCCGCAGTTCGACCTTGCGGGCGGCGAAAATGGTGGCGCCGAGCTTGGCGATGCCGTCGCGCAGGCTGGTCAGTGTGCGCTCGGAATCCTTGGCGGCTTCCTTGGCGTGGGGCAGTTCGGCGGTGGCGGCGATGCCGGTTTCGTCGGTGAGGGTGAGCGCGAAGCCGGCTGGGGTTTCGGTCAGCACGATATCCACGGCGATGCGGCGTTCGGCGGATTTCTTTTCGAGGATGCGCTCGAATTCGTGGTCGCGGTTGCGGAACAGTCCGCTGCCGGGGAAGAGTTCGGCGGGCAGGGTTTCGGCGGTGTGGATGCGGAAGTCGTCGCCGATCTTTTCGGCCCGATTGACCCGCAGGCCGACCAGTTCGCCCTTGCGGTCGTAGAAGGTGAGGCCGTCGCCGTTGTGCAGTTCGACCGCGCTGGTGGTGTCGAAATGGCGGCGCTGCTTGCCGTCCAGGCGGATCACGCTGCCGACCGGCTCGCCGACGAACTTGGGCGAATCGAAGGCGCCGATGTCGGCCGTGCGGCCGTTCACAAAATAATCGGTGGCGCCCCGGTTGAAGGTCTTTTCGGCGACCGGGTTGAACAGGAAGGTGCTGCGCCCGACGGAGGTGCGCGAGTATTCCGGTGCGTCTTCCATGATGCCGTCGAGGAGCTGGCGGTAGTGGGCGGTGATGTTCTTGACGTAGGCCATGTCTTTGTAGCGGCCTTCGATCTTGAAGCTGGAAATGCCGGCGTCGGCCAGGGCGCGCAGGTTGGCGCTCTGGTTGTTGTCCTTCATCGACAGCAGGTGCTGGTTGCTGGCAACGAGGTTGCCGTCCTTGTCGGCGAGGTCGTAGGGCAGACGGCAGGCTTGCGAGCATTCGCCCCGGTTGGCGCTGCGCCCGGTGTGGGCGTGGCTGATGTAGCACTGGCCGCTGAAGGCGACGCAGAGGGCGCCGTGGACGAAAAATTCGAGGGCACAATCGGTGGCGGCGGCGACCTTGCGGATTTCGGCAAGGCTCATCTCGCGGGCGAGCACGATCTGCGAGAAACCCACATCCTGCAAAAAGCGGGCTTTTTCGGCGTGGCGGATGTCGGTTTGGGTGCTGGCGTGGAGCTGGATCGGCGGCAGGTCGAGCTCGAGGATGCCCATGTCCTGCACGATCAGGGCGTCGGCGCCGGCTTCGTAGATCTGGTGGATCAGCGCGCTGGCGCCCTCGACTTCCGCATCGTGGAGGATGGTGTTGCAGGTGACGAAGACCCGCGCGCCGAAGCGGTGGGCGTGGCGGATCAGGCGTTCGATGTCGGCGACGCTGTTTTCGGCATTGGCCCGTGCCCCGAAAGCCGGGCCGCCGATGTAGATGGCGTCGGCGCCGTGATTGACCGCCTCGATGCCGATGTCGGCGTTCTTGGCCGGGGCGAGGAGTTCGAGTTGCTTGCGGGGATGGGTCATGCGGTGCTCTCCAGGGGATGCCCGACGGGGGCGCGCTGCTCGGTCGGCAGCTTTTCAACCCGCCATTATCTCCCGTGAGGGCGGAGGCGTCGAGGGAGGCTTCCGCGCGGGGCCGGCCGCCGATGTGCGCACCTCTTGCCGAGCGGGTTCGGGCCGGCTACCTTGCGGCTCCCCGGCGGCTGACGGCCGGACTTTTCCATCGACTCTTTCGACTTTGCGACCTTGACCATGAGATTTTCCCGCGTCTTTCTCAACCGCTTGCAAAACCAGGCCGCCGCCAACGACACGGTCGTGGTGATCGACGTGCTGCGTTCCTTCACCACGGCGGCGGTGGCACTTTCCAGGGGGGCGTCGGCGATTTATCCGGTGGATGGGATTTCGGCCGGGATCGTGTTGGCCGGCCGGCTCGGCGACGCGGTGTCGGTAGGGGCGATAGAAGGCGGCGATCCGGCGCCGGGCTTCGATTTCGGCAATTCGCCGTCGCGGCTGCTGAAGGCCGATCTCACTGGAAAGTCGGTGGTGATGAGCACGGCCGCCGGCGTGCGGGGGCTGCAGCGCTATCGTCAGGCGCGCAAGCTCTACGCCACAAGCCTGGTGTGTGCGCGGGCGACGGCCGAGGCGATCCGCGCCGCGGGCGCAGACGAGGTGTGCTTCATCATCACCGGCGAATGGGTGGATCGGGACGGCGACGAAGATATCGCTTGCGCCGACTACATCGAAGCCCTGCTGCGCGGCGAGTCGCCGGCACCGGAAGACTTTGCGCGGCGGGTGCGGGATTCCGATTTCGGCCGGCGCTTTTCAGCGGGAACCTGGCCCAATCTGCCCGCCGCCGACCTCGATCTTGCCGCCCAGGCCGATCTCTTCCGGTTTGCGATGCGGGTGCGCTGCGAGGGCGATCATCTGGTGATTCGCTGAAGGCGCGTGCCGGATATCGCGGCCGGGAGTTGTCGCGGCGCTTGGCGTCCGTGCCGCGGACTGGAACAATCCGCCCTTCGCACACTTTGCCCGAGGGCCGCCATGGAATCCCGACTGACCGAAATCGAGATCAAGCTCGCCCTGACCGAAGATCTGGTGGACGCGCTCAACATGACCGTGCACCGCCAGCAGGAGCAGATCGACGCGCTGCAGCGCCAGATCCGCGCGCTGTATCAACAAATGCAGTCCGCCACGCCGGCCGCCGAAGCGCGCGACCTGCGGGAGGAGATTCCGCCGCATTACTGAGCGTCTTGCCGAGAGAGATATGAATGGCTGTCGTGATTTATCGAATTACTTATCCGAATGGCAAAATCTACGTCGGTCAGGATCGAACCGACAGCATCAATTATTTCGGCAGTGCTTCCAGCGCTTTGATAGCTCGGGATTTCTCGTTCGAGGAGCGGCAGAGCTTCACGATCACACGCGATATTCTGTGGATGTCGGAGATGGCATCGCGGTGCGAAATAAATCGGAAGGAGATCGAGTTCATTCTTCTCCATCGATCGAATGACCCCACGATGGGCTACAACCAGTTTCCCAAGTACAAGCCGGACTGAATCACGTGCCGGTCCCGTCGAGTCCACATGTAGTTCTTAGGCCCGGTTCCCCGCATCGTCACCCCTGTGCGTCGCTTCGGGGCACGAAGCTGCGTTTTACGGGGGGGCTCCCGCCCGAGGCGCATCAGATGGTACCGATAGCGCTTAGGCCGCGCTGCAATATCGTTTGCCGTCACCTGCGCATGAAACCGCTATTCACCCGCTGTTCACCATTTCTCCGACCATGATCCAACGCTTCGCCAATCCTTACCTTCTGCTGACCCTGAGCGCCCTGTCCTGGTCGAGCAATATGGTCCTCGGTCGTGCCATCCGTGGCGACATTCCGCCGCTGACGCTTTCGTTCTGGCGCTGGGCGATTGCGGGCCTCTTCGTGCTGCCGCTCGCGCTGCCGCATCTCAGGCAGCAATGGCCGCTGCTCAAGGCGGGCTGGCGGCCGCTGCTGGTGCTTGGGTTGCTCGGCATCGCCGGCTACAACACCTTTGCTTATCTCGGCCTGCAGCACACCACGGCAACCAACGCCGCGCTGCTCAATTCCTTTGTGCCGATTGCCACCATTGCGATTTCCTGGGCTTTTCTCGGAAAACACCTCAAGCCCCTCGAAGCGGTGGGCGTGCTGATTTCCCTGTGCGGTGCGCTGACCATCGTTGCGCGCGGCAACGTGGGAGTGCTCGCCAGCCTCGACCTCAATATTGGAGACTTGTGGATGCTGCTTGCGGTGCTCGACTGGGCGCTCTACACCATTGCGCTGGCGTGGCGCCCCGCCGGTGTCCACCCGACGCTGATGCTCGGCACGACGATCGCGATCGGCATCGTCGCCCTGGCGCCTGCCTACGCCTGGGAACTTGCCCAGGGTGCCCGGATGAATCTGCATCCCGAAGCGATGGCGATCCTGGCCTACATCGGCATTGTTCCCGGCTTCGTCAGCTACATTTTCTACAACCGCGGCGTTGCCGAAGTGGGGGCGAACCGCGCCAGCCTGTTCATTCACCTGATGCCGGTTTTCGGCACCTTGCTGTCATCGGTGTTTCTCGGTGAAGTGCCCCACTGGTACCACTACCTTGGCATCGGCCTGATCTTCACCGGCATCGGCCTGACGATGAAACGTTGATCCGGCCGAGGCCGGGCGTGGGGCCGAGGCTTCAGTGGAGGATTTCCGGTTTGGTTAGCGGCGTCACGTCCACCCAGACGTCGCTGCCGTCGTCGCTTTCGCGGATCTGCAGGCCGAAGGTGGCGAAAGCGGCCTGAACGTCGCGGCGGAGCGGCGCGTCGGCGAGTTCGCCCGCTTCGATGGCATGGCCGGCGGCGAGGTGTTGGGCGGTGGTGAGCCAGATCGGCGACAGGAAGGATTGGGCGACCAGTTCGTGCATTTCGGCACTGATCCCCTTGAGCGGCTGTCCCATGCCGTCGAGATAGCCCTGGACGTGGGCGACGGCCTGCATCAGGTGGGCGATGCGGCCGAGGCTCTTGGCGAACAGGCTGTCGAGATCCTGGTCGGCGAAATACAGGGTGATTTCTTCCTGCATGCCGTCGGGCAGGGCTTGCAGCAGCGCGGCCAGATGATTGAGCAGGAGGTCGGAATCGGCCGGCACCGACCAGGCGCTGCGCCGGTTGATGCGGTATTCGTGCCACATGGCGCCGACGATGGGCGCGAGCGCTCTTGCCAGCGGCGCGTCGGCGACTTCGGGAGTCGGCTGGCGGGCGTCATGGAGGCGCCAGCATTCCTTGTGCAGATGGTGGATCAGGCGGGCGATTTCTGCGCCGTCGCCTTCGAGCGTCTGCCACAGTCTGGTGCCGTCGAAGAGCAGCGCGAACTGGCCTTGGCTGTGCTCATCGGCAACGATGCGCGACAGGTGCTCGCCGGCGACCGGCATCGCGCCGGCCTTTTGCTCGGCGGCGGACAGGTCGTCGGCGACGACGATGCGGGACAGCGCGGACAGGTCGAGCGCGGTGTCGCGGGCCTGGATGCGGCTCACGAGGGCTTCGATGACTTGGCGGAGGGTGGCGGCGTTGGCGCTGGAGACGGGGCCGTCGAATTCGATGTTCATGGTCGGCGGGGGCGATTGGGAAAGCCGGGCACGGCTTGAATGGAAAAGCCCGGCGCACCGCCGGGCTTAGGGTGAAGCGTCTTACTCTTCTTCGACGTGACGCAGGGACAGGTCGACGGCGCGGACGTCCTTGGTCAGGCTGCCGATGGAGATGCGGTCGACGCCGGTTTCGGCGATGGCGCGCACACGCTCCAGATTTACGCCGCCGGAGGCTTCGAGTTCGGCGCGGCCGTCGTTGAGGGCGACGGCTTCGCGCATCTGGTCGAGGTTCATGTTGTCGAGCAGGATCATCTTCGCGCCGGCGGCGAGGGCTTCGTCGAGCTGGGCGAGGTTTTCGACTTCGACTTCGATGAAGACATTGGACGGGGCGTAGGAACGGGCCTGCTCGATCACGGCCTTGATGCTGCCGGCGGCGATGATGTGGTTTTCCTTGATCAGGATGCCGTCGT
>ERZ650306.1271-NODE-1271-length-14433-cov-7.822576_pt1 | contig 14433 bp, 18 predicted proteins | sample MGYA00376242_ERZ650306 | MGnify/ENA primary metagenome ERZ650306 (study PRJEB26733, sample SAMN07839244) | wastewater metagenome | biome: urban; feature: wastewater treatment plant; material: waste water | place: USA: North Carolina | collected 2016-03-31 ... | reverse complement strand
GCTGGCCGCTGTATGAATCCCGCCTGAAGGGAAAGCTGCACGTAATCAGCAAGCGTTACACTCAGCGCATTGAGCGACATAACCTGAATCTGAGACAACATCTGGCAAGGCTGGGACGGAAGTCACTGTCGTTCTCAAAATCGGTGGAGCTGCATGACAAGGTCATCGGGCATTATCTGAACATAAAACACTATCAGTAAGTTGGAGTCATTACCGGCTTCCGGCCATGCAAAGTCTGTCGCCCGACGGAGAATGCCCGGACGGCCCCCGCCTTTGTTGAACAAGCGCTCCGCCTGCTGCGAGAAGCTCCAAAGGTCCGCCTCAGCGATAGCGAGCTACGTCAGCACGATATTAGCCCGGAACGCGTTCGCCGCTGGTTCCTGCAAAACCACGGGATCACCTTTCAGGCTTTTCAACGGATGCAGCGTTTGAATATGGCGCTTCAGGAATTAAAAGCAGGCCGCTCAACTACCGATGTCGCTTTCGATAGCGGTTACGAGTCCTTAAGCGGCTTCGGCTATACCTGCAAAAAATTGACCGGTTTCGCACCCAGCGCGCAACGCCAGGTTGTATTGAACCAGGATGCGACGGTCCATGAACGGAGATTCCCGATGACCGACTGCCGCACCCTGCTCGCCTCCCTGATCCCTGACCTCGAGCTACCGGAACCCCGGTGAACTTCCCCACCAGCACCAGGAGATACCCATGAACCCCACCGCCGAACACACCTCGGCCAAGCCATCTGTCCTGTTCGTCTGCGTCCACAACGCCGGGCGCTCCCAGATGGCCGCCGGCTGGCTCCGCGAGCTCGCAGGCGACCGCGTCGAGGTCCGCTCCGCCGGATCCATACCCGCCGACCAGATCAACTCCTATATCGCCGGGCTGATCCTGCTCGCCGCCGCCCCCTGCACCGCGATCTCGATCTCGTGCGCGAGCACGTTGATCAGCACCTCGGTATCGCTCTCGGTGTTGATGTGCCGCCGGTCGACGCGGAACAGCTCGTGCTTCAGCGCCTGCGCGTTGGTCAGGTTGCCGTTGTGCACCAGCACGATGCCGAACGGCGCAGCCCATTCACTGAGGTTGTATACGCTGATTTGCCCTTGGCTGGCCATCGCCAGATAGCTGACGGCGGTGATCAGGCCCAGCAGGGCGGAGACCAGGCTGATGCCGCGGCGCCAAGGCTGGCGCCAGTCCTGCGCCAGCGAGCCGGAGCCGGGATTGCCCAGCAGGACTAAAGCGAAGGCGGTAAACGCCGGTATTAAAATGCTGAAGACCGGGGCGTGCTGCGCCCAGAACTGGATGAAGTCAGTCATCAAGGCTCATCCTCACGCGGGTCAATTTGCGGTATTTCTTCTTTGGAATCAACGTGATCTGTTCCTGATTCAAAACGGCTGCGCAGCGCCAGCTGAACAATGAATGCGGTTGTGGCGAAGCCGATGACAATGGCGGTCAGCACCAGCGCCTGCGGCAGCGGGTTGGCCGCCTCCTGCAGCACCCGGCCGCCCGCCTCGATCACCGCCGGCTGCGCCGACCCCAGGCGGCCCGCGGCCAGCAGCAGCAGGTTCACCGCGCTGCCCAGCAGCGCCAGGCCCACCACGCAGCGCAGCACGTCGCGCGACAGCGCCAGGTACAGCCCTGCGGTCAACGTGATCCAGAGCGCGAAGGCGACGGCCCAGATCATTGCGCGCCCTCCTCCGCCTCGTCGCTGTCGAGCAGTGCGATGGCATAACCCCCCAGCGCACCCCACACGCACAGGTAGACGCCGAGATCAAACACCAGCACCGTGGACACCGGCAGCGTCGTGAAGCCCAGCGGCACACCGGCCCACAGGTGCGTAAGGTAGGCCTTGCCCATCAGCCAGGCCGGCAGGCCCGACAGCGCGCCGACCAGCACACCCAGCGCCGCAAGCCGCACCGGCGAGCGCAGCGGCAGGCGCTGCGTGGCGGCATCGGGTCCGTGCGCGACGGCCCACAGCACGCTGGCGGTCACCGCCAGCAGGCCGCCGATGAAGCCGCCGCCGGGCTCGTTGTGGCCGCGCAGCAGGACCACCAGCGACGCGGCCAGGATCACCACGTACAGGGGCTTAGCCACTACCTCCAGGATGACCAGCCGGCGGTTCATCGTCCGGCCTCCGTGTCGCGCCGGGTGCGCACAGCACGCAGCAGCGGCACCGCCGCCAGCAGCGACAGCATCACGACCGTGATCTCGCCCAGCGTGTCCAGCGCTCGGAAGTCGACCAGGATCACGTTTACCACGTTGCGGCCCTGCGCGGCCGGCACACTGTGCTCGCCGAACCAGCGCGACAGCGTGTCGTCGAAGGGCAGCGCCACGGCGGCCAGCAGCAGCGCGGTCAGCACGGTGGCGAAGGCCAGCGACAGCACGAGCGCCATCGGGCGCCAGACCGGCTCGGGCACGCTCATGGCCTTGCCTTGGCGTTTCAACGCCAACAGCACCGCCGCAACGACGATGACGAACACCGTCTCAACGACCACCTGTGTGAAGGCGACGTCCGGCGCCCCCGCAAAGAGAAACAGCACTGCGCTGCCGTAGCCCACGAGACCGGCACCCAGCAGCAGCACCAGGCGGTCCTTCAGCGTGGCGGCCGCCATGGCGCCGACAGCGATCAGTAGCACGGCACCGGCCACGCCCAATGGCGGCGCAGACCAGGCCGGCCAGGCCAGCGTGGGCGCGGCTGCCACCAGCGGGAGCCCGATGGCCAGCACCGCCGCGGCCGCCGCCACGGCCATGTAACCTGGCGAGCGTCCGTGCTGCAACGCCCGCGTACTGAACGCAGCGAGACGCGGAATCCAGTCCAGGGAACGTTCGTAGAGCCTGGCAAGGCCGAAGGTGGCTAGCCGCGGGGCAACCGCATCCACCATGCGGTGCAGCACGTCCCACAGCAGATAGACGATCGCACCCAGCGCCAGCGTGGTGGCAAAGGTCAGCGACTCTGCCAGCAGTGCCCGCGCCAGCGGCGCCAGCACAGGGTCGTCGCCGGCGGTCATGGCCACCCCCGCAGCTTCTACCATCGGCTGGGCCCAGGCCGGGAACAGCCCCAGCGCGACGCCGAAGCCGGCCAGCACCATGGGCGGCAGCACCAGCGCGGGACCGGCCTCATGCACGCCGGTGAGCGCGGGCTCGGGCGCGCGGTGCCAGAACACGCGCACGGCGGCGACACCGGCCACGGCCACCGCGATGGCCGAGAACACCGTGTTGGCCAGCGGCGCGAAAGCCAGCACGTTGTCGGCCGCCTTGGCGTCGCCGATCAGGTCCTTCACCACGAAGCCGAACGACAAGGGGATGCCGGCCATCGACATGCCGGCCAGCGCCGCCGCCGCCGCGGTCCACGGCATGGCGTGGCGCAGGTTGCCCAGTCGGTCGATGATGCGGGTGCCGGTGCCATGATCGACATTGCCAGCGACGAAGAACAGCGGCGCCTTGTACAGCGCATGCGCCAGCAGCAGCGCGCCCACAGCCACCGCAGCACCTTCGCCTGGCATGCCCACCAGCGCCACCAAGGTGCCCAGCGTGGCCACCGTCGACCAGGCCAGGATGCGCTTGAGGTCGCGCTCGCGCAGCGCCAGCACCATGCCCCAGGCGGCGGTGATCGAACCCGCGCCCTGCAGCAGCACCTGCCACAGCAGCCAGTCGTCGAGGCCGGCGTCCAGCCGCGCCAGCAGGTACACACCCAGCTTCACCATCGTGGCCGAATGCAGGTAGGCCGACACCGGTGTTGGCGCGGCCATCGCGTTGGGAAGCCAGAAGTGGAACGGGAACTGCGCGCTCTTGGTGAAGGCGCCCACGATCACCAACAGGACACCCGCCGTCAGCAGCGGGGTGGGCGCGGTGGCCGGCAGGCGTTCGACGATCACGCTGATGGTGCTGGTGCCCATCACCTGCCCGATCAGGATCAAGCCCGCCAGCAGCGCCAGGCCGCCGGTGCCTGTCACCAGCAGCGCCTGCTGCGCCGCCTTGCGGCTGACCGCGCGTTCATGGTGGAAGCCGACGAGCAGGAAGGACAGCACGCTGGTGGCTTCCCAGAACAGGAAGAGCGTGAACAGATTGTCAGCAGTGACGCAGCCGATCATCGCCACCATGAACAGCGTGAGCTGCACGAACAGCCGCCGTTGCCCCGGGTGGCTTGCGAAGTAGCCGCCGGCGTAGACGAATACCGCGCTGCCCACAGCCGTGATCATCAGCAGCATCAGCACCGCCAGGCCGTCGATGCGCCAGGCCAGCGAGATGCCCAGCGCCGGTATCCACTCGAGCGCACCACCCGTCGGCAGCTGCAGCCACAACAACATGCCCACCACGACGCCCAGCGCGGCCAGAGGCAGCGCCGTGAAGGCGGCACGAGAGGCCAGCCCCATGCCGCCATCGGCCGCCGAGCTCAGAAGCGGCGTGCCCACGCTCAGCGCCCCGCCCGCCGCAACATCGTCACGCCCAGCGTGACGATGGTCAGCGGCACCACGAACCCCAGCATCGCGTCGCCGAAGGCCTGGACGCCGTCATGGCGCTGCGCCGCCAGCACCAGGTAGGCCACATACGCGACGTAGTAGCCCAGGAACAGGCCGCCCTCCCAACGGGCGATCTCGCGACCGGTCAGGAAGACCGGCAGGCAAGCCACCAGTGCGGCGAGCATGACCCACAGATCAAACCGGGCCACGTCCGGCGGCAGCGGCAGCGCGGCACCGGTGCCCACAGCCGCCACGACGGCCCCCAGGCCAACGACGCCAAAGAGGTTGAACACGCAACTGCCCACCACGTTGCCCACGGCGATGTCGCGTTCGCCCTTGAGGCTGGCCACTACCGATGCCGCCACCTCCGGCAGCGAAGTGCCCGAGGCGACGATGGTCAGGCCGATGATCACCTCCGACAGACCGAGTGCACGCGCGAAGATGACTGCCGCCTGCACCAGCCAATCCGATCCCAGCACGAGCAGCACCAGCCCGGCGACGATCAGACCGAGCTGTGCCGGCAGCCGGGCGTCCCACCGCCCCGCCTTGGCCGGCTGCAGTGTGTCGGCGTACTCGTCGGGACCGGTCGCGGCCGGCTCCGCGCGCGACTGCCGGACCAGGAACGCGGTGTAGGCCATCAGCAGGCCGAGCAACAGCGATCCGTCGAACAGCCCCAGCGAACCGTCCAGGCCCAGAACGATGAGCAACACCGCGCCGCCGATCATGATCGGCGCTTCCTGCCGAATGACTTGCCTGTGCACCGCCAGTGGCGTGATGAGCGCGGCCACGCCCAAGATGAACAGGACGTTGAAGATGTTACTACCCACGGCGTTGCCCAACGCCAGCCCGCCCTGCCCGGCCAGCACTGCGCCGGTTGTCACGGCCAACTCCGGTGCACTGGTGCCAAAAGCCACCACCGTGAGACCCACCACCAGCGGCGACAGACCCAGGCGCAATGCCAGGAGCGACGCACCGCGCACGAGGATGAAGGCGCCGGCAACCAAGGCCAGGAGCCCCCCCGCGAACAGAAGAAAAGTCATTGCCGCAAAGTCGCCATGGCTCAGTTGCTCAAGGGAGGTTTCGAGGTGGCGCCGCGCACCCAGCTGCGAACCATGGACAGGAGCGTGCCTCCCGTCAGCATGCCCAGCACGTACACCGCCAGCAGCAGCAACGACAGCGGTAGCGTCAAGCTCGCAGACAGGAACTGCACGGTCACAGTGTCGAGGTTCTGGAACTTGAAGAGAAAAACGACAGCCGTCATGGCGAGCAGCAGGGCCAAGTAGACATGTTTCATGTTGTTCCTTCTTCGCACAGCAGACAAGCTGTTGCGGGAATTATGCCTTTGTTGGTTAGCTCGACAAACAACAAGGCCGACAGCGCTGCAGCGCGGCCGGCCTCGGGAATGGAGAATGGGGGAAGGGGAATCACCTGATGCTTGATCGAACGTTAGCCCGGCATCGAGATGCCAGGGCGCGGCACCACCTGAAAGTCGAGGCCGTAGACCAGTGGTTCGACACACTCCTGGTCTTCCATCGGCAGCACCCACCGCTCAAGTGCCGCGCGCAACAACATCGACTCGCCCGGGTGCACCTCGCCGTCGGCCTCGATGACTTGAGCGCAAAGCTTGATCACCAGCGCCTGCAACGCGACGTTATCGATCTCGTCCAGCCAGGCAGCGAGCGTCGGGCCGTCGATCAGGATATCCCGCCCCGGGCGAACACCGGTCATCAGGTCCTGGCACAACTCGTCCAGAACGACATGCCATTGCAGGCCATGCAGATCGAGCCGTTCGAAGGCCTGCGTGTCGGCCAGTCGCTGCCATTCGACATCCTTGATGTCGCCGTTGGCGAGCAAGGCGGTGGCCAGGATGCGCCCGGCGGCCTGAGGGCTGTTGCGGGGGGTAGTGCCGGAAAACTGGGTGGTTCATTGGCTTGGTCCTCCTTAAGGGGCCATGGAGAGCGGTGGATGGCGGTGGTCAGCCGAGCCTGAACACCACGAAGACGGTCAGCGTCATGGCCAGCAGTGTCCAACCAGCGGCTCGCGCCGCGGGGTGCCAGCGGGTGACCGATGGCGTGATGGCGATGGTGGTGGCACGTTGCTGCCGGGCGCGGTGGGAATGAAGATGGTGCATCGTGAAGCTCCTGGAGTTAGGGCGTGTTAACACTAATGGCGATTTCTGCGACTGCGCGGGACAATCTCTGGCATGGAGATCACACCCGAGCAATTCGCCACCATCGAGCACTGTCTGCCCAAGCAGCGCGGCAATGTCAGCCTGAGCAACCTGCAGGTAGTCAACGCCATCCTCTATGTGGCCGAGCATGGCTGCAAGTGGCGTGGACTGCCCAAACGGTTCGGCAACTGGCACACGATCTACACGCGCATGAACCGCTGGACCAAGGCCGGTGTACTCGATCGCATGTTCGAGGAATTGCAGCGGGCCCAGGTCGTGCGCATCAAGATCGAGGCGGTCTCGCTGGACTCCACCAGCATCAAGGTCCACCCAGACGGCACCGGAGCGTTAAAAAAAACGGCCCTCAGTCCATCGGCAAGTCCCGAGGCGGATGGAACACCAAGATTCATATGGTTGCCGCGGATGCTCGAACGGCCGTGACGTTTTGCCTCTCGCCTGGGCAGGCGCACGACGCACCCGAAGGCCGGCGCCTGCTCAGCAGTCTTGGGCCGACCAGCAGACCGGTGCATTTGTTGATGGACCGTGCCTACGAAGGCAACGAGACACGGCAGCTGGCACTGGATCTGGGTTTCATTCCGGTGGTGCCACCAATGAAGACGCGGATCGAACCGTGGGACTACGACCGCGAGATGTACAAGCGCCGCAATGAGGTGGAGCGGTTGTTCCGTCGACTCAAAGGCTATCGCCGTATCTTCTCGCGGTTCGAGAAACTCGACCTCATGTTCCTGGGCTTCATCAGCTTCGTGCTCGTCGCTGATGGACTGAGGATGTGTTAACAGGCCCTAGTAAACGGCAGCGGATTTATCGAGCTTTGTTGGTTTTGCCCACCAGAGGTATCGCCTTCAAAAAGAACCCGGCCGAAGCCGGGGCGCGATCAACACGGATCAATCGCTGCGGTATCAGACCCCCGTTTTGGTGTCTTCATCCACTTCTTCTGATTTCGCCTCTGCATGCTCCGTCACCTCGCTCACCTCGGGCGTCAATAGCACCTGCGGAAGCCAGCCCGTGCCGGCGGCCAGCCTCTCAGCCTCGCTGGCGATCTGCGCCTTCTTGAGTTTCGCCAGCCGTTGCACCTCACCCGGTGCGAAGACCTGGACGGCCTCCAGTGCCTTCGCCTTCGATACGTGGTCGAAGTAGCCTGCCGCCGTGGGCGTCCACCAACTGGGCATGTCCAGCCCGACCGCCTGCGCCAGCAGCGCAGCGGGGGTTTCGTTCTCGCGCTGAGCGATGGCCGACACCGTCAGGCCCACGCACAGGGCCAGCAGCGACAGCAGTTCTTCGTGCTCCATCTCCAGCAGTTCGGCAAACAGGGCTTTCGGATCCCCCGGCAATCGCGATGCCCAAGCCTCGCGCACGGCTCGCAGGCCCTGCGCAGCCGGTGCCTCCGCAACTTCCGGCGCATGCTGCTCCAGACGGTCCTGCGGTGTGGCGCTGATGTTGATCGGCGACGCACCGTAGCCACCCAGGATCACCCGCTGCACCAACTGGTGTACCAGGGCCGCCAGGGCGATGCGGGGATGGCGGGCCACCTCGGCCTGCAAGGCGGCGGTGCGGTGTGCGCTCAGGCGCCTCACCAGCTTCTCGGACAGGCCGCCCCGGCTGGTGGGTGCTTCTGCTGGCTCCCCCTCGCCTCTTGCAGGTGCGTCCGGTATCGGCTGCGCCTGCGCACGCAGCGCCTTGACCTGTTCCTCGCGCAGCAGCCCGCGATGCACCACCACAGCGCCCATGGGGTCCACCGACACCACCGCCCCGGCCATGGCGACGATGCCGGGGTCGTAGACCACCAGGGTCTGTTCAATGGCGTCCAGTTGATCGCCCAGCCGGTCCAGTTCTTCGTGCAGGGCCTGTGCACCGTCATCGCTCAGGTCGTCGTCCTCGTAGTCGAGCTTGTCCTGAAGCCGCGCCTGCTCCGCTTCCAGCTTCTCGATGCGTTTGGCCTCGGCTTTGGTGGGTTCCCGGCGTGAGCGCCGCGCCCGCTGGAAGGCGTGCAGTTCGGCCGACGACACGCGCGGCGTGACTTCGACCCAGCCCCAGCCTTCGGCCCGCACCGATTCGGCCGCATCGGCCAGCCGGTCGCGGGCCAGCTTCTCCAGCAAACCGGCATCGGTGAGGAACACGCCTTTCTTCTCGTCCGCGAACAGGTCGCGCCGGATGCCACCCCCTGCCGCCTCATAGGCCTCCACGCCCACGAAGTGCGCCAGCGCATCGCGGCTGGCGTCCACCTCGTCGTGGGTCAGGTGGTCCCGCAAGGACTCCGGGTGGCGCTGCCACTGGGGCACTTCGTAGAACGCGGCTTCCTGCGCCGCATGGTCGTCGGTGATCGCCAGGGCCATCAACTGCTCCAGCGACACCGCGCCTTGCTGGTAGTCCGCCAGCAAGCGGGGCGAGACATTCGCCAGCCGCAGCCGCCGCTTGACCACCAGCGGGGTGACGCCGAAGTCGGCGGCGATGTCTTCCGTCGACCGGCCTTCGGCCACCAGCGCCTTCCAGGCGAACAGTTCATCCACCGGGGTCATGGCCTCCCGCTGTACGTTCTCGCTCAGGCTCACGGTGCGGGCCGAGGTGTCGGGCACCAGCAGACAAGGCACCAGGTGGTCCTTGGCGAGCTTGTGGCGCTTGACCAGCAACTTCAAGGCGGCCAGCCGACGACGTCCGGCCACCACCTCGAACCACTGTTCGTCAGGCGAGGTGATGACGGTCAGGTTCTGCAGCAAACCCACGCGGGCGATGGACGCTGCGAGTTCAGGAATGGCGGTGCCGCCGCTCTGGCGCACGTTGCGGCTGGAAGGCCGCAGCCGCGACAAGGGAATCAGGTGCAGCTCGTAGGGAGCCACTTCCGGTACGGTGACGGATTCACCGGTCATGGCCGCAGAGCTGACGGCTGCCGCAGCAGCCACGGCGCTCAAGGCCAGGGTTTCGGATTGGGTAACGGTGTTCATGTGAAATCTCCTGTCCCACAAGGGGACCTTGTTCAAACAATGGAAGACATAGTGAAAAGGTTGGGAAGTCAGTCGTTGCTGTGCATGGGCGCTCTCCTTGGGTGTTGGGCTCCGCAGGGGCCGCGAAGCCCTTCGCGGCCATGGGCAGCAGCTGGGGCCGGCGCGGGTGCGCCGTCAAGGGAGGAAGCGAAGGCGCTGGCGCGGCCCGCAGGCGCAGCCGAGGACACGGGCGCCGCAGCGGCCCTTGACGGGGGGAGCGCCCGCAAAGGCCAGGCAAGCCGGTGAAACCGGCACGCAGGGGGTGCGAATCGCGCAGCACTGCCGGAGAGAAAGGGGTCGGCCCATTGGGTTGAGGGTCAACCCCAACAGCGCAGCACAGCATCAGAAAAGCGCCGCTCCCGCGATGTACGGGGCGGCGCCACAAGGCCTCAACGCAGCGTCAATCTGTCGCAGGCACCATCGCCTGCAGTTGTTCGATCACGCCAAGCTCGACAAAGACACACGGCTGCTCGGCCGCGACCGGAACGTTGAACACCCGGGCGAAGGCATCCCGCTTCAAATGCGCCAGCCGCCCGGTGCGGTACGCCTGATCAGGCTTCATCAGGCCCGAACCCGACGGCGTTCCGCTGCGCTGCGGATCGCATTCGACCAAGGCCACGAAGCCCTCCGAAAACAGGCGCTGGTGCTTGGGACACAGCCCCCAGCCCGTCGTCGTGTGGTGCTTCATGCTCGCGCGCAGGCGCCGGTCGAGCAAGATGTTGCCGGTATCAAAAGCAGTGCCGCACACCAGACAAAGCTGCTGCTCCAGCGAAACGTGTGATTTGTCGTCCATGACCAACTCCGGTGATCGGGCGGGATTGCCCGAGACCGGAAACGGCACGCCGCAGCGCAGCGGTCACAGGTTCGAAGACGGCCGAACGGCCGCCAGCGACCACAGGACGCGCAGACCTTGACAGCGAGAACGGTGTGCAAGGATGAAGGGATCAGCAAGCCAGCCCCACCACACAAGCAGGCACGAAACAGGCAAGCGCAGCGCGCAGGCCGGGGGCCCACCGACGGCCGGAGTGCGTCAGAGATCGGAGCCGAATGGCTGCGACCCGCAGGGGCGCGGGGCGCAGCCCGCAGAGCCCGACGGAGGTACGCCGAGACGCGAACGCCAATCTCTCGCACCAAACAACATCAAGTTCTGCGAGAACCACCGATGTCAAAGAACAAGCTACAAACGAAAGCAATGAATACACCTCGACCCAGCGGGCCAAAGCACAGTACGTACAGGTGGCGCCAGCCATGCGCTCGACCAAGGTTTCCCTCGTAGCCGCCTGCACCAGACCCCATATTGCCGGGGACTTCTATACCGACAACCAGTTCGTCAGTCTCGTCACCGAAACCCCCGCGACTTCGGTGTATGCATGCTCGTTGTTCAGAATAACTGGCAGCTTGATTTGAACGGCAGCAATTCAACGCTCTTGGCTGAGTTCAATCAGGCGCTGACGGAACACCTGTTTCAGTCAGGCGTTCCGTCCCAGTCCGTGTTGGAGACGAACTCCGCCGCGTCGACCGCTTGAGCCAGACCCCCTTCGCGCACTGCAGCCCGTGCCAGCAGGTGAGAAGCCACCGGCAAGGTCGCCAGCAGAAAACCCAGGATCAGCAGCAGCCGCCAGGTCCAGGCCGTGTCCTGGGCCACGAGCAAGGCGCCCACGCACACGAGCGTCAGCGCCAACGTGCCCGCCTTCGTCGCCGCGTGCTGGCGGGCCAGTGCATCGGGCAACACGATCACGCCCCAGGCTGCGATCACCAGCAACACCGCGCCAGCAGCAAGCAGCAGCCCGCCCAGGGTCGTCATCATCGCCGCTCCTCCTGCGTATCGGACGGCGCCGACCGCTCGATCAAGCGTGCCCACCCCACCGTCCCCACGAAGCCGACCAGCGCAAGGCCGATGGCCACGTCGAGGAACACGGTGCGGCGGGTGGCCAGCGAGGCCGCAACGCACAGCGCCACGGCGGCCGCCAGGAAGATGTCGAGGGCCACCACGCGATCCGCATGCCGAGGCCCGCGCACGATGCGCACGGTGGCGATCAGGGTCGCGCACAGCGCCAGCAAGGTGAGCACGGCTGTGGCCCAGCCCACCGAGGCCGCGTTCAGCAGCCCGTTCATGCCGACTCTCCAAACCAGGCCAGCAGCGGCGGCTCGAAGTCGCGCCGGATGGCGTCGACCTCAGCCGCCGCGTTGTTCGCGTCGAGCATGTGCAGCACCATCTCCCGGCGCACCAGGTCGATGTCGATCACCGTCGTCCCCGGCGTCAGCGAGATCATGCAGCCCAGCAGCGCAGCGCCCTGTGGACTCATCGGCGCGAAGCCGATGCGCACGAAGGTCGCCGCAGGCGGCGTGCCGATCACCAGGCCGCGCCGAATGATCGCGGCAACCGTTTGCACGCCCGAGGCGAGCATCGCCCAGCCAAAGCGCAGTGGTAAAAGGACGGCGGCGGTGAGCTTGTTCATGCGGCACGGCAATTCATGTGGCGGCTCCTGCGGTTCATTTCCGGCCCAGCGTCGCGGCCGCGGCCTGCGCGAACTCGATCAGTGTCTGGGGTGCAAATCCGATCGCAAGCGTCACGGCCGCCAGGCTGACCGTCGCCGCCCAGGCCGGTGCGAGCGCCACGCGCCGCGCTGGCCATACACCTTCCGCATCGGCCAAGGGATGGGGCTTCCAGAAGGCCTCGGTCCAGATCTTCATCATCGAGTAGAGCGTCAGCACGCTCACCAGCAGGGCCAGCGCGGCCCACGTGTAGCGCCCCTGTGCAAAGGCCTCCTGCAGCACCAGCAGCTTGGCCCAGAAGCCCGACAGCGGCGGAATGCCTACCAGCGACAAGGCCATCACCGCGAACAGCAGCGCCAGCATCGGCCGTGCGGCGGCCAGGCCACCGATGCGCCGCAGGTCGTAGCTGCCGGCCACGCTGGCCACCATGCCGGCGGTCAGGTACAGACTGGCCTTCACCAGGCTGTGGTGCAGCGTGTAGAACAGCGCCGCGGCATGGCCGGCCGGGCCGCCCAGTGCCACCGCCAGCAGCACGTAACCGATCTGGCTGACGCTGTGGAAGGCCAGGATGCGCCGCATGTCCCAGTGGTGCGCCGCGCCCAGCACACCAGCCACCATGGTGGCCACCGCCACCCAGCCCAGCACCTCGTACAGCGCCGCACCTTCGGGCATGAACACGTCGCCCAGCATGCGCAGCACGGCGTAGGCCGCCACCTTGCCCAGCAGCGCGGCGAACAGGGCCAGCACCGGCGCGGGCAGCGTGGGGTAGGACGCCGGCAGCCAGGCATACAGCGGAAAAGCCCCGGCCTTCAGCAGCAGCCCCACCGTCAGCGCCGCCAGCAACGTGTGCAGCAGGGCCGGGTCGAGCTGGCGCGCCGCCAGTGCCAGCCCGCCGTAGTTGAGCTGCCCTGTGGCGGCATAGAGCAGCCCGATGGCGGCCAGCAGCAGGAGCGTGCCGAACAGGTTCAGGCCCAGGTACTTGAAGGCGGCATCGAGCTGGTCGCGCCGGCCGCCCAGCGCGATCAGGCCCAGGGCGCAGATCAGCATCACCTCGAACCAGACATAGAGGTTGAACAGGTCGGCGGTGCTGAAGGCACCGGCCACGCCGGCCAGCGTGCCGTGCAGCAGCGGCAGCAGCAGCCGGTGGCGCGGACCGGGGTCGGCGTCGCTGCCCAGGAAGATCAGCGTGACCAGGCCCATCAGCGCCGTCAACAGCAGCAAGGCGGTGGACAGGCCGTCGAAGCGGAACTGAATGCCGTAGGGCGCGGGCCAATCGCCGAAGCTGACGCCGACCGGGCCGCTGGCGCTGACCTGCGCCAGCAGCGTCACCGCCGCCCCCAGGAAGCCCAGGACGCCGACGAAGCTGATGGCCTGCTGCGTGCGGGACCGGCCCGAGAACAGCGCCGTCAGGCCCGCGGTGGCCAGCGGCACGAGCACGGGTGCGGTGGCGACGATGCTCACGTGTCGGCCCTCTGCGGCCGCGCATCGTCGTCGGCATGGACGGCATCGAAGGCCAGCGGCGGCTTCACGGGGTCCGCCGGCTCGGGCTCCACCAGCCGCAGCGCCAGCGCATCGTCGGTGCCGACGCGCCGCACCAACTGCATGACCAGCACGAGCGCAAAGCACATCAGCGCGAACCCGATCACGATGGCGGTCAGCACCAGCGCCTGCGGCAGCGGATCGGCCATCTCGGAGACTTCGGACTGCCCGAGGATCGGCGGGCCACCGGCCCGGCCGCCGGCCATCAGCAGCAGCACGTTCACGCCGTAGGTGATCAGGCTGACCCCGATGATGATGCGGCTCAGCGAGCGCTCGAGGACGAGTATCACCCCGGCGCCGACCAGGACGCCGACCAGGACCCCCGCGAGCGCCGACACCGCCCCGACCGCGACGGCGCCGAGCAGGTCCCAGCGCGGGGGCGCCGCGGGGGCGGCGACCGCCGGCCCCGGGGTGGGACCGGCCGCCCGGACCGGAACCGGCCCGGCCACGGCGACCGGAGTGGTGAACGTGCCGTCGATGGCGGTGAAGAACGCGTCCGCGGTTCGCTTGGCCACCGCGCCGAGCACCCGCTGGCCGACCCCGCCGACCTGCGGCGCGAACAGCATTTGAGCGCCCTGGTCAGGGGCGAACTGGCCCGCGCCGCCGCCGTGAAGCTGGGCGTGGACCTGCCCCAGGACAAACGCCTGCGCCACCTGTGCGAAGCCGTGCTGGCCGACCCCACGCGCCACGACACCCTGGCCGACTGGGCGCAGGACACCGGCGCCAGCCCGCGAACCGTGGCGCGGCTGTTCCGCTCCGAGCTGGGCAGCAC
>ERZ650306.1269-NODE-1269-length-14465-cov-10.444205_pt1 | contig 14465 bp, 10 predicted proteins | sample MGYA00376242_ERZ650306 | MGnify/ENA primary metagenome ERZ650306 (study PRJEB26733, sample SAMN07839244) | wastewater metagenome | biome: urban; feature: wastewater treatment plant; material: waste water | place: USA: North Carolina | collected 2016-03-31 ... | reverse complement strand
TCAGCACGATGGTGGTGCCAAACTCGTCGTTGACGTCGAGGATGAAGCGGCACATATCCTGTTTTTCTTCGACGTTCATGCCGGCCATCGGCTCGTCCAGCAGCAGCAAGGTGGGCTCGGCGGCCAGCGCGCGGCCCAGCTCGACGCGCTTTTGCAGGCCATAGGGCAGGCGGCCGACCGGGGTTTTGCGGATGTTCTCGATTTGCAGAAAGTCGATGATTTCTTCCACCTTGCGGCGGTGGCGGATTTCCTCGCGCTGGGTGGCGCCCCAGTACAGCGCCTGCTGGAGGAAGTTGGTGTGCATCTTGAGGTTGCGCCCGGTCATGATGTTGTCCAGCACGCTCATGCCCTTGAACAAGGCGATGTTCTGAAAAGTGCGGGCAATGCCGTGACGGGCGGCTTCGTGGGCGTGCATGCTGTCGCGCACATGGCCCTTGTAGCTGACGCGGCCTTCTTGCGGGTGATAGACGCCGTTGATGACATTGAGCATCGAGCTCTTGCCGGCGCCGTTGGGGCCGATGATGGCGCAGATTTCATGCTCGCGCACATCCAGGCTGATATTGGTCAGCGCCTTCACCCCGCCAAACGACAGCGAAATGTTTTCTGCCTTGAGGATGACGTCGCCAATTTTGCGATGAGGATTCATGGGCTCGCTTCTCCGTTATGCCGTGGCCAGGGGATAGGTCTGCACATCACACAGTTTGAGCGTGGCGCGGATATTGCCCACGCGGCCATCCTCGAACTTCACCTGGGCGTCGATCATGCAGCTCTCCTGGCTGGAATACAGCGCCTCGACCAGCACGCCATAACGCTCGGAAATGAATTTGCGGCGCACCTTGCGGGTGCGGGTCAGCTCGCCGTCGTCGGCGTCCAGCTCTTTGTGCAAAATCAAAAAGCGCTTGATCTGCGAGTGGCCCAGACGCGGGTCGCGCGCCAGATCGGCGTTGATTTTTTCCACGCATTCGCGGATCAGCTCGTACACCGGGGCCTGGCCGGCCAGGTCGGTGTAGCCGGTGTAGGGCAGATTGCGTTTTTCCGCCCAGTTGCCCACCGCAGAGAGGTCAATATTGATGAACGCCGTGGCGTGGTCGCGGCCATCGCCAAAAGTGACCGCCTCTTTGATATACGGGAAGAACTTCAGCTTGTTTTCCAGGTACTTCGGCGCAAACATGCCGCCCTGGGTGAACTTGCCCACATCCTTGGCGCGGTCGATGATCTTCAGGTGGCCGTCGTCGTCAAAGAACCCGGCATCGCCGGTCAGCACCCAGCCATCGTCGGTCTTGGTTTCGGCGGTGGCGTCCGGGCGGTTCCAGTAGCTGTGGAACACGCCAGGGCCACGGAACAGCACCTCGCCAGAATCGGCGATCTTGACCTCCACCCCTGGCGCCGGCGTGCCCACCGTGTCCGGCTTCACCTGGCCATTGGGCTGCACGCACACCATCACATAGGCCTCGGTCGAGCCGTACAGCTGCTTGATGTTGATATTCAGCGCGCGATAAAAATCAAACAGCTCCGGGCCGATGGCCTCGCCCGCAGTAAACGCCAGCTTGATGCGCGAGAAGCCCAGCACATTTTTCACCGGGCCATACACCAAGAGATTGCCCAGCCAGTAGCCCAGACGATCGATCATGCTCACCGGCTGGCCATCGACAATGCGGGTGCCGGTCTTGCGCGCATGCTCCATGAAGTAATTGAACATCCAGCGCTTGAGCGGGCTGGCGTCTTCCATGCGGATGGTCACCTGGGTCAGCAGGTTTTCGTAGACGCGCGGCGGGGCAAAGTAATACGTCGGCCCGATTTCGCGCATATCGGTCATCACCGTCTCGCTGGATTCCGGGCAGGACACGCAAAACCCGGCCACCATCGACTGCGCATAAGAAAACAGGTTGTCGCCCACCCAGGCCATCGGCAGATAGGCCAGCACTTCTTCCTGGTCGCTCAGCCCTTCCGCCTCGATGCTGTTGCGCGCGGTGACAATCATGCTGTGGTAGGTGTGCGCCACGCCCTTGGGGTTGCCGGTGGTGCCCGAGGTGTACAGCATGATGGCGATGTCGTCGGCGCCGACGCCGTCCACTTCGCTCTGGAAAAAATGCGGGTGCTCGTCGTGGTGCACGCGGCCATCGCCCAGCACTTCGGCAAAGCTGTGCAGGCCGTCATGCTGGTAGTGGCGCATGCCGCGCGGGTCGTCGTAAATGATGTGGGTGAGCGTCGGCAGGCGGTCGCGGATTTCCAGGAGCTTGTCCACCTGCTCCTGATCCTCCACCACGGCAAAGCGCGCGCCGGCATCTTGCAGCACAAACACCATTTCTTCCGCCACCGCATCCTGATACAGCGGCACCGGCACGCCGCCCAGACACTGGGCGGCGGCCATGCTCCAGTACAGGCGCGGGCGGTTGTCGCCGATGATGGCCAGGCGGTCGCCACGGGCAAAGCCGCGCGCGGCCAGGCCGCAGGCAATGGCGCGCACCTCGGCGGCTACCTCGGCCCAGCTCCAGGTTTGCCAGATGCCCAGGTCTTTTTCCCGCATGGCGGGACGATTGCCGCGCACGGCGGCATGGTTGAGCAGCAGCTTGGGGAAGGTGTCCAGCGCCGGCCTGGATGGCGCGTGCGCGTTGACCTGCAACGCTTGCGGGCTTGCCATGTGTGTTGTCTCCGTCCTCATGTTCTCTAACGAACCGCGCGCTTTGCCTGGCGCGGCGGCCTGACCGTGTCAACGGCCTGGGCCGCGCATGCAGCGGGGCGAGCGGCTCTGAATCTGTTCAGGCTGTGCGCCAGCGCACAGCCGGTTCAGGGTGTCGCGCGCCGGGTGGGCCCGGTCTCTGGCGACAAATCATGACCCGGCGTCGTGGCGCCGGGTCATGTGGCGCGGGTGGGCGGTGGCCGCCTCGGAATGCGCCGGCAAGCTGAATCGGATTTCATTACGTTGACGTTAACGTAAACTTGCCGGAACTAGACTAGCCGAAGCGGCCAATGTCATGCAACAACTATCGATGTTGCACCGCAGCAGTGCATGACAAGATCAAGCCTATGATTCATAACCGTAAAAACCCTTCGCCGTCTTACGGCCCAATTGGCCGGCGTCCACCATCTGCACCAACAGCGGGCAGGCGCGGTATTTGCTGTCGCGCAATTCGTGGTAGAGCACGTCCATGATCGCCAGGCAGGTGTCCAGGCCAATCAGGTCGGCCAGCGCCAGCGGGCCAATCGGGTGGTTCATGCCCAGCTTCATCACCGCGTCGATGTCGCCGGCGCTGGCAATGCCCTCGTGCAGGCAAAAAATCGCCTCGTTGATCATCGGCATCAGCACCCGATTAGAGACAAAGCCCGGCGCATCGTTGACGCTGACCGGCGTCTTGCCCAGCCGCTCGCTCAGCGCGCGGATGGCGGCAAAGGTGGCGTCGTCGGTCTGGCGGGCGCGGATGATCTCCACCAGCGGCATCACCGGCACCGGGTTCATGAAGTGCATGCCAATCACCCGATGCGCCGCCGGCACGCGCGCGGCCAGGCGGGTGAGCGAAATCGACGAAGTGTTTGACGCCAAAATGGTTTGTTCGTTGACCACGCTGGCAATGCGGGCAAACAGCTGGGCTTTGATCTCCCAGTTTTCGGTGGCGGCCTCGATCACCAGCTGGCAGTGCGCCAGCTCGGTAGGCGCATCGTGGTAGGCGATGCGCGCCTGGGATGCGTCGGCGTCGGCCTGGGTCAGCGCGCCTTTTTTCACCAGCCGCGCCAGGCTGCGGGCGATGGTGTCGCGCGCGCGCGACAGCGCCGCCTGGTGCACGTCCACCAGCGTCACCGTCAGCCCGGCCTGGGCGCACACCTGGGCAATGCCGCTGCCCATCTGCCCGGCGCCGACTACGCCAATGTGTTGAATTTGCATGCTGCTCTCCTTGCCTTGCGTGTTGAGGTGTGGTTAAACTACTATCACGTTTACGTAAACGTCAACAACGCTTTGCCGGTTGTCGTTGATTTTCCGCGCAGCGCTTGCCAGCGCCGAACGGCGCGGATGGTTCACGCACGTCAGGAGGGTTTTGCCAGCAGCGCTTAGCCCACCCGCCAGGCCAATCGCGCCGCCAGGGTGGCCGTGATGGGGTGAAACGCGGTAAAATCAGCCGCTTAACCCGAAATATCCCTACGAGTTGCAGCATTGTGAGCACAGTTCAGGACAGAACCTTCACCATCGGCGAGCTGGCGCGCGAGTTCGACATCACCCCACGGGCGATTCGTCACTACGAAGACCAAGGCTTGCTGGAGCCCGAACGGCGCGGCCAGCACCGCATCTATTCGCGCCGCGACCGCGTGCGTTTGATGCTGACGCTGCGCGGCAAGCGCATCGGGCTCACCTTGCAGGAAATCCGCGAACTGTTCGAACTCTACGACACCGCCAACGATGACGAGTCGCAGCTGTTCGAGTTCATCAAGCTGCTCTCGCGCCGCGAAAGCCAGCTGCGTCAGCAGCAGGAAGACATCAATGCGGTGCTCAAGGAAGTCGGCTCCTTGCGGGTGCAGTGCGAGCGTTTGTTGGAAAAACGCACCGGGGGCATCCCCGAGTGAGTTTTTTGCCGGTTGGTTTACGTTAACGTAAACGATAGGTAATTTTACCGATGCGTACGGCGCGCCAGCGCCGACGCACGCGGCCACGCACACGCCGGCACACCCGGCGGCAAAAAACAAGGAGAGACACATGCAAGATCCGGTTGTGATTGTCGGCATGGCGCGCACCCCGATGGGCGGCCTGCAAGGCAGCTTGTCCAGCCTCACCGCCGCCCAGCTGGGCGCCGCCGCCGTGGCCGCCGCCGTGGCGCGCGCTGGCGTGGCCGGCGAAGACATCGACGAGGCGCTGATGGGCTGCGTGCTGCCCGCCGGCCAGGGCCAGGCCCCGGCGCGCCAGGCGGTGCTGGGCGCCGGCCTGCCGCAGTCGGTGCCGTGCAGCACGGTGAACAAGATGTGCGGATCGGGCATGAAGGCCGCCATGCTGGCGCATGATGTGTTGCTGGCCGGCGCCAGCCGGGTGGTGCTGGCCGGCGGCATGGAAAGCATGAGCAACGCCCCCTATCTGCTGGCCAAGGCGCGCGCCGGCTTTCGGCTGGGCCACGGCGAAATCAAAGACCATATGTTTCTTGACGGCCTGGAAGACGCCTACCAAAAAGGCGCGCTGATGGGGGTGTTTGCCGAGCAATGCGCCGAGCACTATGGCTTTACCCGCGCCATGCAGGACGAATTCGCCATCCGTTCGCTGACCCGCGCGCAAGACGCCATTCGCGCCGGCCGCTTTGCCAGCGAAATCACCCCGGTGACCCTGCAAGGCCGCAAGGGCGAAGAAGTCGTCAGCGACGATGAGCAACCGCTGAAGGCCAATCTGGACAAAATCCCCCAGCTCAAGCCGGCGTTCAAGAAAGACGGCACGGTGACCCCGGCCAACGCCAGCTCGATTTCTGACGGCGCCGCCGCCTTGGTGTTGATGCGCGCCAGCGAGGCCGAGCGGCGCGGCTTGACCCCGCTGGCGCGGATTGTGGGCCACAGCAGCCACGCCCAGGCCCCGGCCTGGTTCACCACGGCGCCGACCTTCGCCATCGAGAAGTTGCTGGGGCGGATTGGCTGGAGCGCCGACAGTGTGGATTTGTATGAAATCAACGAGGCGTTTGCCGTGGTGACGCTGGCGGCGATGCATGATTTGAAGTTGCCGGCGGAGAAGGTGAATGTTCATGGCGGCGCGTGTGCGCTGGGCCATCCGATTGGCGCGTCGGGGGCGCGGATTGTAGTGACGTTGTTGTCGGCTTTGCAGCAGTATGGTTTGCGCCGTGGGGTGGCGAGTTTGTGCATTGGCGGCGGGGAGGCGACGGCGTTGGCGATTGAGCGGATGTAAGGCTAGGGCTTGATTTGGGGCGGGAGTTCGTCCCGCTTGCCGACCTACTTTCTTTGCTTCGCCAAAGAAAGTAGGCAAAGAAAGGCGACCCCGGGACGCGCGCCCGTCCGCCGCCTGCGGCGTCGGTGGTGCCCTGTGCTTCTCGCCAGCCCGGGCCGTCCCGGAATGGCGCGTCGGCTGCGCCGCCGCTTAGCCGGGCCGGACTGCTCCCGGGCTGGCTGCGATGCTCGGCGCGCTTTACGGGGAGGTAAAGCGGCTAAGCGCGACGGGTCAGGCATTGAAAAATTGTGTGTTTTTGTGGCGTTTGGCCTGGTTTTGCCTAAAAAAAGAATTTATCCTTGAAGCTCATGAGCTTGTGGCATAGATCCTCTACCTTGCCACCGCCCGTCCCTCTCCCCCCGCAGCATCCCACCGAGTCATTCCCGCGCAGGCGGGAATCCAGACGCTCCACAGCGCACCGCAGGCCAGTTGGTTCATATCTGGTGACTGGCTACTAGACGCCGCCGGTGCCCCCTCCCGCTCCGCAGATTTGCTATGCTGCATTCGCCCGCCATGCTGGCGCGCGGTTTTCCATTTCCCTGTTTGCTGATTGACTGCATTGGCCGGAGTTTGCCTTCATGCGCATTGACCGCATCGACATCGATAATTTTTGCGGGTTTGTTCACGGCGAGTTTCGTTTTTCGCCGGGGTTTAACCTGTTGGTCGGGGTGAATGGCAGCGGCAAGAGTTCTTTGCTGCAAGCCTTGGCGGTGGGTTTGCAGCCTTTGTTGCGCCATGTGGCGGCGCCGGCGGCGTGTCAGCCGCAGGCGCGGGTGGCCTTGTTGGAGAGCGGCGGGCGGGTGCGGCATGAGCGGTGTTATCCGGTGCGCTTGAGCCTGGCGGCTGAGCTGGCCGGGGCGGCGTGCGCGTGGGCGCTGGAGATGAGCGGGCCGGGCTGCGCCTGGCAGGACAGCGGCGAGGCGCCGGATTTGGCCAGTTGGGTGCGCGAGGCGCGCACTTTGCCGCTGATTGCCTGTTATCCCGCCGAGCGGCATTGGCGTTTGCCGCAGGTGTCGGCGGACAGCGCCATGCGCCAGCAGGAGTCGCGCTTGCATGGCTATCAGGATTGGCGCGACGCCGCCGCCGACACGCGCGGGCTGGAAAGCTGGGTGATTGGCAAAACCCTGGAGCGGCTGGAGGCGGTGGCCATGGGCGACGCGACGGCAGCAGCGGATGAGCTGGAGCGGGTGAACCAGGTGATTCGGCTGGCGATGCCGGGCGCGCGCGGCTTGCGCTTTGATGTGAAATACCGGCAGTTGATGCTGGATTGGACGCAGGCGGCGTGCGCGCCGTTTGACACGCTCAGCGATGGCCAGCGCGGCATGGTGGCCTTGCTGGCCGATATTGCCCGGCGCATGTGCCTGCTTAACCCGCAGCTGGGCGACGCGGTGCTGAGCGACACGCCCGGTGTGGTGTTGATCGACGAGCTGGATTTGCACCTGCACCCGGCCTGGCAACGCCGCTTGCCGGGGGTGTTGAAGCGGGCGTTTCCGCGCGTGCAGTTTATTGCCGCCTCGCATTCGCCGCAGATGATTGGCGAGCTGCCGTTTGATGAAATCTGGCTGATGCGCGACAACCAGGCGCTGGGCCATCCCGAGCATGCGCTGGGGCTGAGCAGCAATCAGGTGCTGGAACAATTGATGGACAGCGCGCCGCGCAATCCGCGCATCGACGAGGCGCTGCGCGAAATTGACCAGCTGATCGACGCCGACCATATCGGCGACGCGCAAACCCGGCTGGACACCCTGGCCGATGAGGTGGGGCAGATTCCCGAGGTGGTCGGCGCGCAAAGCGCCATCGACACCTTGCGCTGGCTGGAGGACGACCCGGCGTGAGAAGCATCGACAAGGGGCCAGAACCGGCCGAGCTGAGCGCCTGGAAGGCGCGCAACGCCGCCACCCCGCGCCATCTGCGCTACGACGGCATCGGGTTTCCGCGCGAGGCGGTGCGCCGCGCCTTGCTGCTGGAGCAGCGCCATTTATGCGCCTACACCATGCAAGCCCTGCTCACCGCCAAGCAGTGCGAGCGGCGCGGTTGGCACACCGGCTTTGCCTGCCATATCGAGCACTTTTTGCCGCAGGCGCGCCAGATTGCCGCCGAAAGCATTGATTACCGCAATATGCTGGCCTGCCATCCGCCCAGCATGCCGGGTGTGTATTGCGGCTACGGCGCACAGCATAAAGCCGCCTACGACCCGGCTGGCCAAGCCTTTGTCTCGCCCTTGTCAGCCGACGCCGCCAGCCATTTTGCCTTTCATGGCGATGGCCGCGTGCTCGGGCTGAGCGAGGCCGGGCGCAACAGCGTGCGCGTGCTCAACCTCAATCACCCGGCGCTGGTGCATGCCCGCCAGGCGGCCATCAGCCACGCCTTGCGCCCGCGCGCCAATGTCAGCCTGTCGCCGCAGGCGGCGCGCAAGCTGGCGGCGGCGGTGCTGCGCGCCGAAGGCCGCGAGCGGCTGCCGGCGTATTGCGTGGCGATTGCTCAGGCCGCGCTGAAATACGCCGAGCGCGAAGAACGCCGTGCGGCGCGGCGGGCGGCAGCGCCGCGCTGAACCACAGGCCACAGGCGCTACCCGCTCAATCCGGCCCGTGGCGCTCAGCCCTGCTCTCAGGCCGGTTAAGAGCCGCTCACAAAACAACGACGCCAGGCGGGTTTTGTGAGCGACGGCTAAGCCGCCCTGGCAAGCGTACCGCCGCAAAAGGGGTGGGTCAGGCAGGTTTTGCTAACCGCTCGCCTTGCCTCCAGCCAGCGCCTGGCTGGGGCTCATACCCTTGGGCAGCAGAATCCACATTTCCCCGGCCTGCTTCATCCGCCCGGCCACCTCACCGGCTTCACGGCCAAAGCCCCAGAAAAAGTCTGCCCGCACCGCACCACGAATGGCGCCGCCCGTGTCCTGCGCGTGCATCAGCCGTTGCAACGGCTGATTGCCCAAGGGGAAACTGGTAGACAGCCACACCGGCGCGCCCAGCGGGGTATAGCGGGCATCCACAGCAATGCTGTAGCCATCGGTCAGCGGTACGCCCAGTGCGCCCAGCGGGCCGCCCTGGTTGTTGTTGAGCCGACGGAAGAACACATAGCTGGGGTTGCTGTTCAATAGCTCGGTCAGCCGCGCCGGGTTGGCCTGCGCCCAGGCTTGAATGCCCTGCATGGTGGCCTGGCCGGCGGTCAGCTCGCCTTTGTCGATCAGCCATTTGCCAATGGATTTGTATGGATAGCCGTTCTGGTCGGCGTAGCCCACCCGCAGCAGCTCGCCACTGGGCAGCTCAATGCGGCCGGAACCCTGCACTTGCAGGAAAAACAGCTCAATCGGATCTTCCACCCAGGCCAGCACCTCGGCGCGCTCGACACCACGGCCGCTTTCGATGTCGGTGCGTGTCCAGTATGGCACCACCTTATTGCCCTGCACCCGGCCGCGCAGGCGCAGATTTTTCAGCTCGGGATACATACTGGCCATGTCGATGGTCAGCAAATCCGGCGGCGGCGCATACACCGGGTAACGGCCGCGCTCGCTGCGCTGGGTGTCGCCGCGCAACAGTGGCTCGTAATAGCCGGTGACCAAGCCCAGCATTTTGTCGCCGTCGCTGAGGCGATAGGGAGTAAAGCGGGTTTCGTAAAAGGCGCGCACCGCTTCGCCGTTATTCGGGTCGATCTGGGCTGCCGCCTCACAGCTGGGCCGCCAGCCGGCGCGCTTGCCCAGCGCCTTGCAGCTTTCCAACAGTCCGCTGAAACCTTCGGCCAGATTGGCCTCGCGCCAGCCCGGCAAGGCCGCCCAGGTGACGGGGATATATTTGGCGTCGGCATCGCTGGCCGGAACCGGCGCCTTCACCACCGGGCCGGCCGGACGGCTGGCGCTGGGCAAGGGCGTGGGTTTGCTGCTGACCGGAGGGCGTGCAGGCGCAGTGGGGGCTGGCGCGCGCGTGGCACAGGCGGCCAAGGCCAGCGCAGTGCACAACAGGGTAAAACGGGTGCGAAGATTCATGACGGCAGCGGGGGCTCTGGTTCAAACAGGAGTTCAAGATTGTAACCGAGCCACGGCAGGACGGCAGCGCGGCTGTCGGTTTTTGCCACGCTGGCGTCGCTTATCGGGTGCCGATGCTCTTACACCACAGGCTTGTCATCCTTGACAGGCGCCAGATAGCGCAAATTACGCTCAATGCGGATCACGAGGGACAGAAACACAATCGACAGGAAAGTGGCAAAGGTACCCAAGGCCATATACAGGCTTTGGATGCCTTCTGCTTTTTTCTGCTGGTATTCCAGCTGTTTTTGTGACTGCTCTCCCTTGGCTTGCAGAACATCGTGATGAAATTTTTCAGTAAACAGGTTCAGCGCCTGATTAGCCACCTCAATCGGCGAAGAGCGGCGAGCACGTTGCAGTACCGCGTCGTTGCTGAAGGTTTTTTCCATGGTCTCGGCAAATTCCTGGGCATAAGCCGCCGTCAGTTTTTCATCGTCCTGACCTTCTGCCCGGCTTTTGACAATCTGGGTGATTTGCTGAAGATCGGCTTTTTCCTGCCCTTGCGAGCCTTTTTCAATGAACTGGCCAATTGCTTTGGCCGCCCGCTCATAGTAGGCCTGATTGGTATCGACTTTCGGGGTGGGCTGCAGGGTGGTGGCCGGCTTGCCTAGCGTGGAAGCCGCCTCAGAATGGGTTAGCTCATCAACCAGGCTCTGCGCCGGTACCTTGGGGACAATGTCTTTGGGCACCGGCTCCAGGCGCATGGCCAGCAGCGCATTGATGCCGGTAAAGGCCACCACCACCAGCAATATGCTGGCAACCAGAATGACGACGAAACGCAGAATGTTCAGGTAAATGTTTTCCAGCTTTTGCAACATGCGAAGCTCCAGGCAAGACAATAGATATGGAAGATTCATCCGGGGAGGCCGTGATGCCATACATCCTGCCCTGTTGATGCAGTGACAGCATCAACCTGGATTGGTTACATGGCCTTACCCCGAAATCATTCCATAAGCATTGCACCAAATGCAGGCAAGAGCAATATCAATCCCGAAGTTACCGGCCACTGCATCAGTTCACCCGAAAACGCTCCACTTCCTGCCGCAGCAGAGCGGCCATTTGCGTCATCTGGCTGGCGGCGGTGGCGGCGTGCTGGGCGGCGGCCTGGTTGGCGTCGGCCATGTCCACCACTTGGTGGGTGTGCTGGCCAATGCCGCTGGCGGCGTCGCTTTCGGCATCCAGCCGGGCGCTGACCGCGCTCATCAGCCGGGCGGCGTGCTCGGCGCCGTGTTGCAGCTCGCCAATCACCTCGCCCACCTGACGGGTGGCGGCCACGCCCTGGTCCACCCGGCTGACCGCCGCCTGCATGGCGCTGGCGGCGTGGCGGCTGCTTTGCTGCATGCCGGAGATCATGTCGCTGATTTCATGGGTGGCGCCCTGGGTGCGCTCGGCCAGCTTGCGCACTTCGTCGGCCACCACAGCAAAACCCCGACCCTGCTCGCCGGCGCGGGCGGCTTCGATGGCGGCGTTCAAGGCCAAGAGATTGGTTTGCTCGGCGATGTCGTCAATCACATTGACAATGGCGGAAATCTGCTCGGCCTGCTGGCGGGCGGCGCCCAGGGTGCTGGCGGCGCCGGACAACGTGCTGGCCACTTCGCCCACTTGCTCAATGGCGCTGGTCACCGCCTGCTGGCTGTGGCTGGCGCGCTGGGCGGCTTGCGCGCTCAAGGCGTGCGCTTGCCGGGTGTCGTGGGCAATGTCGGCAATCGCCTGGGTGAGCTGGTCGATTTCGCCGGCCATGCTTTGCGCCGCCTGGCTTTGCCGGTGCGAGTCCAGCGCTACCTGGCGGGCGCTGTCGCTGACGCCGCGCGCGGCGGCGTCCACTTGCTGGGCGCCGTCATGGGTGGCGCACAGCGCGTGTTGCAGCGCGTCTTGCAGGCCATTAAACGCCTGCGCCAGCGCACTGATTTCATCGCGGCCGCGCGTGGGCAGCCGGGCGGTGAGGTCGCGCGCCTGGCTGATGCGGCGCAGCGCGCCAGCGGCTTCGCCCAAGGGGCGGCTGACCAGACGATGGGTGGTCAGCGCCATCGCCGCCACCAGGCACACCAGAAGCACACCCACCCCGCCCAGCAGCCACAGCAGAATATGGCGATTCTCGGCATTGGCTTCGTCGGCCAATTCGTCGCTGACCAGCAGCCATTGCCAGTCCGGGTAAGGCGCATAGCGCAGCAGATGCTCGCCGTCGGCCAATGACACGGCCTGGGCGCCGGCCGCGCCGGCCAGCAGCGCCGCGTAGGCGGGTTGATCATGCGCATCGCGCTGGGCGGCGGCCGGGCGGCCGCTGTGCTCGGGGTGCAGCAGCCACTGGCCGCGCTCGGGGCCGGCCAGCGCCAGCACATGCACATGGCCGCTGTCGCCCACCTTGACCTTGGCCAGCCGCGCGCGCAGGTTGACCATGTCCTGGGTGATGTCCACGCCCACAAACGTGGCGCCAATCACCTGGCCCTGGCTGTTTTCCAGCGCGGTGTAGCGCGCCATGTAATCGCGGCCAAACAAGCGCGCCTTGCCGATATACGGCAAGCCGGCCATCAGGTTTTTATAAGCCGGGCTGTCCGGGTCCAGCGCCGTGCCCAGCGCGCGCTGGCCATCCTGCTGGCGCAGCGAGGTGGTCACCCGCAGCAATTGCTCGCCGGCGCGGGCAAACACCGTGGCCACTGCGCCGGTGCGGGCGGTAAAGCGGTCCACCTCGTCCACCCGCTGGTTCAGCACGGTGTTGTCCAGCCGCAAGATGCCCACTTGCGCCTGACCCAGCGGCATGGTGCGCTGGGTATCCAGGGTGAATTGACCAATCAGCTCGGCTTCAAACATGCGCGCGTATTGGTCCACGCTGCCTTTCAGCGCCTGGTTATAGGCGTCCAGCATGCCCAGCGCGTCTTCCACCACCCTGTCTTGCACCGCGTCGCTGCGCGCGCGCAGGCGCTCGCCCAACTGCATCGACACCGCCATGGCAAAGGCCAGGCCCAGCGCCAGCAATAGCAGGCTCTGAGCCAGCGCCAGCTTGACTCCGATTTTCATGGTGTTGCTCCCCTCGTGAATGGCTCCGCTTCTGTCGGCGGATGCCGGTGATGGTGGGATGTCATGCCCTTGCCTGACGTCCAGGCGCAGGGTAGTGCGCGCCGCGCCGGGCAACAATCGCGGAAAACCCGTAGTGGAAAACCCTGATAACCCGGTAAACCCACGCTTAAAACGGCAGAAAATGCCCTATTGGCGCTGCATGCAGCATACGGCGTCGGTGCTTTCAGAGGGCTTTCAGGCGGTGGCGGCATCCACCCAGTCAGGACAATGGCTTATATTGCATAGCGGGATGGCCGTGCGCATGGGGCACTTTGTCGGCGGCTATCCGGTCGGACAAGACATCCAGGCCGCTTGCCTGCCATCAGGCGAGGCGGGCGGCGAACCTCGGCAAGGAGTTTTCATGCGAGCATGGCTCACCACACTGACCGACTGGCTGCGCCCCGAGCGCCGCGCCGCCCGCCGCCTGCCGGCCGTGCTGGCGCGTTTTCATGACCCACGCGCCGACCCCCTGCACCTGGCGCGTGAGCTGGTGGATTGTCTGCGCCCACAGCGGCGCGGCGATCAGGCTTATCTGACGCGCTATCAAACCATGCTGCACACGCTGGAAGCCGACGCGGCATTGCGCCAGGCGTTTCGCCAGCGTTTGCTGGCGTTGTTTGCCAGCCGCCAGTTGCTGACCTTTTTTACCGACAGCGGCATCCTGCCCGGCACCGGCTTCTTTTCCGAATGGGGCCGCATTCTCGGCAACCGCCTGCTGCCCGAGGTGCCCGACGAGCGCCGGCTGAAGGACTGCCTGCACGTCGTTTTCCACCGCGCCGACGACTGGCGCTGGCTGCAGGAGATCCCCCCCCGATCTGTCACAACGTTTCTGGGAGCTGGTGGCGCCGGACAAGGAATTGCGCAACATCGACTGGCGCAGCATCCAGGAGCAGATGCTCGATGCCGTGCTGCTCCTTGCCCACCGGGTCAGCGGCCTGGGCGTCGAAAGCGAGCTGATGCGCGCTTCGCCCAACTTCGACGACGACACGCCGAAAATGGCGGCATGGCTCAATCCAAAAGAAGCGGCAGCCAAGAATTTGAAGGAAGGGCAAACCATCGAGCTTAGCAATGTACGCGGTAAAGTGCGCCTGCCCTTATACATCGATGAAGGGGTAGCACCGGGTACGGTTGTGTCCTACGGCGTATGGTGGCAAAAGTATTCATCCGATGCGAATGTAAGTATCAATGCGTTGACGGCATCGCGCCCTACCGATTGTGCTTGGGGTAGTACTTTTTATGATGTAAAAGTTAACATTCGGCCTGTAGGCGACGCAGAGTAGTAGGTTTTTTCTATAACAAATACATGAATACAGTCTATAGCGATGTGTGTGAAATTATTTCACATACATCGCTATTTTATATGGCTGAATCTATACCACCGTCCTAGAGCGGGACTTTATTTCATCAGAAAATTTAATGAGTGAAAAGCGAAAGGATGATAAATATACCTTTGTCCGATACGAAAAAACAGTGAGATCGGAAGAGCGT
>ERZ650306.1266-NODE-1266-length-14527-cov-11.253248_pt1 | contig 14527 bp, 11 predicted proteins | sample MGYA00376242_ERZ650306 | MGnify/ENA primary metagenome ERZ650306 (study PRJEB26733, sample SAMN07839244) | wastewater metagenome | biome: urban; feature: wastewater treatment plant; material: waste water | place: USA: North Carolina | collected 2016-03-31 ... | reverse complement strand
CAGCACCATCACCAACTGCCACTACTTCCAGATGGCCGACAGCCTGCGCTGGCTCAGCCACACCGCCTACCGCACCAAGGAGCTGTCCATCGCCTTCGCGGACAAGGGCTTCGGCGCCGACGAACGCAAGTATTGGGAAACCGACGCCGTCTGGCAGGGCTTCCGCGAGCTCATGGAAAAGACCCTGACGGTCTGGGACTGGGGCGAAGCCATTGTCGTGCTGAACCTGATCGCCAAGCCGGCCATCAAGGAATCGGTGCTGCGCAAGCTGGGCGAATCGGCCCGCCACAACGGCGACATGCTGCTCGGCCTGATCACCGACGCCCAGCTGATCGATTCGGCACGCCACCGCCGCTGGCTCACCGCGCTGGTCAAGATGGCCCAGGAAACCCCGGGCAACCTGGAACTCATCCAGGGCTGGATCGCCAAGTGGGAGCCCCTGGCCGACAAAGCCATCGACGCCTACTGCAGCGCGCTGCCGGACGTCGCCGATGCGGCTGCCGTCGCCAAGGCCGCCACGCGGGAATTCCGCCGCAATCTGGGCTTGTAAGCGCCCGGCACACCCACAACCGTCCGGCGCCCGGCGGTGCCGGACGGATCAATCCAGGATGCGAGCTTCCATGAGCAACCCCATCATCCTCAACGAAAAAGACGGTTCGACCTTCGAGCAGCACGAAGGCGACACCCTTCTCCGCGCCGCCTTGCGGGCCGGGATCGGCCTGTCCTACGAATGCAACTCGGGGGGCTGCGGCGGCTGCAAGTTCGAGCTGCTGCAAGGAGAAGTCGAAACCCTGTGGGCCGACGCCCCCGGCCTCAGCGAACGGGATCGGCGACGCGGGCGCCATCTGGCCTGCCAGTGCAAGGCCCAAGGGCCGCTCCACATCAAGGCCGCGACAGCCGCCGAATACGTGCCGAAGATCGTGCCGCAACGCCAGAAGGCCCAACTCATCGGGACCTCGGACATCACCCACGACCTGCGCGAATTCCGCTTCCACAGCTCCGGCGGCGCCAGCTTCCTGCCGGGCCAGTTCGCCATGCTGGACCTGCCCGGGGTGGACGCATCCCGCGCCTATTCGCTCTCCAACACCGCGAACGACGACGGCGAATGGCATTTCCAGGTGCGCCGGGTTCCCCACGGCAAAGGCACCCACGTGCTTTTCGACAAGCTGGCCTGCGGCGACGAAATCGGTCTGGACGGCCCTTACGGCGTGGCCTGGCTGCGCACCGACTCGCCACGGGACATCGTCTGCGTGGCAGGAGGCTCGGGCCTGGCGCCGATGGTGTCCATCGCCCGCGGCGCCGTCGAGGCCGGCATGCTGAAGAACCGCAAGCTGTACTTCTTCTACGGCGCCCGGACGCCGCGGGATGTGTGCGGCCGCGAAATGCTGGCCCAACTGGAAGGCTTCGGCGACCGGATCGTGTATCTGCCGGTCGTCTCGCTGCCCGGCGACGACGGAGAATGGCAAGGCGAAACCGGCTATGTGCACGACCTCGTGTCGCGCGCCCTACCCGAAAACCTGACCGGCTACGAATTCTATTTCGCCGGGCCGCCGCCCATGACCCAGGCCTTGCAGGAGATGCTGATGGTGGGCCATCGCGTACCCTTCGAGCAGATTCATTTCGACCGCTTCTTTTGAAACCGCCCCGCTTGCCGGATCCATCGGCGCCTTCCGGAGCTCGTGCCCCGGACGGCGCCGCTTCCGCTTCGTCCTGCAAACGCGATGCCCGCGGCGCGCTAGGATGGCCAGTCGTGGACAACCCGGAAGATGGAAGGAATGACAATGCAGCCTGACTGCGAACGCCCCCGCGCCGGCAGCCCGAGTTCGGTGAAGGGCATCGTGCTGGACGCCGCCGATACCATCGACGTGCGCCGCCAGAAGATGGCGCGCATCATTCTCGACTCCATGTACCAGTTTCTCGGGCTGCTGGATGTGGAAGGCACGGTCCTGGAAATCAACCGGGCCGCCCTCGACGGCGCGGGCCTGTGCCTCGAGCAGGTGCTCGGCAAACCCTTCTGGCAGGCGCGCTGGTGGGCCGTCTCGGAAGAGGTGCGCAACCGCGTCCAGGCGATGATCGCCGAAGCGCGCTCCGGCCGGTTTGTGCGCTGCGACTTCGAGGTGTTCGGGGAGCTTCACGGCTACAAAACCATCGTCATCGACTTTTCGCTCACCCCCATCATGGACGACCGGGGCGGCGTCGCCTTTCTGCTGCCGGAAGGCCGCAACATCTCCGAAAAAATCGCCATCAGCGCCGAACTCACGCGAAAGAACGGCGAGCTGCAGAACGCCCTCGAAAAACTCAAGGAGATCGACGGCTTCAAGACCAAGTTCTTCGCCAACGTCAGCCATGAATTGCGCACGCCGCTGGCGCTGATCCTCGGCCCGGTGGACCAACTGCTGAAGGAAGCGCCGTCGCTCGGCGAGCGGGAGAAGTTCCGCCTGACCACCATCAAGCGCAATGCCCAATCCCTTCTGCAGCAGGTGAACGACCTGCTCGATCTGGCCCGCATCGACTCGGGGCGCATGCCGCTGGCCTACGTCTGCGCCAACGTCACGGCGATGGCCCACGACATCGCGGCGGGTTTTGCGGCGGTTGCCGAAGAGCGCGCGATCACGCTGAGCGTCCGCGGCGAAGACGAGTTGTACGCCGACGTGGACCGGGTGAAGTTCGCCAGGATTCTGGTGAATCTGGTCTCGAACGCCTTCAAGTTCACGCCCTCCGGCGGGCGGATCAGCTGCACCATCGAGCGCATTCCGGGCGCCCGCTTCCTGGTCAGCGTGCAGGACAACGGCCCCGGCGTGCCGGATGCGATGAAGCAGCAGATCTTCGACCGCTTCACGCAGGGCGAATCCGCGCGGGGCGCGGTGGGCAGCGGTCTGGGGCTCAACATCGTCAAGGAATTCGTGGAACTCCACGGCGGCACCGTGGTGGTGGTGGATGCGCCGGGCGGCGGCGCGGTGTTTCAGATCGAAATCCCGGTGCGCGCGCCCAACGGCGCCTTCGTGCGCGAAACCGGCGAGGACAGCGTGCTCCACACCGGCTATGGCGACGATCCGGCCAGGCTGCCGGAGATGCCCGTCCCCGCCCACCGGGCGGGCAAGCCACGGGTTCTGGTGGCCGAAGACAACCCCGACCTGCGTCTGTTTCTCTACGACGTGCTGATCGACGAATACAACGTCTCGCTGGAAGAAAACGGCCAATCCGCCCTCGCCGCCGCGCTGGCCGACCCGCCGGACCTGATCATCACCGACCTGATGATGCCCCGCTTCGACGGCGAGCGCTTTGTCCGGGAATTGCGCGCCGCGCCGGATTTTCCGCACGTTCCGGTGCTCGTGCTGTCGGCCCGGGTCGACGACGTGCTGCGCGAAACCCTGCTCGAAGCCCTGGTCCAGGACTACGTCACCAAGCCCTTCTCGCCCCAGGAACTGCGGGCCCGCGTGCGCAATCTGGTGGCGGTGAAGCGCACCGTGGATATCCTGCAGAAGGAGCTGAACTCCCAGGCCTCGGACATCTGCGAGCTGACCGCCAATCTGGTCGAAAGCCGCAAATCGCTCCAGAAGAGCCTGCTGGCCCTGCAGGTTTCCGACCGCCGCTGGCTGGGCCTTTACGACAACACCGCGGTGGGCATCGCGCTGGCCGACCAGAGCAGCCGGATCTTGAGCGCCAACCCGGCCCTGCAGCGCATGCTCGGCTACGGCAAGGACGAGATCGCGGGGGTCTCGCTGGTGGACATCACCGAAGAATCCCAGCGCCTCATGACCGAGAGGAACGTTCAGGGGCTGTTCGACGGTGCGCTCCCCAACTATCAGATCCAGAAGCGCTACGAAAAAAAGGCCGGCGGCTATCTCTGGGCCAACGTCAGCGCATCGCGGATTCCGGCGGTCGATCAGGACGGCCCGATGCTGGCGGTGATCGTCGAGGACATCACCGCCAAGAAGGAAGGCGAACAATCCCTCGCCGCGACCCGCGCCGAACTGGCCCGGGTTTCGCGCTTCACCATCATGGGCGAGCTGGTCGCCTCCATCGCCCACGAGGTCAACCAGCCCCTCGCCGCGGTCATCACCAACAGCGATGCCGCCCTGCGCTGGCTGGCGCTGGAAAAGCCGAATTACGAGGAAGTGGTGGCGGCGCTGCGCCGGGTCAGCCGCGACGCCAACCTGGCTGGCGGGGTGATCGCCCGGATCCGGAAATTCCTGCGGGCCGGCGAAATCAAGCAGGAATGGATTGCCGTGCCCAAGTTGCTGGATGAACTGCTGCTCATGCTGCATACGGTGCTGCAGGATGCCGGCGTGCAGGTCGTGGTACGCATCGCGCCGGACTTCCCGAAGATCTTCGCCGACAACGTCCAACTGCAGCAGGTCATCCTCAACCTGATCGTCAATGCCGTCGATGCGATGCGCGAGCGGCCGGGACCCCGCCTGCTCACCCTGGAAGTGAAGGAAGACGCGGCCGACGGCGCGATCTTTTCAGTGCAGGACTGCGGCGTGGGCATTCCACCCCAGGCCCAGGAAAAACTGTTCGACGCCTTCTTCTCGACCAAACAGGACGGGCTGGGCATGGGTCTGGCGATCAGCCGGACCATCGTCGAAAATCATGGCGGGCGCCTGTGGCTCGACACCTCGGTCGAATCGGGCGCCCGTTTCGTCTTCAACATCCCGTCGATCTGATCGCGGGGCAAAGGAGAGACGATTGAATACCGCGACAGAAACCGTTTTCGTCGTCGATGACGACCTGTCGGTACGCGAAGCACTGAGCAGCCTGATCCGCTCGGTGGGGTTTCACGTGCAGACCTTTTCCTCCGCCGTCGAGTTTCTCCAGCAACCGCGCCCCGCGGGCGTCTCCTGCCTGGTGCTGGACGTGCGCATGCCGGGGCTGTCCGGCCTCGATCTCCAGGGAGAGTTTGCCAAGTCGGGCGATCCCATCCCGATCATCTTCATCACCGGCCACGGCGACATCCCGATGGCGGTCCGCGCCATCAAGGCCGGCGCCGTCGAGTTTCTCGCCAAGCCCTTCCGCGACGACGATTTGCTGGAGGCGATCCGGCACGCGCTCGAACGGGACCGGGCCGGCCGCAGCGAAGCCGCCGAGCTGGACGAAATCCGACGCAAATACGCCACCCTCACGGGGCGCGAGCGGGAAGTCATCGCCCTGATGGTGAAAGGCATGCTCAACAAACAGGCAGCGGCGGAGCTCGGCGTGGCGGAGATAACCGTCAAGGTGCATCGCCACAACATCATGCAGAAGATGAAGGTGCGCTCGCTGCCCGACCTGGTGCGGATGATGGAGAAGGTCAACGCCAGATAGCCGGCGGATCGGTGAAAGCGTCGCCTCCCCCGGCGCCGAGACACGAAGGCCCGCTTCCGCGGGCCTGCCTGACCTCCTGCGCCGGACCGGAATCAGCGCGAACCGGAATCAGCGGTAAGCCGGCTCGTTGGCGTTATGGATGATCCAGATCAGGTTGGCCCCGCCCAGATCGCCCATCGAACCCCCGGCAAAAATCAGCCGGCCCTGGTTTTTGTAGACGAGTTCCTGACGATGCGTGTCGCCGCCAAAATAGAACGGAATGAAGGCCTTGCCGGTGATATAGGCACCCTGGTCCGACGGCTGACCGATCAGATCGGTCACCTGCTTCATGGGCATGCCGATCTGCAGCCGGGTAAACTTGCCGCCCGGAGCCGGCCGGCCCGTGATCTCGCCTTCGTAGTCGCGCAAGCCCTTGACCTTCTGCCCGTAACCGGATTCCACCTTGGAAGAATCCACCACTTCGCCGCGCGCATTCATGCCCGGCCCGATCTTGCCGGACGGCGCGGCCTGGGGCTGCGGCGCCGGCGTTTCGGCCGGTGCCGCGGCAGCGGTCTGGGTGTCCGGCGGGGCCGCTTTCGCCCCCTTCTTGCTGCCCTTGCCGCTCTTGCCCTTGGCCGGCGGCGCCACCGGTGCGGCCTGGGGCGCCGGCGTTGCCGGAGCCTGCGCGACGGGCGTCGGGGTTTGGGCCTGGGGCGCCGGCGCGCTCTCTTTCTTCTCAGGATTGCTCAGGCAACCGGACAGACCTGCCGCAGCCACCAGCACCAGCGACGCCGGGCCGAAAATCTTCCCTCTCAGCATGATTTCATCTCCATACGACAGCGCAAATTCGCCTGTGAAATGTAGCACATACGGATTACCGCCCCGCGTCTGCCGGAGCACGCCGTGCGGCAGCCCCAAAGGGCCGGAATCGCGCTCCCGCAGGGCTTCCGGCGACCGGCGCTCCGCACAATGCCCTTGCCTCGACAGCATGACAAGCGCCACCGAGGGCGCCGCCGCAACCGACCCGCTTCGCATCGCCGACCGTCCGTTCGCGCCCGCCCTCCGCGCCGACAGCCGACGGCGGACCCGCCAAGCGGACGAAAGCCGCCTCGCCGCTTGATGCACAATGGAGCCCCCGAGGTTTTTTCCACCGACATGCCCGCCCTTTCCCGCAGCATCGCCCACCTCGACATGGACGCCTTTTTCGCGTCCGTCGAGCTGCTGCGCTACCCCCAGCTGCGCGGGCAGCCGGTGGTGGTGGGCGGACGGCGGGCACCGGCGCACACCGCTGGGCAGGCATTCCCCAGCCTGCGCGACTACGTCGGCCGCGGCGTGATCACCACCGCCACCTACGAAGCCCGCGCCTTCGGCGTGCATTCCGGCATGGGCCTGATGAAGGCCGCCCAGCTGGCGCCGGACGCCTTGCTGCTGCCCGCCGATTTCGAGTCCTACCGCCACTACTCGCGCCTCTTCAAGGCCGCCGTGAGGGAGATCGCCCCGAAGGTCGAGGATCGCGGCATCGACGAAATCTATCTCGACCTCACCGCCCTCAACCCCGACGGCACGGCCGATGGCGCCCGCCGCGTGGCGCTGCGGCTCCAGCAGGCGGTGACGGACGCCACCGGGCTGTCGTGCTCGGTGGGCGTGGCGCCCAACAAGCTGCTCGCCAAGCTGTGCTCCGATCTGGACAAGCCGGCCGGCATCACCGTCGTCACCGCGGCCGACATTCCCGCCCGCATCTGGCCGCTGCCCGCCCGACGCATCAACGGCATCGGCCCCAAGGCCGCCGCGCGGCTGGAATCGCTCGGCATCGTCAGCATCGGCGAACTGGCCGCCGCCGATCCGGCCTGGCTGCAGGATCGCTTCGGCGAGCGCTACGGCGTGTGGCTGCACCGCGCCGCCAACGGCGAGGACGAACGCCCGGTGGTCACCGAAAGCGAACCGAAGAGCGTGTCCCGCGAAACCACCTTCGAGCGCGACCTGCACCCGCGCCTCGACAAGTCCGATCTGTCGCAGCACTTCACCCGCCTGTGCGAACAGCTCGCCGCCGATCTGGCCCGCAAGGGTTATGTCGGCAAGACCGTCGGCCTCAAGCTGCGCTTCGACAACTTCCACACCGTCACCCGCGACCAGACGCTGGCCGCGCCCACCGGCGACGCCGCCATCATCCGCCGCGCCGCCGGCGAATGCGCCCGCCGCGTGCCGCTGGAGCGGCGCATCCGCCTGCTCGGCGTGCGCATCAGCGCCCTCTCCCGGCGCGATGCGATCCCGGAACACACGCCGCCTCCGGCCCAGGCCGAACTCTTCGTCTGAGCCGCACGACACATCACTACAATAAAAGCTGCCATCCAGGAGTCCAGCATGTCCCACCCGAACGAAACCGTGGCCGAACACCCTGCCGAAGCCTGGCGCCGGAATCTCCGCAACGAACACGACGCCCTCCTGCGCGGCCCGCGCCCCGCCTGGTGGTGGACTGGCGTAGCGCCGTCCGACTGCCCCGGTCGCCAGGCCGACGGCACGCTCACTGCCCTGCCCCAGCCCAACCTGGCCACCTGCACCCGCGAATCGGTGCTCGCCGCCTTCGACAACGGCTGGACCCTCACCGAAGTGCTGTTCGCCGGGCTGCAGGGCGAGGAGGCCTTCTACCGGCCGCCCTACCATCACCTGCGACACCCGATGATTTTCTACTACTGTCATCCGGCCGCCCTCTACATCAACAAACTGCGCGTCGCCGGCCTCATCCCGGCGCCGCTCAACCCCTATTTCGAGCGCATCTTCGAAACCGGCGTGGATGAAATGCGCTGGGACGACATGTCCAAGAACGAGATGCTGTGGCCCAGCTTCGCCGAAGCCCACACCTACCGCCAGCAGGTGTACGCCACCGTCCGCGAGCTCATCGAAACCCACCCGGATCTCGCCGCCGGCCACCCCCCGATCGGCCAGAACCACCCCCTGTGGGCGCTGTTCATGGGCTTCGACCACGAGCGCATCCACCTCGAAACCTCCTCGGTGCTGATCCGCGAACTGCCGGTCGATCTCGTGCTGCGCCCCGCCGAATGGCCGAAACTCCATCCCAGCGCCGGCATCGAGACGGACTTTCCGCCCCAGGCGGGCCGCGACTATCCCCAGCCGGCCCTCCTCGACATCCCCGCCGCCCAGGTCAGGATCGGCAAACCCACCAACTGGCCCAGCTTCGGCTGGGACAACGAATACGGCGAACGGCGCGTCAACGTCCAAGCTTTCCGGGTCGAAAGCCAACTCGTCAGCAACGGCGCCTTCCTCGAATTCATCCAGAGCGGCGGCTACCTCGAAGCGCAGTGGTGGACCGAAGCCGGCTGGGCCTGGCGCGGCTTTCGCAACAGCAAATGGCCGTCCTTCTGGGTGCCGGAAGGCCCCGCCGGCCTGCACCGTTACCGCCTGCGCACCCAGTTCGAAACCATCCCCATCCCCTGGAACTGGCCGGTCGAGGTCAACGCCCACGAAGCCGCCGCCTTCTGCGCCTGGCGCAGCACCCGCGACGGCCAGCCCTGTCGCCTGCCCACCGAAGCCGAACACCACGCCCTGCGCAACGCCGCGTGGATGGACACCGATCCGGCTTTCCTCGAGGATGGCGCCGCCCTCGGCCGCGAGTTCGGCTGGAACAGCCAGCTCGCCCACGGCTCCCCGTGGCCCGTGGATGCCGGCCAACCGGCCGCCTGCGGCGCCTGCGACGTGTTCGGCAACGTCTGGCAATGGCACGGCGACGACTTCAACCCGCTGCCCGGCAGCAAGGTCCATCCGTATTACGACGACTTTTCCACCCCCTGCTACGACGGCCAGCACCAGATGATCCTCGGCGGCTCGTGGGTCTCCTGCGGCGACGAAGCCAGTGTGTGGGCGCGTTTCCACTTCCGTCCGCACTTCTTCCAGCACGCCGGCTTCCGGGTCGTGCAGGCGGCCCACGACGGCGGCGTGGTCAAGCTCGACGCGGCCGACGCCGGCCGGCAGGTTTATGAGGATGCCCGCATCGTCGACGAATACATGCTGCTCCACCACGGCGAACCCAAAACCCAGATGCCCTGGCCCGGCGGCCCGCAATGCGCCACCGCCTTCCCGCAGCGCTGCGCCCACTGGCTGCTCGACGGCGCCCGGCAATACGGCAGCGGCACCGCCCGCGCCCTGGACATCGGCTGCGCGGTCGGCGGTGCCAGCTTCGAACTGGCCCGCGAATTCGATGCGGTCCTCGGCGTCGACCTCAGCCGCGCCTTCATCGACGCCGCCGAAGCGCTGCAGAAAAACGGCACGCTCCCCTACTTCCGGCGCGACGAAGGCGATCTCGGCCAGATCGTCGCCGCCCGCATCGACCCTGCAATCGACCGCGGCCGCGCCGCCTTCCGTCAGGCCGACGCCTGTTCGCTGCCGGCCGAGCTGGCCGACTTCGACGCCGTGCTGCTGGCCAACCTGCTGTGCCGCCTGCCCAGCCCCAAATCCCTGCTCGGCCGCCTCGGCGGCGAGCGCGGGCTGGTCAAGGTCGGCGGTCTGGTGGCGCTGTTCTCGCCCTACTCATGGCTCGAACAATTCACCCCGCGGGAAGCCTGGCTCGGCGGCTTCGAGGCCGATGGCGAGCCGGTGAAGAGCGCCGACGCCCTCAAGGCCTTCATGCGCGCGGAAGGTTTCGTGCTGCGCCGCGAGGAGGAAGTGCCGCTGGTCATCCGCGAACACGCCCGCAAGTTCCAGTTCATCGTCACCCACGGCATGCTCTGGCAACGGGAAGCGTGATCCCTCGGCGGCAAGGGCGCTCGCCGGCCCCCTTGCCGCCCCTCCGGCCGACCTCGAACACGCTTCCGGGCGGCCGCCGCCCAACCATGCCCATGTGCCACAGCCAGAGAGTTCGCGTCATGAAACGCCCTGCATTCAGCCTGCTGGCCTTCCTTCTCGCCGCCACCCCGGCCCTCGCCGACGCCCCCTACCGGGATGCCCGACTTGCCGGCTACCTGGTCGGCAGCTGGTTCCACGACGAGGCGCGGCCCAACACTGTCTTGTCCTACGACCGGAACTTCACGCCCGACGGCCAATTCACCGGCACCATCATCGCCATCCGCAGCGCCAGCGACGGCACCACCACCCTTGCGCGCCTCCGCTACAGCGGCCACTGGAAGATCGAGGGCGACACCCTCGTCGAGACCATCGAATCGAGCCAGCCGCCGACCGAGCAGCTCCCGACGACCGACAAGGTGCACATCGAGGTGGCCGACAACACCCATTACACCGGCACCGACCTCACCGAGAGAGGCACCCGCCGGACTTTCGAACGCCTGCCGCCCGCCACACCGGCCCACATCGAGCGCGCCAAGGCGCCGTGGCCCGAGCCCGGCCCCGACCGCAAGTGGGTCGAAATGAGCCGAGAGCCGGCCGGCGTCACCAGTTACGACGCCAGCACCCTCAGCTGGACGGGCAGCATCGGCGGCGTCTGGCTGCGCACCCGGATGAGCGACAACGCAGTCGCCAATGCCCAGAAAAAGGCGCGGACCGGCAAGGGCGCGGCGACCGTGATCAAAGGCACCGAAAGCTACTTGCTGTTCGACTGCGACAAACCCTTGATCCGCACCCAGGAAACCCGCATCACCCTCGCCGACGGCCAGACCCTCACGGTCAGCAAGGCGTCCCGCGACGATCTGGCCCAATGGGAACGCCGACGCGACCGGATCGAGCGGAGCACCGGCGGCCTGCTCTGGCTGTGCAGCCGGCGCCCCGATCCGGCGCCCACCACGCCCGGCCGCTGACTCACTCTTCGAGCAGGCTCCGCAGCATCCACGCCGTCTTCTCGTGCACTTCCAGCCGCTGGGTGAGCAGGTCGGCGGTCGGCTGATCGCTGGCCTTATCGACCAGCGGAAACAGACCGCGGGCGGTGCGGGCGGTGGCTTCCTGGGCGGCCACGAGCAAACGGATCATCTCGGTGGCGGTCGGCACCTCGTCCGGCGCCTCGATGGAAGCCAGCTTGGCGAAAGCCGCAAAACTGCCCGGCGCCGGGTGGCCCAGCGCGCGGATGCGCTCGGCGATCACGTCGAGGGCGTTCCACTGCTCGGTGTATTGCCCCATGAACATCACATGCAAGGTGTTGAACATCGGCCCCTTCACGTTCCAGTGGAAGTTGTGGGTCATCAGGTAGAGGGTGAAGCTGTCGGCCAGGAGGCGTGACAGGCCGGCCGCGATCTCGGCGCGGTCGTGCGCCGAAATGCCGATATCCATCGCCGGGCCGGCGGATTTGTTGGTGCTTTTCTTCATGACGATCTCCTCTCGAAAAAAACATCGGCGGTCGGCTCCTGCTTTCTTCGCCCCCTCCACCCGCCGCGGTGTGTGGAGGGGTGCGCGCCCAAGCGGGCAATGTCCGGCGCCTCAGCCCAGCGCCGTATCGAGAAACATCATTACCGCGAAGCCCGCCATCAGCCCGAGCGTGGCCGAAGTCTGATGGCCGTTGCGGTGGGTTTCCGGAATCACCTCATGGGACACGACGAAGATCATCGCCCCCGCCGCCAGCCCCAGGCCGACCGGGTAGGCCAGCGCCAGACCGCCGGCGATACCCGCGCCGAACAAGCTGCCAAGGGGCTCCATCAAGCCCGACGCCCCCGCCAGCAGCACCGCCGGCCACGCCTTGACACCCGCCGCACGCAAGGCCATGACCACCGCCAGCCCTTCCGGAATGTCCTGGATCGCAATGGCGCCGGTCAGCGGCAGGCCGACGCCCATGTCGCCCTGGGCAAAGCTGACGCCGATGGCCATGCCTTCGGGCAGGTTATGCAGGGTGATCGCCAGCACGAACAGCCACACCCGCCCGATCCGCTCGCAACCCGGGCCGCAAGGGCCACTGCTGTCGTGCTCGTGGGGCGTGAAACGGTCCAGGCCGAGCATCAGCAGCACGCCGAGGGCCATGCCGCCCACCACCGTGAGCGCCCCGAGGGCGCCGCTGCCGGTCATCTCCTTGGCGGCAGCAAGGCCGGGCAGGATCAGCGAGAACGAACTGGCCGCCAGCATCATCCCCGCCGCAAAGCCGAGCAGACTGTCTTCGGCCCGCGCCGACAGTCGGCGCAGCACCACTCCCGCCAGGGCGCCGAGGGCCGTCGCGCCGAAACCGGCGAGTCCGCCCAGCATGGCCAGCCGCAGCGGCTCGCCGCCCCCCGACAGCCCGTCGCGAATCCCGGCCGACAGCAGCAGCGCCACCGCCACCAGCGCCAGCCCGAGACCGGCGCTCATCCACGGATGATTGCGCGCCTGGAGCCGCCAGGCGTCGCGCCAAGCCAGCGCCGCCACGTTGCGGTCGGCGGACGCGAGCGCGGTTTCGAAGGTAAGGGTCTTGTCGTTCATCGTCGGTCCCGGTGTGCGATGAGTCAGTTCGTGCCGCCGAGCATCCGCGCCACTTCGACCAGCCACAAGGCGGCGCCGACGGCGATGACGACGAGACCGACGGCAAACCGGGCGGGGTGATCGACGGCGTTTTCATGGGCCGCATGGCGCGCGGCATCCATCGAGTTGGCAAGCGTTTTCATGGTGTTGTCCTCCGACAGCGTGTTCACACCCTGAATTCTTGTCGCCCGCCACGATTGCGTCCAATTGCCAATTCTGCTGATTCCGATAGCGTGGACTCATGCAACGCTTCACTCGAAGCGCAGCCCCTGGGCGAGGGGCAGATCGCCGGAATGGTTGATGGTGTTGGTCGCCCGCCGCATGTAGGCGCGCCAGGCATCGGAACCCGCCTCGCGACCGCCGCCGGTTTCCTTCTCGCCGCCGAAGGCGCCGCCGATCTCGGCCCCCGACGGGCCGATGTTGACGTTGACGATGCCGCAGTCGCTGCCGGCCGCGGACATGAAGCGCTCCGCCTCGCGCAGATCGGTGGTGAAGATCGACGAGGCCAGCCCCTGGGGCACCGCGTTGTGGGCGGCGATGGCCTCGTCCAGGGTCCGATAGCGCATGGCGTAAAGAATCGGGCTGAAGGTTTCCCGACGCACCAGGGCGCTCTGGGCCGGCATGTCCACCAGCGCCGGACGCACGTAGCACCCGTCCGGGCAGCCCGCCACCGCCACCGTCTCGCCCCCATACACCATGCCGCCTTCGGCCTGCGCCTGGGCCAGCGCCGCCCGGTGGGCATCGAGGGCGACCGCATCGATCAGCGGCCCGACCAGCACCCCGGCCTCCAGCGGATTGCCCACCGGCAGGCGCGCGAAAGCCCTTTCCAGGCGCGGCAACAGTTGCGGCGCGACGGATTCCTGCACGAACAGCCGGCGCAGCGTCGTGCAGCGCTGGCCGGCCGTGCCGGCGGCCGAGAACACGATGGCCCGCAGCGCCAGATCGAGATCGGCGCTGGGCGTGACGATCATCCCGTTGTTGCCGCCCAACTCCAGCAGGCAGCGGCCGAAGCGGGCCGCCACCCGCGGCGCCACGCTGCGTCCCATGACGGTCGAGCCGGTGGCCGAGAGCAGCGCCACGTCCGGATGGTCGGCCAGCGCGCCGCCCACCGCCCGCTGGGCCGCCAGCGAGAAGGGCGAGGCATATTCCAGCGCCTGCTTGACCAGCACCCAGGTGTAACCCCAGGTGCACGACAGCACGACGAGGGCCAGCGCGGGCAGCCAGCGCTTCAGGCCTGGGAGATTGCTCATGGGTGGGGTCTCACGGGTGGAGTGGTGAAGGGGCGCTCACTGCGGGGCCTCGCAGCCCGGCGCCCGGGCACGCTGCAGGCGGCGCTCCAGATCAGCACGCTGCAGCTCGCGGGCCCGGGCCAGGGCCGCATCGAGGGCATCCGGCCGGCTGCAGCGCAGGGCCTCGACCAACGGCCCCCAGTCTTCGGCCGGCAGCCAGGGCACCAGGCTCGCCACCGTGTCGGCCGAATAGGCCGGGCGAGGGCTGCGCCGAGCCTGCAACCAGGCCATCCGGCGGCGGCGTTCCGGCAGGCTCAGCCCCGGCGCAGCGGCAAGACCGCGGGCCGCCTCGTCGAGCCAGTGGGGAAACAGCCCCTGGCCTTCGGCTTCGGCCAGCGCCTCACGGTCAAGGCGGGCCAGCGCGTCGAGGAAGGCCACCTTGCCGGCCGCCCAGTGGCGATCGGCAAAGTCGGCCACCTCCAGCGCGCCGGACGCGCTCGGCTGGCCCCCGGCCAGCCCCGGGCATTCCGCCAGGTTCCTGAAGCTGCACTGCAGCGCCAGCGCATCGAACAGCGCATCGCCGGGGCCGGCGGGCTTGAACGCCAGGCCGCCGTCCGCGTTAAATTGGGGGATGA
>ERZ650306.1256-NODE-1256-length-14594-cov-9.045258_pt1 | contig 14594 bp, 11 predicted proteins | sample MGYA00376242_ERZ650306 | MGnify/ENA primary metagenome ERZ650306 (study PRJEB26733, sample SAMN07839244) | wastewater metagenome | biome: urban; feature: wastewater treatment plant; material: waste water | place: USA: North Carolina | collected 2016-03-31 ... | reverse complement strand
ACCAGACAGCGCCTGTCATAGCGCTGCGCGCCATGCCCGGCGCACAAACAAAAAGACCGGCGGATCCGCCGGTCTTTTGCAACATCATTACCGCAACTTTATACGCGGAAACTATTCACCTGCTGATTCAAATCATGCGAAATTTCATACAAGTCAGCAGAAAGCTCATTCGAACGACGCGCAGTATCGCTCAACTCATCTGACACATCTTTCGTGGCCTGAATATTGCGGCCAACTTCTTCCGTGACGGCACGCTGTTCTTCAGCGGCACTAGAGATCTGCATCGCCATATCCGCAATCTGCGTGATCGCATGGGTAATTTGCTCCAGTGCAATCGTGGCACTTTGCGCTTCATCCACGCTGTCTTGCGCCAGTGACTGACTTTGATCCATCGTTGAAACTGCTTGATGAGTGTTGCGTTGCAACGTTTCAATCATCGCACGGATCTCTCCGGTCGATTTCTGCGTCCGTTGTGACAACACACGCACCTCATCTGCCACCACCGCAAAACCACGCCCCTGTTCACCAGCCCGCGCCGCTTCAATTGCCGCGTTCAATGCCAGCAAGTTAGTCTGCTCGGCAATGCCCTGAATGGTCGCCAGGATCGTATTGATCTGCTGCGCGTTCTGTTCCAGTTCCCGAATGATGTTGGATGCTTGTTCTACTTCACCAGCCAGACGGGTAATGGATTGCTGATTACGCGCAATAACTTGTTTGCCTTGTTCGCAGTTATTCGCCGATTCACGCACCGCTTGCGCAGTTTGCTCGGCATTGCTAGCCACTTCATTCGCGGTTGCTGACATTTCATGCACCGCAGTCGCGATCTGAGAAATCTCTTGTTGCTGATGCTGCAACGAAACATTGTTTTTCGCTGCCATGTCACGCGATTGGCCGGCTTGCTGATCCAGTTCACGCGAGCTACTGGCAATCTTCAGCATCATGTCGTGTAGTTTATCCAGGAAGGTATTGATATGGCGCGTCACCACACCAATTTCATCATGCTGAATAACAGCCAAACGATGGGTTAAATCACCATTGCCGCGCGACAAAGCTGCAACGGCTTCGGCCATAGTATCCAGCGGATGCAACATACTCCGAATGATGACAAATGCCGCGCCAACCACAACCAGTAACTGGATCAAGCCAAACACGATCGTATGTTGTTGCTGCTCATACATATTCTGTAAAGCCACTGATTCGTCATACAACAAACCAAAATACCAATCGTAACCAGGGATCTGCTTAAACACGACAAACGTTGTTGCATCACCAATAGTCACTTTATGCAGCACGCTATCTTGCGCCATTTGCTGCACTGCCGATAAAGCCAGTTCCGACGACAGTTCAGTCGCTGGTTTCAACGTTAACGCCGCATCTTTGGAAGCGACAATATTGCCACTACCATCAACCAGCAGACCACTGATGCCTTCTGACTGAATCTTATTGACGTTAGTGATCAGATCGCTGATTACCACATCGCCAGAAATGACTCCCTTATTGACACCAAAATCGTAAGGTTCCGCGATACTAATCAGCAGTGCATGGGTCGATGCATCTTCATATGGTGCAGTTACTGTCAGCTTGCCAGCCGCTTTAGCGTCTTTATACCAAGGGCGTTGACGAGGATCATAGCCATCCGGAGCTTTCCAATCTGGATTGGAGACGAACATATTACCGTCTGATGTACCGGCATAGACCATATCAAATTTACCAGCCGCCTTGGCTTGTACTAATGCAGGCACAGAATCAACACCGGGTTGACTAAACACTTGCTTAGCTGAACTAACTATACTGGCACTGTTGTCTAACCAATATTTGAGATAATTCACCTGCGCTGCAGCCACTGTCTGCGCATAACCATCGACCGTTTTTCTAGCTTGCTCGGCCTGTGTGCGGCTACTCGACCATAATTGCACGCCACTCATCACTACCAGCAACGCAATCAGCGCCAATAGCAATTTATTCTTAATATTCAGGGTTATATAATCTCCATTTATGACAGGATGGCACGAATTGTCCTTTATTTGATTACCAGTATGTTATTCCGAACCATGCCTTTCTTATTTAGTAAGAACTCGAACAAACATATCGACTCGTATCTTCTTAAACTTTACATAAAACACAGATTATTTTGTTATCTCATTTGATTTCATTATGACAGATAAAAAAAATCCCGCACAACGGCGGGATCCAGAATAAAAAACTAACTGCTTATTTAAGCAACGGTAATACGGGCAAATTTACGTTTACCGACCTGCCATACTGCCGTACCGGCAGTGACTAGCAACTTACCATCAGCTACAACCTCACCATCACGTTTTACCGCATTTTGCTTGATCATGCGTAATGCTTCGGAAGTGGTTTCCACCAGCGCAGCTTCTTTCAACAGATTACCCACCGCAATGCCTTCGGCAGACGCAGAGACAGTCACTTCCGGCATTTCATCCGGGATCGCATTTTTAGAAAAACGCTGGGTGAAATCGTTATGTGCCGCTTCCGCTGCTGCTTCATCGTGGTAACGGGCAATCAATTCTTTCGCCAACCAGATTTTCACATCACGCGGGTTCAGCTTGTTCGCCGCGATATCGGCTTTAAACTGAGTGATTTCTGCCAATGGACGTGTCGATAACAGCTCGTAGTAACTCCACATCAGCTCATCAGAGATCGACATGATCTTACCGAACATATCATTCGGAGCATCATGCACACCGATGTAGTTACCGGAAGACTTCGACATCTTCTTAACGCCATCCAGACCCACCAGCAGTGGCATCATCAACACACATTGTGTTGGCTGACCAGCATCTTTTTGCAGCTCACGGCCCATCAACAGGTTAAATTTCTGGTCCGTACCACCTAATTCCACGTCGGCTTTCAGTGCCACAGAGTCGTAGCCCTGCAGCAATGGGTATAAGAATTCGTGAATGGCGATTGATTGACCGCCGGCATAGCGCTTTTTGAAATCGTCACGTTCCAGCATACGGGCCACAGTTTGTTTCGCCGCCAGCTTGATCATGCCGGTTGCGCCCAGTTCTTTCAGCCAAGTTGAGTTATATTCAATGCGCGTGCGCGCCGGATCCAAAATCTTGAATGCCTGCTCCGCATAAGTCAGCGCATTTTCTTTAATCGCCTCTTCTGACAATGGCGGACGAGTGGCATTTTTACCAGAAGGGTCACCCACCAGCGCGGTGAAATCGCCAATCAGCAGGATCACTTCATGTCCCAGATCCTGAAAGGTGCGCAACTTGTTCAGAATAACCGTATGCCCAAGGTGAATATCCGGTGCAGTAGGGTCCATCCCCAGCTTAATACGCAGCGGACGACCTTCCTTTAATTTCGCGATTAACTCTTCTTCCACCAGAATTTCTTCTGCACCGCGCTTGATCTCAGCCAATGCGGTTTCCAAATTGGACATGCTATTACTCCAGTACATTCAGCAAATGGGGCACAGTTTACGAAATGGCCGCCCACATGAAAAGCAAGTAAACTACTCACAACTCAATTCATTATCGAAGAACAATCTTATGGCGCTCTATATTGGCCTGATGTCAGGCACCAGCATGGATGGTATCGATGCCGCATTAGTGGAGTTTGGCTCAGATAGTGACCAGCCCCGTTTGCTGGCCACCCATGCCAGAGCCTGGCCCAATGAGCTGGTGCAGCAACTGCATACCATCTGCACGCCCGGCGATAATGAAATTGACCGAATGGGGGTATTAGATCAGCGCGTGGCAGAAGAATTTGCCCACGCAGTGCATGCGCTATTACAAACGGCCAATATAACGCCAGAGCAAATCTGTGCGATCGGCTCACATGGGCAGACGATCCGTCATCGTCCAGAATCTGGTTTTACCTTACAGATTGGGAATGGCGCCCGGCTGGCGGCGATGACAGGCATTGATGTGATCTGCGATTTTCGCATGAAAGATGTGGCGCTCGGCGGACAAGGCGCGCCATTAGTGCCTGCGTTTCATCAGGCAGTGTTCGGAAAACAGAATGAGCCGCGCTTTATCCTCAATATTGGCGGCATCAGCAATGTGTCCGCCTTACCCGGTCATGCGGAACAGGTGTTTGGCTTTGATACCGGCCCTGGCAACACATTATTAGATAGTTGGTATCGGCATCACCATGACGCTGGCAGTTATGATACCGGCGGTGAATGGGCAAGCTCAGGGCAGATCCACCCGCTATTACTCGATGCATTACTGGCCCATGCCTATTTTGCTCTGCCCTACCCGAAAAGCACTGGTCGTGAAACATTTACCTTTGATTGGCTTTTACAGCAACTGAGTGCGTTTTCAGAAATTAGCTCTGCAGATGTACAGCGAACGTTACTGGAATTTACGGCGATAACTGCCACCGACGCCGTGCAACCACTGGCGGCATCCGCCGGTCTGTATCTGTGTGGTGGTGGCGCACATAACCCATTATTGTGCCAACGCATCGCCGCCTTACTGCCGGATTGGCAAGTAACCTCGACTGCATCACTGGGAATGCATCCGGATTGGGTGGAAGCCATTGCCTTTGCCTGGCTGGCGCACTGTTTTTGTGAGCGACGTCCGGGCAATCTGCCCGCCGTCACTGGAGCCAGCAGAAAATCAATTCTTGGCGCCTTTTATCCGGCAAATTGATCACCTGACACTATTTATGACGAAACCACCACCGCGATAGCTATATATGTGACTATTTTCATATGCACAGTTGAGGGGCAAGCTAACGTAGGCGTAGAATGGTACTACCGGAGTATGTGATGAAAATCACAAGACACGGTATATAAGTGACACTGGGAATATAATTTTATCTGAGGATACCAAGATGAAAAAAGCGCTGATCCTGGCTGGTTTGATGGTTGTAGCTCTGACTGCTTGTGGTAAAAAAGAAGAAGCTGCTGCACCTGCACCAGCAGCACAACCAGAAGCGGCAGCACCAGCTGCTGAAGCTACTTCTGCTGCTCCAGCCACTTCTGCTGCTCCAGCTACTGAAGAAGCTAAGAAGTAATCTGGTAAACCCGTTAGGCTATGGCCTGACGGGTTTATTATGCATTAGATCAAACAGAGAAGCTGGAACCACAACCACAGGTTGTTGTGGCATTCGGGTTAGTCACGGTAAAGCGTGAGCCTTCCAGACCATCGATATAATCAACAACACCGCCCACCAAATATTGCAGACTCATGCCATCGACCACCATGATGACGCTATCTTTTTCAACCACGGTATCACCATCGTTGATCTTCTCATCAAAGGTAAAGCCATACTGGAAACCAGAACAACCGCCACCGGTAATATAGACCCGCAGTTTCAGCTCCGGATTTTCCTCTTCGGTGATCAACGCTTTGACTTTCGCTGCCGCCGCATCGCTCATCTCAATGGGAAACTGCACTGCTACGTCACTCATAACTACCTCTCATGGCTTATGGCCAAAAACGACTCTGTAAACTGATCGATTTAATTAGCGAATTATGTAATACCTGACCAAACAGTTCAAGTATTACCCAAATAGCTTTGCTAACGATAATGTATCATCGGTAGATGTTTTCTGCTTTATCTGCTTTTGCGTTATAGTCGGTTGATTATTTCACAACGAAATAAAAGAGACAGGAATTCCATGGCAAACAGCACACAACGTTCCGAACAACTTTTTTCCGCTGCACAACAATCGATCCCGGGTGGGGTAAACTCCCCTGTTCGCGCTTTTAATGGCGTCGGTGGCACACCACGCTTTATCGCCAAAGCAGATGGCGCCTATTTGTATGATGTCGATGGTAATCGCTATATCGACTATGTCGGTTCATGGGGGCCGATGTTACTGGGTCATAACCACCCCGTCATCAAAGCAGCTGTATTGGCAGCCGTGGAAAATGGCTTAAGTTACGGCGCGCCAACCGAAAGTGAAGTGCTGATGGCAGAAGCCATTCGCCAGATCATGCCGAATATGGAAATGGTGCGCATGGTGAACTCCGGCACCGAAGCGACCATGAGTGCCATTCGTCTGGCGCGGGGTTATACCAAACGCGACAAGATCGTAAAATTTGAAGGTTGTTATCACGGTCATGCGGACTGTTTGCTCGTTAAAGCGGGGTCCGGTGCACTGACCTTAGGCCAACCTAACTCGCCGGGTGTGCCGGCTGATTTTGCTAAACATACGCTCACTTGTGACTATAACGATCTGGCCTCTGTTGAAGCAACTTTTGCCAATTATGGCAGTGAGATCGCTTGTATCATCGTCGAACCAGTGGCTGGCAATATGAACTGCATTCCGCCACAACCGGGTTTCTTACAAGGCTTACGCGCCATCTGCGATCAATATGGTGCCCTGCTGATCATCGATGAGGTAATGACAGGGTTTCGTGTCAGTTTACAAGGCGCACAAGGTTATTACGGTGTAATTCCAGATCTGACCACACTTGGTAAGATCATCGGTGGTGGCATGCCAGTGGGCGCGTTCGGTGGTAAGAAAGAGATCATGGCCTATATTGCACCAACCGGCCCGGTCTATCAGGCAGGTACGCTGTCGGGTAACCCGGTAGCAATGGCCGCAGGTTTGGCCATGCTGAACGCCATTCAACAACCTGGCATTTACGACACGCTAACGGAAAAAACTAAACAAGTTGCCGAAGGTTTAAAAGCCGCCGCGGCGAAATATGATATTCCGATGGCTGTTAACTATGTCGGCGCAATGTTTGGCTTCTTCTTCACAGACGAGCAGGAAATCACCCGTTTTGAACAAGTGGGTCGTTGTGATATTGATGCATTTAAACGTTTTTATCATTTGATGTTGCAGGAAGGCGTTTATCTGGCTCCGTCAGCTTATGAAGCCGGTTTCCTGTCACTGGCTCACAGCGATGCCGATATTGCGGAAACACTGGCGGCCGCTGAACGTTGTTTTGCTCAGATGAAATAAGCAATTCTCGTATCGACAAAAAGGCGCGTTAATTAACGCGCCTTTTTACTATGTCAAAATGGTGTTTTCTGAATTAAACCTTAAAGTGCGACATCAACTCTTGTTGCTGATTGGCCAGATCATTGAGTTTGCCCGCATTATCCGCAGAGGTATCGGCCATGCCGGTAATGTCACTGCTAACATCGCGAATGTTACTCACGCTGCTACTGATATCGCCACTCACCTTACTTTGCTCTTGCACCGCATGAGCAATGTGCGCATTCATATCTTGAATTACACCAATCGAGCGGGTGATTTGCTCTAACACGCCTACGGATTGCTGCACATTGTGCAGGGTTTCATCCGCCTGTTTATGACTTCCCAAAATCGCCGTCACCACGTGGTCGGTACCACTTTGCAGTTCATTAATCACGTTGTGGATCTGTCCAACAGAATCTTGTGTCCGGGAGGCCAGATTACGCACTTCATCGGCCACCACCGCAAAACCACGCCCCTGCTCACCCGCTCGCGCAGCTTCTATGGCCGCATTCAATGCCAGCAGGTTGGTTTGTTCGGCAATACCCTTGATAACATCCAGTATCTTATTAATGTTACTGCTATTTTCTGCCAGACGTTCCACTTGAGGTTTCGCCTCACTGATATATTTCATCAGTGAATCCATGGCTTGCAAACTCTCTTCCACTACAGATTTACCGTGTTGTGCGGCATGCTCTGCTTCATCTGCCGCTTCAACCGCCTGACCTGCACGATCGGCAATATTGGCCGAAGTGGCATGCATCTCTTCAAAGGCGGCAGCCACCTGATCGATTTCACGGAACTGGTATTGCAGACGATCTCGTGTTTGTCCTGCTACCGAATTCGCTTGCTGCGCAGTGTTACGAGTACCTTCCACTGCACCGACAACCTGTGTGATCGTACCCTGTAATTTATCCAGGAACAGGTTAAACGCCCGCGCCAGTGCCCCCATTTCATCCTGACTTTGGATCTGCAACCGTTGCGTCAAATCACCATCACCACTGGCGATTTCATTCAAACGTTCCACGACTGTGCGCATCGGCGCCACAATACGGTTCGCACTCCACCACATGGCAAATAAAACCAGTAAGGTAATGACCACACCGGTCGTTACCTGCCGTGTGATAGCACTGCTAATTTGTTGATCCAGAGAGGCACTAATGTCACGAGCCGCTGCAAGTACATCGGCACCTGGGAATTCGAGTAACATGCCCCAGGCTGGTAAGCCGTCATTTTCTACCGGAATGAACAGCTGCAACTTTTCGCCCTGCCAGTTCACCTGAACTTTGGCTTGCTTCAACCAGCCTTTCAGATGTTCTGCCAGTTTGGCATCTTTCTTCGCTACTGCTTCGCCAGGTATAAATGGCATGTCACTAACCGATACTGCGATACCATCGGAAGAGATCAACGCGGCACTGCCATGTCCGGCGAATAACTGACCATCCAGATCTTTTATCGCATTTTGTAAAGAATCAACTGCGATATCCATGCCGACAACACCCAACAGTTGATCGCCTTCGACAATCGGTTGTGTCACGGTAACCATCAGCAGTTCTTTCTGATTACTAACGTCTTTATAGGGGTTTAGCAAGCAAGGTGCATGAATACGAAGACTACAGGTAAACCATTCATTAGATGGAAAACTATTGGCATCGGGTGACGAATCATTGATGTCTTTTTCCGTCAGATTTTCCAGTGTCAACTCGCCTTTGTCGTTGCGGCTCCAATAAACTGAAAAACGTCCGGAATCATTACCACCGGCATCACCTTGCCCCGCATAAGTGTCATCGGCATGACCTAATGCTGACGGTAACATCACCGCATAAGCACCCAGCGCATAAGGTGTGCTTTTTATCGCCTGTAACACCTGACTATTCAATGAGCTGCGCAAAATGCCGGAACCCTGGTAGTTTTGCTGAGCATGGGCTTTTTGTGCAATCAGACTTTGCGCCAGAATTGATGTTCTAATCTGGGCTTCATGCAAATAACTGGTCACATGGGAAACTTCAGCTTCACCATGCCTCAGCACCAACTGCACAGCATCTTCTTTAATTTTCTTACCGGTCTGTTCCAGCACCAACCCTTTAGTGGACTGCAAAGCATACACAGATAAACCAATTAACAGGACGACCGCCGATAGCAGCCCAATGGCAGACAACAAAGTTATTTTCCATTGGATAGAAAAATTGCGCATAAAATTTCCCTGATTCGATATGAACCCAGACCGTATTGATATTAAGTTAGCTGTAAATAGCCGAGAAGCTTCACTGTCAAATCATGATGTTATGAACTGGATCACGCAGTTTTATTTACCAGACCTGTTTGGCTTTATATATTCCACCTAAAACCATGTATTCCTGCTCACCATTTAACCCACGCGGCAGCAAGGCATCAAAACAGACAATTTTACTCAGCGGTACTTGTAGCTCGACCACACGAGGGCCAAACCGGTATGCTTCATCGACATCACTGCTACAAGAGCTGAGATTATTCAGTATCAATACGGGGTGTTGCTGATAGTGATAACAAGGCGACTCACTACTGCCCCGATAGAGGGTCAGATATTGTTGTTCTGGATATTTATGCACCAATTGGTACTGACAAAAGCTATATAACAGATCCAGCTGACTGGCTAATTCGTTAGTTTGATAGGTTGATCTGACACAAGCCTGCATATAACGGATATAAGCGTCCGATTCCGGTGCAGAAATTAACTCATGATGATAAATCGTGCGTAAGCCGAATCGGGATTCCACCCATTGCCGCCAGGCCGCCCCAGCATCACTGTCGGAATCGAACAACCAACCTAACAATAACTTGCGGTAATTGCTTTGTGGACGCGGCACCGGATCTGCATCCGGCCGATGCGCCAGTTTTGCCTCCGGTAAACGAAACCTGACCGCCATATAATCATTAAAAATATCCACCCGCTGGTGGGCATCACGACAAAGAACCAAACGATCGAATAATTCAGAATAAAACGTCTCAATGCCATCCAGTTGCAACTGAATGGGATGTTCCTGAAAGATCAAACTCGCCAATACAGGTGCCGGAACATTACAGCGATTTATCGGTAAGGTTAACTCTGCGAGTAATTGGCGTTCTTCAGGTAGTGGCTGCATTCGGCCACTCCGGCGTTAACTCTTCGCAAGCAGGTTGCAGATAATAAAGTTGGTCGGAGAGCTCACAGATCTCATCATGCCAGTATAAATGCTGACACCAATCTTCCCGGATCCCCTGATAACCGTAATAAGCACCTGCCAACTGCCCAGCCACAGCTGCGGTCGTATCGGCATCATCACCCAGATTAGCTGCCGCCAGAATGCAGTCGGCATAACAATGGGTATGCCAAAAACACCACAGTGCCGCTTCCAGACTCTCCAACACATAACCTGTGCCTTTTAAATCACGGTAGTTTTTATCCAAAAAATCGAATTGCTGTAATGTCGCAATCGCTTCAGTTTGTGCCGGATAAGACACACGCAACAAACTCTCTTTATCACCACCTTGCAACAAATCGAGCAATTGTGCAGACATCCAACCACAGGCATCGAGACAAAGCGCAGCACCATGAGTAGTTCGGGAGCTTTGCCGCGCATAATGAATGGCCCGATCAGCATCATGCATGTAAGCAATCGGAATGGGTGCCAGTCGCATGATAGAGCCATTACCCGACGTCCAGGTGGCTTTCATACCGGAGAAAGGATTACCATTTTTCTGAAAGCGACGTAATGCACTGGAGACCGTTGTACCAATATCAAAACAGTTACCAATGCTGCTGAGATAACCGTTGTCATACCAGTCGCAATAACGTTGCATCTGATCTGTCGCATTAAAACCTTCGCACTCTAACAAGCTGTGAGCAAGACAAAGTGCCATCGACGTGTCGTCAGTCCAGTAGCCTTTTTGCAGACAAAAATGGCCACCACCGACCATATCCGTCAGCGGCTGAAACGAACCTCGGGGGCGAAACTCCAGTGTGGTACCAACCGCGTCACCCACTGCTAAACCAACCAGACAACCACGGGCACGATCTAACCCTTTATCCATGTCATCCTCCGGTAGAATTTACCTATCAGGAGGACTATGCAAGGTTTACACCGTTGTTTCCGGATGGAAATAGTTCGAGAGATAACTAACCAATTGCGGCAACTCCAATGGCCGTGAATAGTAATAGCCTTGGATCTCTTCAGCACCAATGCCAGCCACAATATCTAATTCCACCGCGGTTTCCACCCCTTCAGCGACCACGGTTAAACCCAGATCATGCGCTAATTCCGTAATGTGTTGAACCAGATGGAACTGGCGTTGATCGAGGTCTATCTGTTGAATAAAAGATTTATCGATTTTCAATTTATCGACCGATAAATCCTTCAAATATGCCAGCGAGGAAAAGCCGGTACCAAAATCATCCAGCGCAATGCGGATATTATCTTCTTGTAACGCCTGCAGAATTTGCTGACTGGTGGCAAAATCGTGTAATGCGATCGTCTCAGTCAATTCAAGAATCAATTGTTCATGCAAAATCGGGCTACCCTGCAAGAATTGGTTCAGCTTGGTTGGTAAATTAAGTGTGAACATGGATTCAGAGAGATTCACGGCAACGGATATCCGTTCAATCAGCCAAAATGGTAATGAGCTTAGATCGTTGAAAACACGTCGGAATATCCAATCCCCTAACGCATCCCCCAAACCATGTTCCTCGGCAATCTCAATAATCTCCGGTGGTGCAACGAAGCCAAATAGTGGATGCCGCCAACGCAGCAGAGCTTCCATACCTAGTTTGTCTGACGGCTGAACAGAATGCACAGGTTGATAGCACATAAACAATTTGGCGGAGTCTGGAACTTGTAATTCAGCTCTCAGGTGCGTAGCTAACTCACGTCGGCGCTGAAAATCACTCAACATGCGAGTGTTAAAAACCTGATAATGATTAGGTCTATTTTTCTTCGCGGCAGATAAGGCCTGTTCCGCAAATTGATATAACTCCACCGCTGAGGAGCATTGTTCGGGATAAGTGCTGACGCCACAACAGAGATAAACCCGGTGGGCCGGATCATATTCCCGCAGGAAAACATCTAATTCACTTAGCACCGCTGGTAACAGCGTAGTGACTTCATGATGCGGAATTAATATGGCAAATTCACTACCGCCGGTGCGGCCAATTAATGCGGTTTTACCAAACCACAGGCGTAAAATACGGCCGATGCCTTGTAATAACAAATCACCGTTGCGGTAACCGAAAAGATCATTAACCTCGTTAAAACGTACAACATCCAATACACACAGACTGAGTAATTGCTGCGTTACGCTGGCTTGATAACAACGCTCTTTGAGTAACGTTAAAAAATGCGAACGATTGGTTAATGTGGTCAACGGATCATGTAATGATAAAAACCAATGCTGGCGTGATTCGCGGAACAACAGATAACTCATCAACAAACTAAGCAAAGAGACTACCGCCAGCACCCAGGAAATATGCTTAACTGTCGCCTCGATAGAATCCATGCCACGAGTAGCACCAGGCCCAGTAAAATTCTGAATCATGAGCTGGCGAATGTCTGGCTGTAAGGTCAGTAATTGTTCTTCCCATGCTGATAGTTCAGGGGAATCGAAGGAGGGTAAATTTTCAATCAGCGACTCATGTTGCTGAAGTAAAACAAACACTTTTTTGATCAGCGCTTCGGCACCGAATTGACTTCGAACGGCAGCACTTTCGGAACCATGCAGAAACACATCCATCCGGTTCCAAGCCAAATCATAAGCTAGTGAGAGATTCTCTGCGGAACTTTTACCCGCGCGATACAGCTGTAATTCTGTGCATAATTTCTGATATTCCAGCTCAAGTTGTGCCAACGACCATGCGCTCAGTGTCGTATGCGCAGTGATTCGCTGTGATACCTCCTGAAAAGAGTAAAGGGAGCTGAACATGCCAATCACCATGCTAATAATCAGCAACCCCAGTACAATAAATTTAGAATATCCCCTCATCAATTACTCACACTGATAGTGCGTAATTGCCATATCATCGCACTGTGATAGGTAGGTTTATCCAGTTCAGTATGCTGGCTTAAAGGATAAATCACCCACACTGGCCCTTTGTTACGACGAGTAAGTAATTTGCCATCCTGAGTCAGCGCCAGCAGCACATCATATTTATAAGCATCAGTCACGGTGATGGTCGTGACATAATCATTCAGCGCTTTAGCATTCAGTTTGCTGACTTGTTGTAAGCCTTGTTTATCCAGCAGGTCGCGCAATAACACCCCGGTGTAAGTGTGTGAGCCTTCCGTCCATGGTGTCGTAGTAATCACCGTCTTTTGGGGTAGGGCCAGTAATTGAGCCAACGTAAAATCGACCGTTGCCTGTTTACCTTCCACGGTCAAAATAATTGAGACATTTGCTTTTTTGCCGGACACATCCGCTGCTTTTTCCTGAGCCCAGGTAAAAGGCGCCACCAACATGCTGAGTAAACAAAATACAATGACACCACTTTGACTCTTCATCTCTTTTAACTCCAACCATAAGTAAATAACATTGCGAATAAAACGCGTTGGATGATGAAAAAGATCACTCTGAATACAGATTAGCAGACGCTGCTATACCCGTAGGTCTAATTGTTGTACAGTACCAGCCGAACCATCTTCTTTCAGATACACACTGCTGGAACGCAATACACCCAAGCTCTCACCATCGCTGCTACTACCGAGATTTTGAAACTGTGTCTCGACCGAATGCAGATAAATAGCGCCGACGCCAACATCGGCTAATGCCACTAAGCCTTTCCCCGGACGCCAGACAGAGAGCTGACCATAAATGCTGTCACCTTCATCAATAAAGCTGTTACCGTCTTCATCATATTGCGCCAGTTCAGCAAAACCGTTACCACTCTGCGCACCGAACAACTCAGTGCCATTATCAACTTGCTGATTGCTGTTCTTATCCAGCGCCAGAAAATAAGAACCGCTGCCTAATGTCGGTAAAGAATCTTTCGTGCCATCACTGTCGATATCAAAGTTAAACCGCGCTTCTTTCAAATCAGCAAACTGACTGTCGAGATTGATCACCAGAGGGTCTTTTAACGCAGACTCTTTGGTTAAACGCTCTGACAACTGCATATCCTGATATGACATAGCAAAGCCCAGTTTCAGCTTGATAGTGCGACCATCTGCGGTTTGCACTTCGCCGTTTGCAGAGAAACGTAAACGTTCACTCTCAGCGCTATATTCGATGATACGCACCTGATGATCTGCTTCCGAGGCCGTTGCTTGTGCCGCCGACGCAGCAGGTGCCCCCGAAGGCATAGTGCTTTCATCAGTACTGGTTTGTCGCATCGGTGGCATCAGCTTAATCTTGATACCCAGCAAAGACTCAATGACCGTCTTCATCAAGCGCGTATGCGCATCTAACGACAAATCATCATCCGATAACTCTTCCGAAGTCTTCTGACTTGAATTAGCACCCGCCGCTTCGATAGCGGCCGCTGTAGCATCAACATTTTTTGGGCCGGAGGTGTTAACAGAGGGAAGCGTGATGGTAGGTTTTATCTGTTGTTGCTGACGGTTTTGTTCTGCGGCTTTTTGTAGATCGCGACGGCTAAGACTCACCGCCATGGCATCACGGCTTTGTAAACGAACCTCAACTTTCACATCTTGCTGATCAGGCTTCGCCAGCGTGG
>ERZ650306.1254-NODE-1254-length-14601-cov-8.768390_pt1 | contig 14601 bp, 20 predicted proteins | sample MGYA00376242_ERZ650306 | MGnify/ENA primary metagenome ERZ650306 (study PRJEB26733, sample SAMN07839244) | wastewater metagenome | biome: urban; feature: wastewater treatment plant; material: waste water | place: USA: North Carolina | collected 2016-03-31 ... | reverse complement strand
GCTCTTCCGATCTGCTTTTGGAGAAGGAGCAAATGCTTACAAAGATCACTCTTTAGCATTTGGTAAAGACGCTAAAGCAAATACAGAAAATGGTATTGTGTTGGGCTCATACAATGAACTCACAACTGCTACAAAAGCTTTATTTCAATTAGGAAATGGTACTTCATCATCATCTAAATCCAATGCTATAACTGTACTTACAGATGGAAATACAGGTATCGGGACATCTTCACCATCACAACAATTACATGTAAAAGGCAATACAAGATTAGAAGGAAAGATTTATGATAATAACAATGCTGCTGGTGCAAACGGGCAGGTATTGTCAACTAATTCGAGTGGTCAGGTGGTATGGCAAAATAATATTGCTATTACTCCTATGGTAATTGGTGTAATGAATCTTACTGCACCAAGTAATGCTGTTAATAGTGCGAATTATAACACAGGGGCATATATCGATCTACCTGCTGGGAAATGGATGGTTAATGCAACTTTGGTGCTTAGATTAACAGGACCGAATCTTGCGAATGATGCAGCACTTTGGATAAGAGCTGGCTTTTCTACAAGTTCTTCTAGTTATATTTCTGCGGGAAATACTCTTTCAGGTTCTCTTGTGGGTCCGAGCCAATTTGGCCTTATGAACGGTATTGTTGTTATTAATAATGCATCTGGAAGTACCCAAAGATATTATCTGTGGAAAAGGCCGTCAGATTCTTTTGGCACAGCAACTGGAGCAGAGCTTTTATCTTATTTTGGCGGGGCTTGGGGAGAAAACCAAATTATTGCAACTCCTGTGAATTAATATTTAAAAATGAATAACATTCTATTAATGAATAAAAACAAATCGATCAATTACTAAAAAAATAGACGATTCTAGAAACACAAATTTTACTAACGGCTCAGATTATTGAGCCGTTAGTTTTTAAAATTAATTGAAGAAATGCTAAATTTCAAACACATCCATATAGGACAAATGATTAAAGAAAGGATTGCAGAAAGCGAGATGGAAACACTCCGCATCTGTAATTTTTTTAATTGTACGGAAGATGAGGTTATAGAAATGTATCAGCAGGAAAATCTGCCCACAGATATTCTTCTGAAGTGGAGCAAACTTTTGGAGTATGATTTTTTCAGAATTTATTCCCAGCATTTGATTCTCTATGCTCCTATAAAATCGGAAAATCCTAATCGGGAAAAATCGCTTCTTCCCCAGTTTCGAAAGAACATTTACACTAGGGAAATAATAGATTTCATTCTTGAAAGAATCCAGACAAATGAAATGAGTAAAAATGAGGTAATCGAGAGATACGGGATTCCCAAAACCACTTTGTACAAATGGATCAGCAAATACTCTTTAATAAAAGCAAAATAAATGAAGATGTATTGGAAGAATTAATAGGGCTTCCAGCAGACATAATACTAGAACGACTAGGGGAACCTCAATCAAAATCATCAGAAGAATGGATATATCATCAGAATAAAAATGGCTTTTGGGAAATGTTTCGGCCAAAGATTTATTTGTTTTTTCACAGAGGTACTCTAAGAGACTATTATTTAGGAATTTAATTCTAATAATTATTATGAAGACATCAGCTTATAGTTATTTAATAGGAAAAGATAAGAAAAGTATAATTGAAGATTTGGGATTAGAGTTTAATTATTATCATTCAGAAATCTGATCTTATTATCTTAGAAAAAATTGGTTAGGTAGAAAACTTTACCTGTTTGTTATTTTTGAAAATGATACAGTTCAAAAAATTAAAATATGCTAAAACAGAATATCAACTATCAGCAAATTTTCAGGGATATTCTAGACACGAAATATCCTGAGAAAAAGAAAGTTTGTATCCCTTTGTTGCAAAAGGAAAACCTTTCTGCAATGGACATCGTAAAAATCAATACAGAAATATTTGGAATCAGTAGAGAAAACGAAACCTCCAATCAAAAACATCGTTCCTATCACAAATCTGATATTCTCAGAATATTGGATTATCAGAAAAAACACAATTGTAACAATAGCCAGCTTGCAAATCATTTCAAGCTTAGCAGAAATACCGTCACCAAATGGAAAAAAATGTTTTTGGTTTAATATGAGGAGGCTTATTTGCCTCCTTTTTTAATGAAAAAACTAATGATAAACCGCACTCAGACATTATTACACAATCTTACAGAACAGCTCTATTTTATAGATTTGGAGACGGATAATTTGGTTCATAAAAGCGAAAAAGCTCTAGAGATATGTATAGAATCTATAAATAAACTTAAAAAACTGATTTCTAAATATAATTTCAAATCACAACAGGAAGAGATTTTATTTTTCAAAGAAATAAAACCTCAATTCAATTCCAAAAGAATTTACTACAATTCCATTTATAAAATAGAAACCAAAAAACCATACGGAGGAGTAAGAATAGTTAAAAAATACTATAATAACGAACTCGTAAAGCTTAAACGTTTTTTTGATAATAATCTCGATTTCTACAAATACTACAGAACAGGCAGCACTTATCTTGACTACAAATATTTTCTCCGCGGAACATTTGATATTAAACAGAGTTTAGATAGCTTCTATTTCGAAGCAGATTTGGACTTTTGTACTTCCCACGACTTCAAAGTGGCAAAAATTCTGGCAAACGACCTCATTCAGGTGTATTTGGAAGATCAGTTATTTAACCTGGACAGAAAAGAGAACAGAAGTCAGTCAGAAGTTCTGCCAAAATCAGCAGTATATTGGACAGGAACAAAAGTTTCTCTCATAGAATTGCTATATGCTTTAAATGCTGCAGGAGTTCTTAACCACGGACAATTGGAGCTGAATGCAACAGTAGATTTTTTTGAAAAAATGTTTAATGTAGATCTTGGACAATACCATCGCAGCTTCCTCGAATTGAGGGAAAGAAAAAATGCAAGAACAAAATTCCTGGATTTTCTGAAAGAAGTGCTTACAAGAAAAATGGACGATGCTGATGAATTACTGTAAATAATAGATTTTATATTTTTTTCAATAAAAATCTTTCAGAACTTCGGTAAACCTTCTGAAAAAGTTTCATCCAGAAAATACAATTTTGAAGTCATAATCTTAAAACTAAAATTATGGCAGTCAGCATCATCACCAAAGAAGATCTTCAGGAATTCAAAACCGAATTGCTGGAAGAAATTAAAAGTTTGTTCCATATCAAAACTACTGAACAAAAGTTGTGGCTTCGCTCTTCAGAAGTCAAAGCACTTCTGAAAATTTCCTCAGGAACTCTGCAAAACCTCCGTATAAATGGAACATTACGATACTCCAAAGTTGGCGGAACAATCTACTACAACTATCAGGACATTGAAAAACTTTTCAAAGAAAAATAATGTCGTTGCGAGAAGGAGGAACGACTACGAAGCAATCTGTCACTCTGAGCCTGTCGAAGAGTCTATCAACCATTAACCGACAACCATCAACCACTATGAACTACATCCGCCACCTCACAGGCTTCTACGACAAAATCCAGCAGGACGAACGCCTGAATCCAACACATATCAGCTTGTATTTAGCTCTATTTCAATTCTGGAATATCAACCATTTTCAGAATCCAATAAGCATTTCCAGAAACGAAATGATGAGGTTAAGCAAAATCTCAGCCTTAGGTACCTATCACAAATGCATCAAAGAACTGCAAAACTTTGGCTATATCGAATACATTCCATCCTTTAATCCATATAAAGGAAGTCTGGTAAACCTTTACAATTTTGAAAATTCAGAAGTTCAGAATCTGAACAAAAGGAATACTAAAAAACGTACAACCATTAAACAAGAAATGAACAACTCTCGTATCAAAATCGAAACAGGTAATAGACAAGCATTGATACCTTCTATAAACAATACAAACATATCAAACAATAAAACTATTGTAAACCCACCCGAAACTGTTATTGCGAGAAATGAAGCAAAGCGAAATGACGAAGCTCTATCAACAAACAACCATCAACCGACAACCAAACAGCCGAAGCAAAAAAAGGCTCCCTCTCCTTTGGAGAGGGTTGGGGAGAGGATTCCACCTCACATCTCCGAAATCAAAATGTATTTCGCAGAAAAAGACGCACCATCCGAAGAAGCCGAAAAATTCTTCAACCATTACGAAAGCAACGGCTGGTTAGTCGGCGGAAAATCCAAAATGAAAAACTGGCAGGCAGCCGCTAGAAATTGGTTGTTGAATTCCAAAAAATTTAATGTCATTGCAAGCGAAGCGAAGCAATCTGCCATTCAGAACTCAACGAAAAATCTTACCACAACTAAATCCACCAATCTCAATGCAACTACCGGAAAAAGTTATCGAGAGCCGTTATGATTACAACAAAATCATTCCTTGGTTCCGAAGAAAAGCATCAAAATTCATCGGCAAAGAATATATTATTTCAGAATCCGAAAAAGCAATTATTTTCGCTCTTTTAGCTTGGATGCTAAAAGATGATCTGGTAGCAAAAGAAATGAACTTTGACCTCAACAAAGGAATTTTGTTATCAGGACCAATCGGTTGTGGGAAAACAACATTATTCAAAATTTTGAGATCTTGCAATTTTCCGGCATCAAAATATGGTATTGTTTCAACCCGTCATATTGTGTCAGAGTTTATGCAGTCTGGTTATGAGATTTTAGAAAAATATTCCAACGGAAACTTTAGTCACGACATCAGAACTCCAAAAGCCTATTGTTTTGATGATCTTGGCACTGAAACCACTTCCAAATACTTTAGTAACGACTGCAATGTTATGGCAGAAATCCTTTTGACACGCTATGATCTTTTTGTAGAAAAAGGAATCATCACCCACCTCACGACCAATCTCTCCGCCACAGAAATCGAATCCCAATACGGCAATCGCCTTCGTTCTAGAATGAGAGAAATGTTTAATTTGTTTGGATATGAAGAAAGTTCGGGGGATAAACGAAAATGAGCGGAGCTTCTTCGGAGTTACAACGGAATTTATACGACTATATTTCATTTGCGATGTACTACGAAATGTGTAGTGTATAGCAAATGAAACATCGTCTTTTTTGTCCTAAAAATTGATAAAATTTGGGACATAATAAACTTAAATTCGGTCAATAAACCGATGAGGTTTATTATTGAAATTTAAGTTTATCAAGAAAATATTATTTTCATTAAATAATAAAATAATGTCCCAAATTTTTACTAAATTTGGGACAAATAATAAGTGTTTTTAACAATGCAATCTATTCATAGCCAGCTAGAAGATAAGATATTAAGTTTAAAAAAAGGAGCGATAGTTTTTGTTTCAGATTTTGCGGAATTTGGTACTGCCGAAAACGTGAAAAAGGTATTGCTACGTTTAGAAAAAAAACAACTTCTAGTAAGATTAGCACACGGCATATACCTCTATCCCAAAATTGATAAAGAATTAGGGATATTGTATCCATCTACAGAAAGTATAGCCGAAGCAATTGCGAAAAGAGATAAAATACGGATTATTCCTACAAGCATTTATGCTTTACAGCAATTGGGAATATCTACTCAAATCCCTATGAATGTAATATATCTTACAGACGGAGCTCCTCGTAAAATCAAAGTGGGGAAAAGAACAATTACGTTTAAGAAAACAGCTCCTAAGAATTTGGCAATAAAAAATAAAGTTCTGTCCAATATTGTACAGGGTTTGAAGGAATTAGGAAAAGAGAATATTACAGACGAAATCAGACAAAAAATAAACCAGGCGTTGCAGAAAGTTCCGGTAAAAGCTTTAAAAGAAGAAATTTTAAATGCTCCGGTTTGGGTACGAAATGAAGTTTTATCTTTTAAATAATTAAAGCAAATGAATGAGTGGCTAAAACTATCGAAAAAGAGAAGGGTAGAAATTTTAGAGCAGGTTAACAATCGTTTAGGCTTGCCAATTCAGGCTGTGGAAAAAGATTGGTGGGTAACAATGGTACTCAAAGCGGTTTTCTCATCAAGATTTGCAGAACATTTCGTATTCAAAGGCGGAACATCTTTGAGTAAAGCATATCATTTAATTGACAGGTTTTCTGAAGATATTGATTTAGCGATTGATCGGAAATTTTTAGGATTCGATGGAGAATTATCAAAGACACAAATCAAAAAATTAAGAAAGGCATCTGGGATATTTATCGTAACAGATTTTTTTAATGAATTAAAAACTCAATTAAAAAAACTTGGAATTCCGGATGAAGAATATGAATTGGTAACCAATAATGAAATTGATGATACCAGTGATCCGCACACCATAGAATTGCAATACCAATCTATTGTAGAGCAAGGAGATTATTTGCCACAGAGAGTTTTGATAGAAATTGGCTCTCGTTCCTTAATGGAACCGGCTGAATCCAGACCAATTGAATCTATTATAGGGGGTGTGTTTCCGGAACAGAAATTTGCAATAAAACCATTTGATGTTTCTGTAGTCATACCTACAAGAACATTTTTGGAAAAAATATTTCTTTTGCACGAAGAGTTTTTGAAACCCAAAGATAAGATTCGTCATTTGAGAATGACCAGACATTTATATGATTTGGAAAGACTAATGAACCATTCTTATGGCAAAGAAGCTTTAGAAAATAAAGAGTTATTTGAAACCATTGTAGAGCATCGAAAGAAATATACGCCATTACGAGGAATTTCCTATAATTTACATACTCCCAAAACATTAAATATTATTCCGCCAGATGAAGTTATTTCACTTTGGGAACAAGACTACAAAACAATGCAGGAAAATATGTTTTACGGAGAATCTTTGGATTTTGAAGAGTTGATGAAGCGGATTAAAAAATTGAATGAAAAACTAAAAACTAAATAAAAAAGCACTTAAATTATTTAAAATGGCAATACGCTTACAATCTTTAAGGATAAAGGGATTTAGAGGATTTAGAAATATAGAAATTGATTTTGAAAATACTACTGTATTAGTAGGGACAAACAATTCTGGAAAGACTACAATCTTAAAAGCTTTACAGATAGCCTTAACAAATACTCATTTCATTTCTAATCGTAATTCTAGAAGTACGGATAGAGTATGACTGTTTGCTGCTTTCTTGAATGGAAACATCAATAAAATCCTGAGAATCCTGATATTCTGTTTTCTCTATCAACTGATAAAATTCTGGAATTTTTTCTTCATAAAAGCTCCATTCATTGTATTTAGGCACTTTTAGAATGTTCATAAAACTGGGGTTGCAATAGAAGATGTTCCATTGTTTTTCTTGGTTATTTTTGTTGAGAATAATCAAGCCAATTTCTAGTTTATTCAGAATCGTATCGTACAGATTTTTGTAAGAATAAAGCTGGTATTGTTCTTCTTTGCTCTGGTAATATAATTTTATAGCAGTATTTTTGAGATCATCCAATGGCTCTTCTTTAGGGAAAAGAGAAAAGTCTTTTTGTAAGACAGAAGTAATGATTTTCTCGGTTTCTTTTATTTTCGTTGTAATTAAAAAATAACCATAAGACATTAGAATCAAGCACAATAAAGAAAACAATAAAGTGGTGAAAAATTTATTTTCTCCCAAAAAATGATAAGCAATGATTCCAGAAATAATGCCCAGAACACTAAATTGTATTAGTCACGATATAATCTGACAGTTAAGGGCAGTTTTTGTTTTATCGTTTTTCTTTTTTGACACAATTATTATTTATATCTTCGCTGTTTAATAATCAAAATATGAGTAAATTCTTAAAAGTATTTTTCCTTTTTCTCTCTTTAGGATTTTTTGCACAAGACGGAATTAAGTTCGAGAATGATACTTTTCAAAATATTTTAAACAAAGCAAAAAAAGATAACAAATTGGTTTTTCTAGATGCATTTGCTTCGTGGTGTGGTCCTTGTAAACTCTTAGAAAGAAATGTTTTTCCTCAGAAAGAAGTAGGAGAGTTTTATAATAAAAACTTTATTAATTCTAGGTTTGATATGGAAAAAGGAGAAGGTAGAGATATCGCCAGAAAATATGGAATTAATTCTTATCCTTCTTTATTATTTATCAATGGAAATGGCGAAGTGGTTTTCAAAGGAATGGGGTATATGGATGTATCAGATTTTCTAGGAATGGGAAAAGATGTATTAAATCCAGATAATAAAATTGAAAAGAGAATTGAAAAATTCCACGCTGGCGAAAAAGACCTTGAGTTTCTATTAAAACTGATGAAAGATGTTGCTAAAAATGATTTTGCATTTGGGCAAAAAGTTTCAGAAAGATATTTTCAGGTAAAAGAAAACTCAGAATTTACCAAAGACGATGCTGGTATTCTTCTTTATTTTACAAAAAGTTCTGATGATGAAAATTTTAAGACCTTCGTAAAGAGAAAGGCAGATTTACTGAAATTTATCCCAGAAAATACACTGAATGATTTTGAGAAACAATTGAGACTTACTACCATTATTCAAAAGTCTGTAGATTATACCAATGCGAAGATTAATGACGATTATTTGGTAACCGAAGCTACTAAAGTTATTGGTGATAAAGATGCCAAAATTCTTTCTAGCAGATTGAGAAAAGATTTTTATTTCAATAATAAGAATTTCCCTGAATACGAGAAAGCCAGTATAGATTATTACCAAAATCCAGCAGATTTTAGTGCAGAAGAACTCAACCAAATTTCTTGGGATTTCTATTTGTATGTGAGCAATCCTGATTCTCTAAAAAAAGCGGTAGAATGGTCTTTAGAATCAACTAAAAAGTACGAAGATAATATTAATACAGATACTTTAGCAAGGCTTTATTATAAATTAAATGATAAAAAAAATGCTAAAATATGGGCAGAAAAATCTATAGATTGGGCTAAAAAGAATAATGCGGAATATACTTCTACAGAAGATTTATTGAAAAATTTAAAATAATTGAATGAGAAAATTTTGTGGAATCATATTGCTTAGTGTTTTTTTAGGATTTTCTAATAAGTTAGTAGCGCAAACCTATGCTAAAGTAAATCTGCTGGGCTTACCTGTAGGGATGTTTAATGGAGGTTTAGAAGCTAAAATTTCTGATAAAATGACATTACAACCAGAGTTTTTTATTTCGCCTTGGCGGTCTTTTTTGGGCAATAAATTACAGATTTATAATTTAAATTTAGAAGGAAGGTACTATTTTAAAGAAAGTTTTAGACACTTTTATGTAGGAGCAAATGCGGGTATTGCAATATTTGATTTACAAAAATGGAATTATCTAAATTCTAATAAATATCAGAGAGGGTATTCTTGGCTTTTTGGCATTACCGTAGGTTATCAGTATCCAATTTCAGAAAAATTAAACTTAGATATGTACTTAGGTGGTGCTACTTCACAAGGTTTTTATCACGGTTATGATATTATAGATGGACAAAGATATGAGCCTAAAAACCCTTGGAACAGAAGTGGCGAACTAATTCCTTATAAAATAGGAGTTGCATTATCTTATAAAATAAACTAAAATGGAAATAAAAAGTTTTAAATTTTTGTTGGTGCTTATTATCACATTTGTGATTTTATTTTTAATGAATTATATCGGGAATTCTAGACCAGATAAGTTACAAACTGCAATCATGAACGGAGCAGCTGGTATGGTAGGAATGACTATTGGGATGTTTTTCTACAACCGAGGTAAAAATGATAAAAATCCGCCACAACATTTTGATTAAAAAAACAAAAAGCAACCATTTTTCCGGTTGCTTTTTTATATTTTCTAAAATTTAGTCATAATGAAATCTACATTTAGCAATCAAGATTTGATTTTCTTCATATTGGTAGATTAAGCGATGTTCATCATCTATTCTGCGAGACCAAAATCCTGAATATTTATGTTTCAGAGGTTCTGGTTTACCAATTCCATCAAACGGATTTCTAGAAATATCTTTAAGTAAATCATTAATTCTTTTCAGCTTTTTTTTATCTGTTTTCTGCCAATACAGATAATCTTCCCAAGATTCATCTACGAAAATATATTTCATATTATTCCTCTAGTAATTGTTTTTCAAAAGAATTGTTGTTTTTCAGTTTTTCAATTGCAGAATCTAGGCGAATTTCATTTTTACGTGAAGATAATTCGTGATTGGTTGCCATAAGAGAATTATATTCTTCTAGAGACATTACCACAATTCCAGAATCTTTACCACGATTAATAATGAGCGTTTCAAAATTTTTTGCCACTTTGTCTAAATAGGTTTTTATATCTTTTCTGAAATCAGAAACACTTGCAATAATCATAATTTTGTATTTAATGTTGTACAAATATACGTACAATATTTAGTTGAAACAAATTTTAAAACCATCACACCATCAATCCTGATATATTCTATACTTCGTTCTAATTTTCTCAAAGTTTTGTAGATCTTGTTTCCAAGAATTTCTAATTTCTTCCTCGGATTTTCCAGAGATTATTTGTTTTCTCAATTCATCTGTTCCTGCCAAAGTATCGAACCATAAGTTTTTCAGAAAGAATTCCTGAGATTTTTTGTCGAAATTTTTATAAGCATTAATCACGAAACTAAGATCTAGTTTTTCCTTTATTTCAGGATAGTTTCTTAAATCTTCACCATTACAAATCTTGCCATTTAAAAAAGGATCTTTCGCCCCAAAATTAGGTTTTGGAGTGAATTTGAATGGATGATTTTTTAACCAAGGACTACCAAAAACCTGAAACGGAAAATCTGTTCCACGCCCTATAGAAACTTGTGTTCCTTCAAAAAAGCAAAGGCTAGGATAGAGGTTAATAGATTGGTCATTTGGTAGATTAGGCGATGGTTTTTCGGAGATAGGATATCTTTGTTTTTTATGATAATTCAGCATTGGGATGATAGTATATTTGGCTTGCACACCATTTTTAAGCCACTTTTCACCGTTTACCATTTTTCCGTATTCACCAATGGTTAATCCATACACTACAGGAACTTTGTGTAATCCTACAAAACTTGTCCATTTTTCTTTCAAAACAGGTCCGTCAGTATATCCGTCGTGCGGATTTGGACGGTCTAGAACGATAACTTCGATATTATTTTCTGCAGCAGCTTCCATTACATAAGAGAGAGTAGAAATGTAGGTGTAAAACCTTACGCCAACATCTTGAATATCAAATAAAATTAAATCTACCCCTTGTAATTGCTCAGCTTTTGGCTTTTTATTGTCTCCGTATAAGGAAACAATGGGCAATCCAGTTTTGGTATCAATGCCGTTTTTTACGTGTTCGCCAGCATCGGCATTTCCTCGGAAACCGTGTTCTGGTGCGAAAATTTCTTTAATTTTAATGTTATTTTTAACCAAAAAATCTACCAAATGCGTTTTATCTGCCAATAAACTGGTTTGGTTGGCAACTACGGCAATATTTTTATTTTTTAATAATTTTAGATAAAGTTCTGGTCTATCAGCAGCAGGTTTGTAACAATTTTCTTGTTGATTATTGGTTTGTGCCGAAATTTTTGTAGAAGTGAGACACACAATTCCAAAAATAATTAGTTTAATAAGAACTAAATTTTTAATTTTGAGACTTAAATTCATTGCATTGAAATTTCCTATATATTTTTCTAAAAAAATAGCTTTTTCCAAAGATAACAAAAATAATCTTTCTAAGGTGATTGTTTTCATCGGTAGATTATCTGTTGCCCTAGGAATTATAGTTTCTCTAATCACTGTTTCTACAGGATTGGGTTCTAAAAAAGCCATCGAAAGCAGATTGGCTAATTTTTCTGGTCATATTTCTGTAAAATCTACCCGAAGTAATTCTTCTTACAATACTTCTGTGCTTAATAAAGAAGGGCTTAAGTTGAATGAAATTAAAAACTTAGAAGAGGTAGCAGGTGCACAATCTTATGCCACAGTTTCGGGAATTCTAAGAACAGAAGATAATTTTGATGGAGTGATTCTGAAAGGGGTTTCTAAAGATTTTGATGCAGAGAGGTTTAATGATTTTATGATTTCTGGGGAAGTCCCAAAATTCACCGAAAAAGGCTATAACAATCAGGTGATTTTGTCCGAAAAAATTGCCAATGATTTGCATTTGAAAACCAAAGATAGTATAGTTGCTGTCTTTTCTAAAGAAGATCAAAAATTGATTTATAGAAAATTTGAAATTTCTGGAATTTATAAGACAGACATTAAAATGATTGATGATTTGTTTATCATAGGAGACATCAATCATGTTAGGAAAATACAAAATATGGCAAATGATGAGGTAGGCGGAATTGATATTTTTCTAAAAAAAACAGATGAAATAGATACTGCTTTTCCTAAAATTGAAAGATTGATAGGGTTTAAGAATTTTGCTGAAAAGGCAACAGATAAATATCCTCAAATTGTAGATTGGATAGGACTTTTTAATACCAATATCGGAATTATAATCTCTATTTTGTTGGTAGTTGTCATCATCAATATCATTATGGTGCTTTTGATTTTAATCATCGAAAGAACCAATTCTATTGGAGTTTTAAAGACTTTGGGTGCTACAAACGGACAAATACGAGCTGTTTTTATCAATTATACACTATTGATTATGATCCCAGGTTTAATTATAGGGAACGTAATAGGATTAGGCTTGCTACTTTTGCAAAAGTTTTTTGGCATTATAAAACTTAATCCAGAAAATTACTATGTAAGCACAGTTCCTGTAGATCTGAATCCTATTTATATACTGGCAATTTCTGTTGGGATTTTAATTATTTCGGCTATTGCTTTAATTTTACCAAGCTATCTGATTTCTAAAATTTCTCCTGTTAAGGTAATTAAATATGATTAATCGTATTTTAAACCACAAGAATTTACGGCTCCGTTTACAATATTTTTAAATTGTTTACCTGTTAGAAATTGATTTTTGTAATCGCTATTTTTTTCTTTTAAGGCTCTGTAATAGACAAAAAGATGATTTTTAGTGCCACATTCTATACCATTGGCAGCTTCTCTGATGGCAGATTTCCCGCTGTTTCTTCTTACCAAATAAATATCATTAATGTTGAGCTCTTCAATTTTCAAAGCAGTTTTTAGTGCAGAAATTTCGTCTGTTCCTTCAGAAATGAGTTGATTTTTAAGGTTTTCTGTTTCGGTTACCCCATCGTTTTCGTTTACATAAATATTTTGTTTAGATAAAATTCCTTTCCAAATATCAATGTGTTTTTGTTTTCTTTTAGCAATATTCCCGAAAAGATTGTTTTGATATTGCTGATAAAAATTTTCATACACCTCTTTTGCAATTTTCTCTTTTCCAATAAGTTGAGTGATTGTGGTAATTTCTTTCTCATTCAGAAGGTTAGAATTTCTCACAGATTTTGGTTGCATCAAAGCGCAAGAAATTAATAATAGTGAAAATAAAAAGGCGGTTAGAAATTTCATTAAATTATAATTGGTTTAGCAAATCTACTAAATTTTTGGTCAAATTTTTTCTAGAAAATTGTTCTATGTTTTCGGCATTGTTTTCTAGGTTTCCAGATTTCCAACTTTGGTAAGAATCTAAAATAAATTGTTTCAAACTCTCTTTTGCTTCGTAATCAAAATGTTTTCCGGCTTTAGTTTCATTCAGAATTTTTTCTACATCGGCATCTTTTGGCCCGAAGGAAAGAATGGTTTTTCCTGTGGCAAGATATTCAAAAATTTTCCCTGGGATAATACCTTTTGAAGATTCTTGCGGAAAATTGGTCATCAATAAAACCGATGAATTTTGCATTTCTTGTAAAGCTACATCGTGCGTTTGATAGCCTAAATTCGTTAAATGATTTTTCAAAGATGAAGTTTCTATTTTTTTCAAAATTTTATCATCTAATCTTCCTACGAATTTTAGCTCAAAATCTTTAGCAAATTCTTCGTTTTCAGAAACTAAATCATTCAAAGTTTCCCACAAAATTTCAGGATTTCGCAGTTGCTCCAAAACTCCGATGTAACTTAAAGTAAATTTAGTGGTAGAATTGTAAAGTGGTAGAGTAGTAGAGTTTTTATCCTCCCATTCTCCAACTCTCCCATTCTCCAACTCCACGTCAAATCCATTCGTAATGCAGAAAGCATTCGCTCCTTTTTTTCTGAAATTTTCGGCATCGGTATAACTTGTTGCCAAAGTAATATCTGCGTTTCGGAAAACTTGTTCTTCTAAATTTCTATGTTTTTTATCGGCAAATTTTGTCAGTTTCAGATGTTTGTAATAAGAAATTTCCGTCCAAGGATCACGAAAATCTGCAATCCATTTTAAGTTGGGCATTTTCTTCTTTAATCCTAAACCAATTAAATGCAAAGAATGAGGAGGCCCAGTTGTTACCAAAACATCGTAATGATTGGCTTTCAGGTATTTTTCTAAAAATTCTACGGAAGGTTTTACCCAAAAAACTCGCGCATCGGGAATAAAGAAATTTCCTCTTACAAAAATAGAAAGTTTGGCTTTCCAAGATTGATTTTCTCCAACATCGAATTGTCCAGCTTTGAATTTTTTATTATCCTTCCCGAATTTTTCTGCCAATTGATAAGGTTCCCAGATTTTGGTTTTTATCATTTTAAGATTTACGGGAACATCTTTTTGCAAAGTTTCATCTACAATCGGATAACTAGGGTTTTCTGGAATAAAAACCGTAGGTTCCCAACCAAATTCAGGCAAATATTTTACAAATTTTAGCCAACGTTGTACGCCTGGTCCACCAGCTGGAGGCCAATAATAAG